>JACCEC010580387.1_pt1 | contig 16122 bp, 15 predicted proteins | sample 7450121 | NCBI WGS metagenome assembly JACCEC01 (sample SAMN15323455, study PRJNA562643) | freshwater metagenome | isolation source: river surface water | place: USA:Blue River Watershed | collected 2017-08-18 | reverse complement strand
CATCCTGAGCCAGGATCAAACTCTCCATTGTAAAATGTTTGTTTGACCCGGCATCCCAAAGTATTCTATTTTTGGGTGGCTTGTTATTCCTTACTCTGTATCTTTCAAAGAACTTTATAAACTCAGACCCTAAGATCCGTTTATTGCTTTTTTAATCTCTCGTTCCTTCCGAAACGGGGTGCAAAAATACAACATGTTTTTCACTTTGTCAAGAGAAATTTTAAAATATTTTTCTCAAGCCGCGCAATCCACATATCGATCTAAACTCCCACTAATCTTCAGAACTTTTTCCCTTCCTTCAATCCCCCAAGTTTTCTCACGCCCCAACGCCCTTTCGTTTGTTGTCTTGTGTTTTTTCTTGTGGTCTCTATCAGAACGGGATGCAAAAGTACTACTCTTTTCCACAAAATCAAGCATGTCCAATAAAAAAAATACAAAGTACTCGGCAATGACTAGCTATTCAATCATTTACCCCGCAAAAATATTATCGCCACAACAGCGATCCATCCCCGTAACTCAAGAAACGATAGCCCGATTCCAACGCAAACCCATAAATTTTGCGCCAATCTCCACCCACAAATGCCGAAATCAACATCAATAACGTTGACTTTGGCTGGTGAAAATTCGTAATCAACCCAGCCACCACCCGAAACTCAAACCCCTCAACAATGAAAATCTGAGTTGAACCCTGCAACAATCCCCCCTCAAACACCACCCGCTCACGCAAAGCGCCCAAAGCAGAATCCATACTTATTTCCCTGCCTTCTATATATCGCAACCCCAAATCATACCCATCCCCACTGTAGACCTTACCTTCCCAACACCCCTGAAGAATTCTACAACCCACAAAATACAAACTCTCCAATACCCGCATCGATGTAGTACCAATCGCCACCACACGCCTGCCCTGACCCCTGGCCATGATCATCGCATCTACCAACGACAACCCCACAGCGAATCGCTCCGCATGCATTTCGTGCTCATTGGCGAAGTCCGAAGTCATCGGCTTGAACGTACCCGCACCCACATGCAAGGTCAAATAGGAAAACATCACCCCACCCTCCAACAAGCGCGACTGCAACTCCTTGGTAAAATGCAATGATGCCGTTGGCGCCGCTACTGCACCCGCATGCTCGGCAAAAATGGCCTGGTATCGATCCTTATCGCCCTCCGTAACCGCTCTTTCTATATATGGTGGCAAAGGCACCTCCCCCAAAACTTCAATGGCATCTTGCATGGTCGCAAAATCACCCTCAAACTGCATCGCTATCCGATTGCAATCGCGATCCAACCAAACAATCTTCAACGAACCTCGCTCCCCGCTCACCGTAACAACGTCGCCCTCCTTGAATTTCCTGCGATTCCCCACCATCACCTCCCATTGCGTCCAACCCGCATCCAAAGGATTCAATAAAAACACCTCCACCTTTGCTCCCGCCACAACAGTGCCGTGCAAACGGGCAGGTATCACCTTCGTATCATTGGCCACCAACACATCGCCCGACAACAATTGATCGCCAATCTCGTGAAACGCAGTTCCCTGTATCGAGCCGCCACCCTGTTTTCCTGAATAAATCAACAACCGCGATGCATCCCTCGGCTCCATCGCTTCATACGCTATGCGCGCATCAGGCAAATCATAATCATAGTCCGAAACGGGCAAAGCCGGCACCATCGTTTGCATTCCGCCCAAATCCAACGATGCCAAAAAGCCCATCAGTCCCTCAAACGCCCGCGCACGATGACTCAGCGCATTCTTCTCCGATGCCAACATTTGGGCGAAGGTTTTGGGATATCCATGCGGACGAAAGATCGGGTCGTAGCCAAATCCCTCATCGCCAACACCCTCTCCCACAATTGCACCATCCACTTTTCCCTCGAAATACAAGGGTCGATCGCCGCAACCTTCCAACCCAACCACACACAAAACGGTCTTGAAACAGGCTTCACGATTAGTTTCTAGTGCCAATGCATTCAACAACTTATGATTATTTGCAGCATGATTCACCGGCTCTCCAGCATATCTCGCCGAATAAACACCCGGTGCACCACCCAGCGCTTCCACACACAAACCACTGTCATCTGCCACACAGGGCAACCCGCTCACATCATAGATGGCCTTTGCTTTTAAATAAGCATTCTCATGAAAGGTTGTGCCCGTTTCATCTACATCTATCTCGATGCCCGCTTCTTTGAGCGATATCAATTGCAACTTTCCAGCTACAATGGCCTGGGCCTCTTCAATTTTATGGGCATTGTTGGTGGCGAACACCAATCGCGTTGTCGCTACCATGGACAATTATTCTCCTTTTTTGCGAACGGTTCTCTGTTCGATGCGCTTTTCATAATCAACACCTTGTACGATGCGATGCACATACACACCTGGCACATGGATATCATTGGGATTCAATGTTCCTGCTTCCACCAATTCCTCTACCTCGGCGATGGTCACTTTGCCGGCCATAGCCATCATGGGATTGAAATTGCGGGCGGTGTCTTTGAAAATCAAATTACCATGTTTATCGCCCTTCCATGCTTTGACAATAGCAAAATCGGCATCAAACGCATATTCCATGAGGTAGGTTTTGCCGTTAAATACACGTACTTCCTTTCCCTCGGCCACTTCTGTGCCCACACCGGCAGGTGTATAAAATGCCGGAATGCCCGCGCCTGCGGCGCGGCACCTCTCTGCCAAAGTACCCTGTGGAATGAGTTCCACTTCTAACTCCCCACTCAATAACTGTCGCTCAAACTCCGCATTCTCCCCCACATATGAACTAATCATCTTCTTCACCTGCCTACCCTGTAACATCAACCCTATCCCAAAATCATCCACCCCCGCATTGTTGCTGATACACGTCAACCCCTTCACACCCTTCTTTACCAAAGCAGCAATGGCATTTTCAGGAATACCACACAAACCAAATCCCCCCAACATCAATACCGCCCCATCCTCGATATCGTGAATGGCCGCCTCGGCAGAAGCATATACTTTTCTCATAATTGCAAATTTACTGAACCTCTAGCTGAGCCGACAAACCTTTTTCGCACAATGCCGTACAAACTGGCTCCAAATCATCATAACTCCCCGATTTTACCGCATACTTCCCATTGTTGTGAATAATCCATGCACATTGCTCGGCCTGTAATCGCGTATGACCGCAATACTTCATCAAATTCGCAATCACCCAATCAAACGTATTCACATCGTCATTATAAACAACAATCGTCCACCCACTATCCAACAACGCCTCTACGTCCTCCTGGGGTTGATAACTCGGATTCGTTGCCATTCTGCCCAATTACTTTTGTTTTTTCACCAAGATGCGCGACTTCGTTTCCTCTCCCGCCAACAATCGCTTAATATTTTTGCGATGCGTAAACACCACCAACAAAGCCACCGCACAACTGAATATCACTATGCTACCATCCCGGTAGCCAAATACTTCAATAAAAAAGACAGGAATCGACAACCCCGCAAACAACGACCCCAAACTCACATATCCTGTAATCACATTCACCACCACAAAAACCAACAACCCCAACCCTGCAACAGCAGGATTCAGCGCGATGATCATGCCAAACAAGGTCGCTACACCCTTACCTCCCTTGAATCCAGCAAACACGGGGAGTAAGTGGCCAATTACCGACATTACACCAAAAATCACAGCGAACATCCGGTAATCCAACTCGTGAAACCCCTGCCATGTTGCCACGTCAAGGCCTTGAACCCGCGGCCAAACATAACTCATCAAATCAACCAAACACACCGCAAAAAAACCCTTGAGTATATCCAACAGCAAAACCACCGTTCCGGGACCTTTACCCAACACGCGAAACACATTCGTTGCCCCCGCATTGCCACTGCCATGTTCACGCACGTCAATACCAAAATATTTACGGCCAACCCAAATCGCATTCGGAACAGAACCAACCAAATAGGCAAACAAGGCAAAAACAAATACTATCAAAATCTCCATGGTGAATAGCGAAATACTATATCAATCTATTTTACAAATTTACGGCAATCCCAGCAATACCCCTTAAGGCTTCACCAATTTCACTGTGGTTGTCAATGAACCCGATTGAATTTCTACAAAATACAATCCTGAAGACAGTCCATCCAACAACAATTGTTTGCCGCCGCCCTGTATTTCAATTACCGGAACTTGCGTTTCACCCCCTTGCATGGTATACACCCGCAATCGATCGATTTGCTTCACGGTCATGGGCTCTATCACAAAAACCAAGTTCGCAGGATTGGGATAGGCTTTCACCCAAGCCGCCGCTTCCAAAGATTTCGTAGCACTAGCAGGAGGCAGTTCGAAATTCTCTTCCCCATCGGCGCAGTTGTTGGGACTCCCTTGCGCAGCATTGTAACCCATTCCGCGTCGCGCAAATGCCTTCCAAATCAACCCTGAATTTGCACCGCCATTCCGATTTTCATCGGCCATCAAAATCGCATCACGGGCATCCGCAAAACCCGGACCGCAGGGCTGCAGCTTCATCGCATCAAAAACCAGTTGCACCGCCATATTATTCCCCCCTTTGCCATTGTATAAATCTTCGTCAAAGCCGTATTTATCTACAAACTCCCAATACATATCCCACAACATCGCACACCAAATTTCGCCGGTGTAGTGCACTTCAGTTTGAATGCCCGTAGCGGCCTTGGCCAAATTGCCATAGGTATGCGGATTCACCGCCATGTTCGTTGAATAGGGATAGGTGCGAATTCCACCACCGGATTGTGACTCACCAATCAACCAATTCCCTACGCCGCGCGCTTGAGAACCCACATCGCCCTTTTTCGCTGTAAACGCCAACCCCACAAAATCGCTCCAACCCTCTCCCATCTGCTCTGCATTTGCCAAACCATTAGAATTAGATGGTCCGCAAGTCAATCGGTTAGAAATACCATGCGTATATTCATGGGCGATCACTCCTAAATCCAAATCACTGTCGGTCTTCTTTGCATAGGCAGAACTGTCGTAAAAAGACACATTCAGATTCGAATCCGCCAACAATGCACGCAGTTCATTGGCATTGCTCAACTTCACGAAAATTACAGGAATGGTAATCTTACTTGCCTGAGCCGTATTGTCGGTGGCCATCGTGATTACCTGGTCTGCCGAAGAAGTATCCAACAGAACCACTGCGCTGGCACCATAGGATTGTGCGCGAAAGACCTTTTGAACAAACGTACATCCACCACGAACCACGGCTGCAATGTTACCACTGATGGCAGGACCGTTCGATAAATTTGTGCAGCATTTATTGGTGGCGGCAGCAACGTTATCTTTCACCAACACCAATTTTCCCGAAACGGGTACCGCGGTAATTTTCTTGCCCCAGTTGCCATCAGTAATACCCACGCCGTATTTCATACCCGCACCATAGTTCACCACCAAATTGGCCTTAACGCTCACACCATCCCAAATAAACATCTGCATACGAGGCGCAGAACCGTCTGGGGGCGTTGCGAAATTCGCATTATTGGTTCCACTGCCATCCTGGGCATCGGCATTCACCGCGTCACTCGCCGCACCTTTGCTCGAGTAATTCTTGGCCTGAAAATTCCCAGATTCTTCGTCGAAACCGTAATGTTGCGACAAATCGTGCATCAGGTTATTGGCTACAAACAAGTTGTTAATCGCGAAATCACGGTAGTTAACCGGATCAATTTCCGATTTGCTGTAAGTGAAATCAAAGGTCAAAGACGTGCCTCCGTTGGGACTGTAGCCCGGCTGATTGTTTGCATCAGCATCTTCGGAAGCATACACGTTGTTTCCGCGTGTAATGGTATATTCTGCGCCGTCTACCCCGTTAACATCGTGCCATCCATAGGGCGATGCTTGGGCGTCGGCCGGACTGCTTAGCGATTTGGGATCACCATACAACGGGCTTTCGGTCGGAAACGCATAGGCTTTATAGGTTGCACCGTCGCCCCTGCGTTGCAGCGATTTGCCTTGACCTTGGAGAAGCAGCGATTTTGTTTGATGCTGGGCGATTGCAAACGTTGCGGGACTTTTTTGAGTGGATGACTGAAAGGATGCCGGTGCGCAGTGAACCGTCCAGCTATGGGTTTGAAGAATTGTTCCTTGTCCATCGACCCAAACATTCACCCAGTCACTCGTGGAGGGATGATAAAAAACGAAGTACTTCGCCGCGATCAACTGTCCGTCCGCACTAGGCCAAGCCACTGTTTGCTGGTAGTATTGATTTTCATCGAATCGGGTTTTGGCATTCATGGGTTGCCAGATCACGGTTTGGGGCGATTGGTTGGAGGATTGGAAGGCGCTTTTCAGGGCGATGTTTCCTAGCTGATCGGTATTGAGCGAAGCAAAATCGCCTTTTAATTTAGCGGATGCGTTGGCAACTGCACGGTTGGTTGAATGGTAGAGTGAGCCATCTGCTTTATAGTGCAATCCCATGACGCCATTCACTACGGGCACACCTGACAGGGTTTGTAAAACGTAGGCATGGGTTTGTCCGTCAGACTCCTTCACAAAATCTTGCAAAACGGCGTCTGCCATATCTTTGGCGGTGAGGCCCCACTTGCCTTGAGCTCCCAATTCTTTGGCTTGATTGAGAACTTGAGTGGGTGTAATGCCAGAAAAATTATTTTGGGCTTTGAGGTTTGCGCAACCCAAACTTACTATAGCAGAGAGGAATAGTGATTTCGTACTAATTTTCATGAACCTGCAAGATATTGGTTTGGGAGGGGTTGCGCAAAATTTTGCAACAAAAAAGCCCCGCGGTAGCGGGGCTTTTTTCAATATTCTTACACAAATTAGACTAGCAGTATTTGAACATGCTGCCTCCGTACACTGCATTTCCGCCCAACTCTTCTTCGATACGAAGCAATTGGTTGTACTTAGCCATACGGTCTGAGCGCGATGCACTACCTGTTTTAATCTGTCCACTGTTCATCGCCACGGCCAAATCAGCAATGGTGCTGTCTTCGGTTTCTCCACTGCGATGGCTAATAACATTCGAATAACTATGGCGGGTTGCCAACTGGATGGCATTCAAAGTTTCGGTCAATGTACCAATTTGATTCACTTTGATCAAAATTGAATTGGCAATCCCTTCATTGATGCCACGTTGTAAACGATCAACGTTGGTTACAAATAAATCATCGCCCACCAACTGAACTTTATTTCCCACTGCCTCGGTCAATTTTTTCCAACTAGCCCAATCGTCTTCAGCACAACCGTCTTCGATAGACACAATGGGATATTTCTTGCACCATTCGGCCCAGTAATTTACCATTTCATCGCCGGTGAAAATCTTTCCATCCGACTTCTTGAAAGTGTACAAACCGGTTTTTTCATCATAAAACTCCGAAGTTGCTGCATCCATGGCGATAAACATGTCTTCGCCCGGACGGTAACCAGCCTTTTCGATGGCACGCAATACAATTTCGATGGCCTCTTCATTGCTTTGAATATTTGGAGCAAATCCGCCTTCATCGCCTACGTTGGTGCTGTATCCTGCTGCTTTCAACACAGACTTAAGATGATGAAACACCTCAACACCCATGCGCAAACCATGCGAGAAGCTTTCCGCTTTCACAGGCATTACCATGAATTCCTGAAAATCAATTTTATTATCCGCATGAGCACCTCCATTCAAGATGTTCATCATTGGCACTGGTAATACATTGGCATTAACGCCGCCAATGTATTTATACAATGGCATTCCCAATTCGTCAGCAGCAGCGCGAGCACAAGCCAGTGAAACAGCCAAAATCGCATTTGCACCTAGGCGTGATTTGTTGGCGGTGCCATCCATGTCTAACAACATCTCATCGATTTCATTCTGGGCACAAACCTCTGTACCTTCCAACGCTTCAGCGATGTGGTTATTGACATTTTCTACAGCTTCCAATACCCCTTTCCCCAAATACAAAGAAGGGTCGTTATCGCGCAATTCAGCAGCTTCATGGATTCCGGTCGAAGCACCAGAGGGTACTGCGGCTCTACCAAAACCACCGTCTTCGGTGTAAACTTCTGCTTCTACCGTTGGATTGCCACGGGAATCCAAAATTTGACGGGCCTGAATGTGGGTGATTTCGCTCATAGTATTTTATTTACTTGTGTTTTTGAATTAAGTCAATGAATTGATCAAATAGATACCAAGAATCATGGGGGCCGGGAGATGCCTCAGGGTGGTGTTGTACTGAGAATGCCGGTACATCCAATCGCGCTATCCCCTCTACCGTATCATCATTCAAATTGATGTGTGTGAGTTGAACTTTGTGCGACAATGATTCATCATATTGAACTGCAAAGCCGTGATTTTGGCTGGTAATTTCACTTCTACCGGTAACCAAGTTTTTCACAGGGTGGTTGAGTCCACGGTGACCGTGATGCATCTTATATGTCTTTAATCCCGATGCCAAACTCAACAACTGATGACCGAGACAAATACCAAAAGTTGGCATGCCACCATCTACGAGTTCTTTGACGGTTGCAATCGCATAATCCATAGACGCTGGGTCACCAGGGCCATTGCTAATCATCAGTCCATCTGGATTCCATGCCTTCACATCTGCCGCAGTAGCATTCCAAGGAAAAATCCCCAAGTAACAACCGCGTTCAACCAAACAGCGTGAAATATTCAATTTGTTTCCGTAGTCCAACAATGCCACTTTGTATGGAGCGCTCGGATCACCCATGGTGTGAAATTCTGTACTCGAAACTTTGGAGGCCAATTCCAATCCATCCATGGACGGAACGGCGTTCAATTGTTCTAGCAATACATCAACATCCAAAATCTCAGAAGATATGATTGCATTTTTGGCTCCCGTTTCACGGAGATGCCTCACAAGTTGACGGGTATCGATATCTGAGATTCCTACCAAACCATTCGACATGAAATAACTGTCGAGGCTATCTGATCCGTTCTTTCGAGAATAATTGTGCGAGAATTTCTTGCAAACCAAACCTGCAATTTTTATTCCGTCACTTTCAATTTCTTCGTCATGAACGCCATAGTTTCCTATGTGATCTGAGGTCATTACCAGAATTTGACCGAAATAAGAAGGGTCCGTAAACACCTCCTGATAGCCTGTCATTCCTGTATTAAAACAAATTTCTCCGGTAGTTGTACCTATCTTGCCTATGGCTGTACCGCGAAACACGGTACCATCTTGTAGCACTAAAAGTGCAGGGGTTAGTTGAGCATTCACTTCAAGGGTTCAAATTTCGTACATTTCCACCAACTCCTCAAGCATTGTGGGTAAAATGTTCAGCTGTAAAAAATGTTATGATTGGTTGGCTTTGGGGAACCAAATAGACCAGAAAATACTCAAGGCCAAAATTGAGATGATCACCAATAAATTATGAATCTCATTAAAACCATACATATGCGCATATTTCTCCAGCAACATCTTCAATCCAATATAGACGAGGATCATGGATAGGCCATATTTCAAACTGTAAAACTTATCCATTCCGGCACCAAGCAAGAAGTACAACGACCGCAGGCCCATCACCGCAAAAATATTTGAAAAGAAGACCAAATAAGGGTCGCGGGTTACACCAAATACAGCGGGAACACTGTCAACGGCAAAAACAACATCCGTGATATCCACGATGATCAACACCAAAAACGGAATGGTTAGAAACAACTTTCCATTTTCTCTGATAAAAAAACGTGTCTCACTGGGATTGTTCTCCGCTACCCTGAACCACTTTTTGGCATATCGAACAACAACATGGTTATCCGTTTCAAATGCATCATCATCCCCTGAGCCCAGCATTTTAAACCCGCTGTAAACCAAGAATGCACCAAAAATATACATGACCCATTCGAATTTCGACACGATTTCACTGCCCAAATAGATAAACAAAAAGCGCAATACCACGGCACCAATCACACCCCAAATCAAAATGCGCTTTTGGTTCTCACCATTCATCTTAAAGGATTGAAAAATCAGCAAAATCACGAATAGATTGTCGATACTCAGCGCATACTCCAATAAAAATCCACTCAGATAGGAAATCGCAGAGGTTTTTGAAAAGTCTGCCATGGCTTGTTCGAAACCGCCCGACAGATCCAACTGCACCTTATATTCAAGCTGATAATTCAGCAAATCATTCATCCCTTGGATGTTTTGAAGATCTCCATGGAACAAATAGATAACAAAGGTCATTGCCAATCCCACAGAAAACCATCCCGCAGTGTGTTTCAATGCTTGTTTTGCCGAAACTTCATGCTCTGTTGTCTTTGAAAAAACCCCCAAATCCCATAACATCCCTACCATTAAAACAACAAAGAAAGCGCCTAAAAAAATCAACTGTGTCATAAAGAACTGCAAAGGTACGGCGAAATCAAACACTTACCCTATCGTCTTGCCGATAGAAACAATTAGATTTGCGATTAATGCAAATGAAAAAATCGTTATTCGCAAAAAACGCATCGCTCGGCATCGTTGCTGGGCTTTTGTTGATGTTAACCACCCAATCGCATCGACCAGAGGAAGGCATGTTTCCGTTGAATTATGTAAACATCAATGATCTGAAAAATGCGGGACTCAAATTGGAAGGCAAAGACATTTTCAATCCTGAGGGGTTAAGTTTAACCAATGCCTTGGTGAAGGTTGGTGGTTGTACAGGCAGTTTCATATCCAAGGAAGGTCTAATCATTACCAATCACCACTGTGTATATGGTGCCGTTGCAGATGCAAGCACAGTGGAAAACAATCACCTTGAAAATGGATTTGTTGCAAGAACCAAGGAGCAAGAAATTCCCATCAATATGCCATGCAAAATCACGGAAAGCTATGAAGATGTTTCTGATCGCGTACTGAGGGGCATTGACGAATCGTACACACCAAGTCAAAGAGCAGCAAGTATCAGCAAAAACATCAGCAATATCGTTGCCGAAGAACGGGTAAAACACCCCGAGATGAGCATTGAAGTTTCTGAAATGTTTGTCGGCAAAACCTATACCCTATTTCGCTATGTGTTTTTGAAAGACGTTCGATTGGTTTTGGCGCCACCTGTTACCATCGGACAATTTGGTGGAGATTCAGACAACTGGGAGTGGCCAAGACACAATGGCGATTTTAGCTTGGTGCGTGCTTATGTGGGAAAAGACGGCAAACCAGCGGCATATAGCAAAGACAACGTCCCCTATCAACCAGCAAAAACCTTAAAAATCAATCCGAAAGGAACCCAAGAAGGCGATTTCGTGTTCATTATGGGATATCCAGGCAGAACCTTCCGCAACGAAACTGCACCCTATTTGGCCTTTCAAGAACAAGTACACTTACCCAAAATCCAAGGATTTTACAGTTGGTACTTGGGACAAATCAAAGACATAACAAAAACCAATGAAGCAGAGCGATTGGCTTTCGCGGGTGAAGTACAGAGTCTAGAAAACGTAGAAAAGAATTATCGCGGCAAAATCCAAGGCTTGAGAAGAACACAATTGGTGGATGCAAGAACTACAGAAGAGAACCAGATGATTGAATGGGCAAAAACACAAAAGCGCTACCAACAAACGGGCATTGCTGCTATGGATACTTTGAGAAATCAATGGGCCATCAAAACGGCGACGAAAGACGTGCGATATTGGTCTCAATTTGTGATGAACCAGAGTAAATACAGTTATGCCATTGCCGCCATTGAGAATGCAAAAATGCAATGGGTAAGTGTATTGGCCACACAGAATTCCAATCTCCAAAACACAAAAACTGGAGAGATCAAAAAAGCAATTCTTACGACCTTGAGTAAACAACTCAGTGGTATTGAGGCACCCCTCAACAAAGATTTAGAAGAACGCATGTTGATCAAAATGGCTACTGAAGGAATAGAACTAATCAAACATACCGATGCAATTGCACAAGCCTATCGAAAAGGTAATCTGTTTGGTGAAAATCAAAGCTATTTCAATAGTCGTATCAAGGTGATGTTAAAAGGACAAACTGCAGAAAGTTGGGCAAAAACCGCAGCGAATACCACTCGCGTAAATCAACTAGCATCACTACAGTCTATTGCTGAGGCAGCCAAAACCGCGGCAAACAGCATTACTGAAGAAAACCAGGGCAATTTCACAGCAAAATGGTGGGACAAAACCATTTGTAAGGAAGATGCGTTGAGCCAATGGGGACGTTTGATAAATCGTATTACAATACCTGTAGGCGCTCAATCGGCAAAAATCGAAGAGAATATCAAAGCAGCGATGCCAATTTATTTAGATATGCGTCGCGATTTCAAGGCCACTCAATTTATCCCTGATGCGAACAGCACATTGCGTTTAACTTATGGTTACATCCGCAGGTACAGTCCGAACGACGGTGAAATTCACCAACCCTACACCTATTTGGATGGCATATTCGAAAAGGCTAATACCCGTCCGGACTATCGCTTACCGAGTGTAGTGGCCGACAATTTGCGCATTAAGGACATCGCACCAATTTTTAAAGACCCTAAAACAGGGAAAGTCATTGTTGGTATGCTGTACAATTTGGATACTACAGGTGGAAACAGTGGATCACCGGTCTTGAATGAACGGGGCGAACTGATAGGAATTAATTTTGACCGCAGTTTTACAGCCACAATAAACGATTACGCCTGGAATGAAAACTACAGTCGCTCTATTGGATGTGATATTCGCTATGCTTTGTTCGTGATGAAATACGTTTCAAAAGCTGACCACATATTGGGCGAGATTGGCATCACAGAGGAGATGTTACAGGGAAAGTAATAAGTGTCAATCACGAATAAATTTCCAAAACAACTAACTCCGGGATTTAACATTCCGGAGTTTTTTTTGTCCTTTATAAACTGTAGAGTTAAACAATTGAAAATCCTTAAAGCGATCCATAAAGTTTACCTGTAATAAACGGTTATGAGATAATGCATACGGTTTCACAACAAAGTTTGATCAAACAAAAAGGGCCGCCCAAATGGGCGGCCCTTTTCAATAGGTTCAGTTAAATTATTTTGCTTCGTCTTCAGCAGCAGTTTCGTCAGCAGCTGGTGCATCTTCCACTGCAGGTGCTTCGGCAGTTTCAGCAACTACATCTTCAACAGCAACTTCTTCAACAACTACTTCTTCAACTACAGCAGCTGGAGCAGCTGTTTTAGCAGCAGCAGCGCCACCACGACGTGAACGACGAGTGGTTGACTTCTTCTTGTCGGCATTGAAACCTTCAAAGAATTCGTTAAAATCCACCAATTCGATCATGGCCATTTCTGCATTGTCACCGGCACGATTGCCAGTTTTCAAAATGCGAGTATAACCACCGGGTCTGTTTGCTACTTTACCACCAACTACAGTGAACAATTCAGTAACGGCTTCTTTATCTTTCAAATAAGAGAAAGCTGTACGGTAATTGTGGGTAGAGGCGTCTTTGCTGCGGGTAATGATAGGCTCAACAAATACACGCAACGCTTTTGCTTTCGCTACAGTGGTAACGATACGCTTGTGTATGATCAAAGAAGAAGCCATGTTCGACAGCATCGCGGCGCGATGTGAAGCTGTTCTTCCCAAGTGATTAATTTTCTTTCCGTGTCTCATCTCTTAATTAGTCTTCGTTAATGTTATATCTGGCAACGTCCATTCCAAAGTGCAAGCCTTTTTCACGAACAAACTCTTCCAACTCAGACAATGATTTTTTACCAAAGTTTCTGAATTTCAACAAGTCATCAATGTGGTAGTTTACCAATTCTCCCAATGTTTTGATTTCAGCTGCTTTCAAGCAATTGTAAGCACGTACAGACAAGTCCAAGTCAGCCAAGGGAGTCTTCAACACTTTACGCATTGACAAGAATCCTTCGTCAACTTCCTCAACGGCTTTGCTTGCTTTTGACTCGGGCATAATGTTTTCATCGCTGAACAACACAAAATGCTGAATCAAAATTTTCGCAGCTTCTTTCATGGCTTCTTCTGGGTGGATGCTACCATCGGTAGTTACTTCCATAACCAGTTTCTCGTAATCTGTTCTTTGCTCTACACGGAAATCCTCAACGCTGTATTTCACGTTACGGATGGGTGTGTAGATAGAATCAATAGCGATGGTACCGATTTGGGCATCCTTCACTTTGTTCTCTTCTGCAGGAACATAACCACGGCCTTTGCCAACGGTAATTTCCAATTCCAAATTCACAGTTGGTTCCATGTTACAGATAACCAACTCAGGATTCAAGATATTAAATGCATTGGTATAACGACCAATGTCGCCAGCCAAAAACTGATCTTTACCTTTTACAGAAATGAAGATTTTCTCTTGCTCTTCTGTAGAAGAATTTGATTTGAAACGCACCTGCTTCAGATTCAATACCATTTCAACTACATCTTCGGTTACACCTTTGATTGTGCTGAATTCATGATCTACTCCTTGAATCTTAACGGAGGTAATGGCAAAACCTTCCAAAGAAGAAAGGAGGATTCTGCGCATCGCATTTCCAATGGTTACACCGTAGCCTTTTTCCAATGGACTGAATTCAAACAATCCGTGGAAATCGGTGGCTTTGTGCATAACCACTTTATTTGGTTTTTGAAAAGGTATTACACCCATGATTTTTTCTAATTATTTGCTATAAAGTTCGACAATCAACTGCTCTTTGATGTTCTCAGGAATCTCAGAACGCTCAGGATAAGTCAAAAACTTACCACTGAATTCGTTTCCATTCCAATCGATCCAGCTAAAGCGGTTGTTTACTTTACTTACTGAATTTGTAATAACTTCCAATGATTTAGAACGCTCACGCACAGCTACCTCGTCGCCTGGACGCAATTGGTAACTTGGGATGTTCACAACCTCACCATTCACCAAAATGTGACAGTGAGAAACCAATTGACGGGCACCACGACGGGTTGGAGCAATACCCATACGGTAAACTGCATTATCCAAACGCGCCTCCAAGAATTTCAACAAATTCTCACCGGTGATTCCCTTTTTAGCAGCCGCACGCTTGAAAGTGTTACGGAACTGCTTCTCCAATACACCATAAGTGTATTTGGCTTTTTGCTTTTCAGCCAATTGAACTGCGTACTCAGACTTCTTGGGCTTACGACGTGAATTCCCGTGCTGTCCTGGACCGTAGTTCTTTTTTTCAAGTGCTTTATCTTTTCCGAAAATCGCTTCACGGAAACGACGTGCAACTTTGGATTTTGGACCTGTATATCTTGCCATTGGTTTTTTCTTCTAAATGTTAATTATACTCTTCTGCGTTTTGGAGGACGGCAACCATTGTGTGGCATTGGGGTAATATCAGTGATAGACATTACTTCGATACCCACAGTTTGAAGGTTACGGATGGCACTATCACGACCACTACCAGGACCCTTTACAAAAACGTCAACCTTTCTTAAACCAGCATCATATGCCACTTTAGCACAATCCAAAGACGATACCTGTGCCGCATATGGCGTATTTTTCTTAGAGCCTCTGAAACCCATTTTACCAGCTGATGACCAGCTAATAACCTGTCCGTCCACATTGGTCACTGAGATAATAATATTATTGAAGGTTGCACGAATGTGCACCTGACCCAATGGATCAACTTTTACCTTCTTTTTTACTACTTTTTTCTTATTTGTATTTGCCATGATTCTGTTCGTGCTATGGATTACTTAGTGGCTTTTTTCTTACCGGCAACCGTCTTACGCTTACCTTTTCTTGTACGTGCATTGGTGCTGGTACGCTGACCACGCACGGGCAATCCCTTACGGTGACGCTGACCACGGTAACATCCGATGTCCATCAATCGCTTGATGTTCAATTGAACTTCAGAACGCAATTCACCTTCTGTTTTGATGTTGGCCGTAATGAAGTTACGAATTGATGCCAATTCGTCATCATTCCACTCATTCACCTTTTTGTCATGACTGATTCCTGCCTGATCTAAAATCAATGCAGCTCTACTACTACCAATTCCGTAGATGTAGGTCAGGCCAATTACGCCTCGTTTGTTTTTGGGAATATCTATCCCTGCTATCCTAGCCATTATGGTTATCCTTGTCTTTGCTTATATTTTGGGTTCTTCTTGTTAATAACATACACCTTACCCTTACGGCGTACGATTTTACAGTCTACACTGCGCTTTTTTACTGCGGTTCTTACTTTCATGGTCTTACTTATATCTATATGAAATTCTACCT
>JACCEC012597753.1_pt1 | contig 16123 bp, 13 predicted proteins | sample 7450121 | NCBI WGS metagenome assembly JACCEC01 (sample SAMN15323455, study PRJNA562643) | freshwater metagenome | isolation source: river surface water | place: USA:Blue River Watershed | collected 2017-08-18 | reverse complement strand
GTTGGGGGTGGGGGGTTGGGGTGAGTTTCACGACGCCTCAAGGTGAGTGACCTTTCACCCCATCCCTGGCCCTGTCCCTGTCCCTGACCCTAGCCCCGGCCCCAGCCCTGACCCTATCCCTAGCCCCACCCTCCAAATCCTTGCCCTTTGCCCGCCAAGCCCCCTAGTTTACCCCCATGTCCGCCCCGAAGCCCCGCTTCACCCTCGAGTTCGAAAAGCCCATCCGGGAGCTTGAAGACAAGATCATCGCCCTCCGCGCCTCGTCCGAGACCGCCGGGATGGACGTGACCAAGGAGGTCCGGTCCCTGGAGGCCAAGCTCGAGCAGACCCGCCGCGAGGTCTACGGCAACCTCAACCCCTGGCAGCGGGTCCAGCTCGCCCGCCACCCCCGCCGGCCCTACTCCCTGGACTACATCGGGATGCTCTTCGACGATTTCCAGGAGCTCCATGGTGACCGCCTGTTCATGGATGACGAGTCCACGGTCGGCGGCACGGCCTTCTTCGAAGGTCGCCCGGTCATGGTCATCGGCCAGCAGAAGGGCCGGGACACCAAGGAGAACCTTCGCCGCAACTTCGGCTGCCCCAACCCAGAAGGTTACCGCAAGGCGCTCCGCCTGATGAAGATGGCCAGCACCTTCGGCCTACCGATCGTCACCTTGGTCGACACCCCCGGAGCCTTCCCCGGCATCGGCTCCGAAGAGCGCCACGTGGCCGAGGCCATCGCGGTCAACCTGCGCGAGATGAGCCAGTTCGGCGTGCCGATCATCACCTTCGTCATCGGCGAAGGCGGCTCCGGCGGCGCCCTCGGCATCGCCGTCTCGAACAAGGTCTACATCCTCGAGAACGCCTACTACTCCGTCATCTCCCCCGAGGGCTGCGCGGCGATCCTCTTCAAGGACCGCGCCCACGCCCCGAAGGCCGCCGAAGCGCTGCGCCTCGACGCCCCCAACCTCCTCAAGCTCGGCGTCGTCGACGGCGTCGTGAAGGAGCCGCTCGGCGGCGCCCAGGAAGACCCCGCGGCGACCGGCTCGAACATCCGCAAGACCCTGCGCGACTCCCTGGCCGACCTCTCCAAGGCCAGCCCCGAAAAGCTCATCGCCATGCGCTACGCCAAGTTCCGCGCGATGGGCGTCTACGCCGAATAACCGGACCAGCCCGCGGGCGGCACCAAGCAAAAGGGCGCGTCCGACGCGCCCTTTTTCGTGCCCAACGCGATGGCGGGCTCAGCCACCGTTGGAAAGCAGGCGGATGTAGCGGGTGTAGGCGCGTCCCTGCTGGACGACGATCCGGCGGAAGTCGTTATTGGGAACCTTGGTGCCGTTGCTGGAGACGATCCCGAGGCCGGGCGACTGCAGCATGGCGAGTTCCTTCGCGCCCTCGGGCGTCAGGACGGTCACCGAGACCTCGATGGCGCGGAGGGAATAAGGCAGGTAGGGCAGCTGCGTGGCGGTGGCCGCGGTGGCCGTGGAGAGCGCGTCCGGGTAGATGCGGTCCGAGAAGATGCGGAGTCGGCCGCTGAACTCCTCGTAGGGATGGACCCCGGCTCCGGCGACGGCCGGGACGGAGGGGCCGGCCGGTGGGGCGAAGTGCACCGGGGCATCGGCGGTGGAGCCGGAACTCGTGCCGGTCGTGTAGGCGGCGCGGTAGCCCGAACCCGCGCCGAACTTGGCGCCTTGGTCGAAGGCGTCGTTCCGGTTCACCGGGAGGATCGGCCGCAGCATCAGCGCCGGACGCTTCAGCGGGTCGGTCAGGGGGATGGGCGCGACCGTGACCGCCGTCGATTGCGGCAGGGACGAGGTGCACCAGAAGACCAGGTTCATCGCCACGACGTTCGAGGCCAGGAAATTGTGGTCATCCAGGGTCCAAGGCATGCCGGAGGAGGCGGAGACGACGTTGTTGATCAACGGGGTGCCGGCGGTGACGTACTTCTGTTGGTTATAGTCACCGTAGACCCGGACGCCCGGGACGGTCGTCGACCAATAATCCCAGGGCGACTTGGGCACCGCCGCCGTGGAGGCGAGGATGATCGGCAGCGCGTCGGAGAACGTGCGCTCCGGGTCGATGATGGTGCGGTAGACCCCGTAGACCTGCTGGTTCTGGGCGCCGGGGGCGCTGAAAGGGGAACGCTGGCCGATGCGGTAGGCGACGGCGCAGACGTCGCCCTTGAGGGCCACGCGGGCAGCCGAGGCGCTGGCCTGGTCCGGACGCCAACGCGGGCGATCCTGCGGCGCCGCGAAGAGCATGAGGATGGGGTGCTCGGCGGGGTTGAGGTTGCCGGTCACGATGGGCGCGTTGGCGGGACCGCCGGCGGTCGAAGCGCCGGGCAGCACGACCTCCATCCAGCAGCGGCCGTCCGGGCGGATCACCGCGGTCTGGAAATCGTTCTCCATCGCATCCAGCACGGCGCGGGCCTCGCCCTGAGTGCTCAGGTCGGCGACCGCGCGATCGTAGGCCTTGAAGGTATCCGCGGCGATGGAGACGACCACGAGGACGATGACGACCATCAGGGCCGTCGACACCATCAGCTCGATCAGGGTGAAGCCCCGGCGGGCGGGAGGAAGGACGGGCGCGGGGCTCATCGGTTGATGATGATGTTCTGGATGAGCAAGGGCGTCTGCTCCGCGGTCCGGAACCCGGTGGGACCGGTCGGCGGGGCGTAGTCGTGGGGGAAGAACTCGGCGACCACCGGCAGGTAGGCGAGGGCGTAGCCACTCGGGTCGACCGGCAGGGCGCCGCCCAAGGCGTAGCGGGCGGCGGAAGGCTCCGAGGTGGTGAGGTCGACCGCGGTCCGCTGGCCGACGAGCAGGCGCGACAGGGTGAGCCGGACGCGCATCGGCGTACCGACGACGTTGCGCTGCGAAGCCATGTCGAACGTGAAGTTGGCGTCGGAGACGAAGGCCACCTCCATCGAGGAAGGGTTGGAGGTGATGTCGAAGGTCTCGGTGCCGCCGCTGACGCGGGAGGCGCGGTCGGGGCCGATGGAGCGGCGGTCGTACACGTAGAGCCAGACGGCGTTCGCGGGGGTCGTGGCCGGGGCGAGGAGGCGGTAGGCGAGGTCGAAGTTCGGGGCGCCGCCGGGCGCCGGATCGATGGTCGCGATACCCTGGTGGAGGAACCGGGTGTTGGCGGCCGCCGTATCGCCCGAAGGGATGAAGACGATGGTGCGGGGATTGTCCAAGGCGCCGATCAGGCGGGTCACGCCGGAAAGGGCGCGGTTGGTGTCCATGATCTCGCTGACCTGGGAGAAGGTCGCGCTGAGGATGCCGACGAGCGAGAGGATCGCGAGGCCGAGGATGCCGATGGCGAGGGTGACCTCGATCAGCGAGAAGCCGCGGCGGCGGGTGGTGGCGGGGGAAGTCACGGGGTTACTTGTAGATGGTGGTGCTGGACGGATCGAGCTCGTCCGGATCGGAGGTATACGAAACGCTGCCGTTGGGGCGGACCGCGATGGCGGCGAACTGGTTGCGGTTGTCGCAGTCGATGGCGACCTTGCCGTTGGCCTGGACGCGGGCGTTCCCGGAGGCGAGGACGAGCACGACCTTGCCGAGGTGGTTGGAGGCGCCGCTCGGCTGCAGCTCGACGTAATACCAAGTGCGGCCGGAGGAATGCGGGGCGGCGGAGAGCGAGATGGGCTGGTTCACCGGCTCGAAGCGCATCATCGGCGGGCTGCTCGCCGCGTCGGGCAGGCCGGTGCGGGGATTGTCCCCGATCGCCGGGAGCACGCTGCGCCGACCGAAGGCGGTGGACCAGGAACCGGCGGCGCCGTTGTCGAGCGGCGGGGCCGTCACCGCGGCGACGGGCGAGGAGTCGGCCAAGGGCGGGATGAAGAAGATGTTCGGGGGGAGGATGGAGGGCGCCTCGGGGGCGTACCACCGGTAATTGGTGTTCGCCGTGTCGGTGATGGTCGCGGGGTCCACGCCGGTCGGAGGGATGGCGCTGCCGATCGCGATGCAGAACTGGCGGAGGTGGTTCTCCGGATCGTTCTCATCCTTGAGGATCAGCAGGCGGTAGCGGCCATTGTAGGTGACGTTGGAGGCGAAGGAGCCCCGGTTCATCAACGCCATGGCGCGCACGGACTGCAGGGTGGAGCCGAGCATCTTCTGGGCGGCGGGCAGGCCGCCGCCGTTGCCGGGACGGATGCTCAGGAAGACTCCCGCCAACAGGAGGATGATGGTCACGACCATCAGCAGCTCGATGAGCGTGAAACCGCGGCGGACCGCGCGGCCAAGGGGACGGAGGACCGGGCTCACTGGATGACGAAGATGTCGGCGGCCTCGGACGGGGTCAGGTCGGGGTTGGCCGTGCCGATATCCTGGTCGGTCGTGTAGATGATCACCCGGCCCGGGACGCCGGTCGTGCCGCCGGCGTCGACGAGGTCGGTCGGGTAGACGCCCGGCACCGACTTGACCAAACCGTCGTTGTTGAGGTCGAAGCAGACGCGGATGGCCGGGTTGCCGAGGCGGTCCTGCAGGATCGGGTTGGTCTGCCAAGTGGTGTCGCCCGGCGCGAAGTTGAAGAAGTCGTCCTGGCTGAAGGCGCAGAACTCCATCGCCTGGCGGTTGAAGCGGACGCGCTCACCGGTCGCGCCGCTGCTGAGGGCGGTGCCGTTGAGGTTCTTGCCGTAGAGGCACTTGACGAAGATCAGCGAGCGGCCGGCGTCGTCGAGCTTGTGCTGGACGTCCTTGGAGGCGTCGTAGGTTCCGCCGAGGTTCGGCAGGTAGGCGCCATACTCCTTCTTGTAGAGGGTGCACGCGGTGGCCCACTGGGCGAAGACCGACTTGGCCTGGGCCTTGCGCGCCGCCATCTTGACCGCCTTGACGGCGGGAACGAGGGCGGTGGCGAGCAGGCCGATGATGGCGATGACCACCAGCAACTCGATGAGGGTGAAACCTTGGCGGCGACGGGTTGGCATAAAGGAAGGGGGTGATTCCGAAGGGTGGGATACACTATCGACGCCCACCCCCGATTGAACAGTCAAAAAGAGCCTTGGGGCCAACCGGCCGGGCGCCTCAGCCCCTCAGGAAACCGAGGCAAAAGACCGCCAGGGCCGTGGGCAAGAGCGCCCAAAGCAGGAGCCTACGGGCCGAAACCCCGCCGTCGAAGTGGGTCGAGAGGATGGACTGACCCGCCGGGTTGGGCGCGTTGGCGATGACGGTGAGGCCGCCGCCGGCCAAGGCCCCGGCCACCACGGCATGCCGCAAGGCCTCGGCGGCCGCGCCCGGCGCAGCCAAGGCGGGTACCTGCGACGCCAGGTAGGTGATGGCGGCGTTATCGTTGAAGGAGGTGAGGACGGTGGCGGCCAGGAGCAAGGCCTGGTCGCCCAATCGCAGGAGCACCGGACCGATCCACCAGCCCTGGAGGCCGCCCAGCACGACCAACCCCGCCAGGAAAAACCCGACCAGGAGCGGCCCACGCAAGCGCAGGGGCGCTTGCCATTGGGGCGTCGCGACCGTGAAGGCGAGGAAGGCCAGCAACCCGCCGAGCATGAGGATGGGATGATGGCCGGCCAACATCGCGACCGTCCAGACCATGAAGAGGAGATGGGCCCCGGTCACCCAGGCTGGGATGGCCGGCTCGGCGGAGGACGGCGCCGCCGCGACGCGCAGGGCGGCGAACTCCTTCCGGAAATAGAGGAAGTAAGCCCCATTGGAGAGCAGGATCGTGGCCACGGCCCCCAGCCCGAACTGCCGGAAGACATCCGCCGACCCCCACCCCCACCCTGCCGCGACCATGACGATCGGCGGGGCGGCGAAGTGGGTCAGCGCCCCGCCGACGGAAACGTTGACGAAGAGAAGCGCGAGCGTCGCGTACTTGAGCGACTCCGAGGGGCGGAGCGCGAAGAACTGGCGGGAGAGCAGCCAGGCGGCGATGGTCATGGCGGCGGGCTCCGTGATGAGCGAACCGAGCAAGGGCGCCAAGGTGAGCAAGGTCAGCCAATGCGCGGCGGGCGAACCGCCGAACAGCCGGGCGGTCGCGCCCAAGGCCCGCCCGGCGAGGTTCACCACGGGACGCGCCGAGGCCAGCGCCATGATGATGAAGACGAACAGCGGCTCGACGAATTTCGAGGGGGCCGCGGCGCCCGCGCCGAGGGCGTAGGCGTAATCCCCGCTCTCCACGTAGCGGCAGGCGAACGCCCAGCCCTTGCCCGGCCAGGCGATCAACAGGACGAAAAGGACGAAGGCCCACAACCCGAACACGGCCTCGACCTCGCCCAGCAGGTGCAGGACCGCCGCGCGAAAATCCGAGGATTCGCCGCGCTCGTTGACGGGCGCGCCGCCCGCGGCGACGCGCGCGGCGTGGGCGGATTCGAGCCGGTGGGCCGCCCGGGCGAACAACGGCGCGGCGAAGGCATGGAGCACGGCCAGCCCGAAGACCCCGCTCGCGACCACGAGGAAGGGGTCGGCCTGGGCCGCGGCGGTCAATTCCGTCCAGAGCGAGGCGGGTGCGGGCATGCCGGATGCAAATCCGCGGACTCGGGGATTGCAACCCCGGGCGACGGCCAAAAAATCCCGCCCCGATGCCCAAGTCCTGCGCCCTGCTGCTGCTCGCCGCCCTCTGCCTGACGGCCAAGGAGGACACGCCGAAGCTGACCTACCATGAATACCATGGCCTGTTCGCCGACGACCCGACGCTGCCGCATGGCCTGCGCAACCCCGAGCGGGGCTTCCGCCTCGAGTGCCCCATCGGCCTCGGCGATGGCCAGCTCCTCGTCCAACGCCCCGACGGCCGCATCGTGCGCAAGCGCGCCCCGGCCGCCAACGACGAGAAGCCGGTGCCCTGCCTCGGCGTGGACGTCGCCCGCAACGGCTGGTCCGACCGGGCGATGGCGGACGCGATCAAGGCCTGGGAGGCCAAGGGCGTCACGAGCTACCTGGGCATCGTCTGGCTGGACGAGTACAGCAACCGCCCGCTCGACCCCATCCTCTTCACCCGCCTGGAGCGCTCGCTCGAAGTCTTCCGGCGCCTGGGGGTCAAGCTGCAGATCCGCTTCGCCTACGAACTCGACGACAGCAAGACCGCCGGGCCCGACCTCGCGATCCTCAAGGGGCACTGGAGCCAACTGAAGCCGCTCCTCGCCAGGCACTACGACATCCTGACGGCGGTGCAGCTCGGCTCGATCGGCCGGCGCGGCGAGGGCCCGAACGCGACCCGGCTGCCCGCGGACGCGGCGACGCACGCGGCGCTGCTGCGCGACGCGTTCGCCGCGCTGCCCCCCGACCGCGCCCTCCTGATCCAGTCCCCGTCCATGCGCGAGGACCTCTTCACCGAGCTGAAGTGGCCGGCCCGGCTGAACCAGGGCACGGCCTTCGAAAAGGGCAATCCCTCCGCCCGGACGGGCCAGGTGAACGCCAACTTCCTCGTCGACCTGACCCATGGCGGGCAGTTCGAGGCGCCGATCGGCGGCGCCAACGCGGACTGGCAGAAGATGTGCGCCGAGACGCTCTGGGTGCCCTACGACGCCGACCTCTCGGCCAAGGCGGCGGCCGGGCAGTTCGCCGCCGACGGCTGGCTCGTCGCGCAGGCGGCCTGCAACGAGCGCGCCTCCACCCTCGGGGTCAGCCATGGCTGGTCCGAAGCGAGCACGGACCGCAAGGAAGGGGTCGTCGACGGCTGGAAGAAGCAGCTGAAGACCAAGGCGGAGGCGAAGGCCCTCGGCCTGACGATCTCGGACGCGTACTTCACCGACACCAAGGGCAACGAGATCCCCCGCTCCGCCTTCGACTACCTGCGCGACCACGTCGGCTACCGCTACGAACTGCTCAGCGCGACCTGGCCGGTGAAGGTCAAGCAAGGCAAGGATTACGAGATCAAGCTGCGCCTGGTCAACCGGGGCTTCGCCATCTGCCCCACGCCCCGCAACCTCTACCTCGCGTACGTGCAGACGCCCCAGAAATACACGCTGGCCGTGGGGGAAGGCGAGAACTTCGACATCCGCCGCATCCCGCCCAACGCCGCCCTGCAGAACACGGAGACCGGACAGGAAATCACCATCCGCGCCATCGCGCCGAAGGACGTGCAGGGCAAGCACCAGCTGTGCCTGATGTTCCCGGAACTCAACTTCACCAAGTTCCCCTTCAAGCAGGACCAGCGCAACATGGTGCGGTTCGCCAACCGCGACGCGCCGTTCTGGCAATCCGCCGACAAGCTCTACCAGGGCAACCTGCTCGGCGAGATCGAGATCACCCGCTGAACCGCCGTTCAGCGGGCCGGCGGAACCTGGTCGGGGCGGGCGCCGCCCAGGGCGCGGACCAGGGCCAGCTGGGCCTCGAGCCTTTCCTGCCGGACCCGGGCGACCGCCAGCTGGCTTTCGGCCTGCGCCCGGCGCGCTTCCAGCATTTCCGCCGGCGGAGCCTGCCCGGCCTCGCCCCGCGCGGTGGCGATCCGGAGGGCCTCGGCGGCGGCGGCCTCGCGGCGATCGGCGGCCGCGGCGGCGAGGTCCGTCTCGCGGACGTCCGCCAGGGCGTCGCGCACTTCGCGGAAGGCGTTGAGCGCCGCTCGTTCGTATTCCGCCGCGGCCTGATGCTGCGCGGCCACGGCCACGTCGACCCGGGCCGCCAGCCGGCCGGCGTCGAACAAGGGCGCCCGCAGGTCGAGCCCGAGGTCCGAGGTCGCGGTCTCCGATTGGAAGAGGCCCCCGAACGTCCGGCTCTCCGTGCCGAGGGCGCCGGTGAGCGTGAACGAGGGGTAACGCGCCGCCTTCACGAAGCCGATGCGCGCGTTGGCGGCGACCAGCGCCTGCTCCGCGGCGCGCACATCCGGCCGGCGCGAAAGCAGGTCGGAAGGCAGGCCGGCGGCCGGCAGCGGCGGCAAGGGCAGCGGACGGACGTCGCGGGGGACGGCCAGCGCGGGTTCCGCGGTGAGGAAACCAAGCAGGTGCTCCGCCTGGGAACGGCTGCGCCGCGCCTCGGAACGGCCGGCGACGGCGGCCGCGAGGGCCCCTTCGGCTTGGGCGACTTCGGCGGGGGCCGCGACCCCGAGGTCGGTCCGGCGGCGGGCGAGGCGGAGGCCTTCCTCCCGGGTCGCCACGAGGGCTTCGGCGGCGGCGGACGAAGCGTCGGCGGTGCGGAGCGCGGAGTAAGTCCGGACGACGGCGACGGCCAAGCCGAGGCGGACTTGGGCGACGCCCTCCTCCGTGGCCAGCATCTGGGCGCGGGCGCCCTCTTCGGCCCGGCGCAGGCGTCCCCAGAAATCGAGTTCGAACGACGTCACCAGGCCGGCGCGCTGCATGCGTCGATTCCGGCCGGGGGCGTTGCCGCCGACCGGGAGGAAGGTGCCGCTGCTGACCTTGAAGCGGTCGGTTTCGCCCGTGGCGTCGAGGGCGGGCCAGGCCGCGCCGGCCACGTCGCTCAACTGCGCGGCCGCCTCCTCCCAACGGGCCACCGCGGCGCGCAGGTCGGCGTTGGCCGCCAACGCGCGTCCCACCAGGCGGGTCAGTTCCGGCTCCCCGAAGCCTTGCCACCAGTCGATGGCGAGGTCGCCGCGCGCCGGGTCCGCCGCGCCCTCGGCGAAGGCGGCGGGCAGCGGGGTCTCGGGACGGACGTAATCGGGGCCGACGGTGCAGCCGGCGAACAAGGCGGCCAACGGGAGGCCGCGGAACCAGGCGCGGGGGCTCATGCGCGGGGCTCCTTCCGGTCGCCGGTGAGCAGCTTGAAGAACAGGGGGATGAAGAGCGTGGCCACGAAGGTGTCGAGCAGCATGCCCCCGAAGACGCCGGTGCCCATCGAGCGGCGGGCGCCGGCCCCGGCGCCGACCGCGAGGACGAGCGGCACCACGCCGAGCACGAAGGCCATGGAGGTCATGACCAACGGGCGGAAGCGGATGCGGGCGGCCTCGACCGCGGCCTCGGCGGCGGAGCGCCCCGCGTCCCGCGCCTTCACGGCGAATTCCACGATCAGGATGGCGTTCTTGGCGGCGAGGCCGATGAGGGTGACGAGGCCGATCTGGAAATAGAGGTCGTTCGGGATCCCGCGCACCGCGATGGCGACGAGCGCGCCCAGGAGCGCGAACGGCACCGTCAGGATCACGCCCACCGGGAGCGACCACTTCTCGTAGAGGGCGGCGAGGATCAGGAAGACCATGGTCAGGGCCATCAGGAAGGCCGGCAACGCGGAGGTGGCCGAACGCTTCTCCTGCAGCGCCTGCGCGGTCCAATCGAGCTCGTACCCCTCCGGCAAGGTCCGCTCGGCGATCTCCTCGACGATGCGCAGGGCCTCGCTCGAGCTCACGCCCGGCCCGCCGGAGCCCAGGACGCGGGCCGCCACGAAGCCGTTGTAGCGCTCGACCTGCTCGGGTCCGGAGGACGCCCGGATCCGCACCAGGCTGGACAGCGGGACCATCCTGCGGTCGGCCGCGCGCACGTGGATGCGGCCCACGTCGGCCGGGTCCATGCGCTCGGAGGGCTCCGCCTGCATCAGGACGCGGTAGGTGCGGCCCGAGCGGTTGAAGTCGTTCACGTAGGCCGCCCCGATCGTCGCCTGCAGCGCCTCGTAGATGTCGGGCAGCGGCACGCCCAGGCTCATCGCGCGCGCCTCGTCGACGTCGGCGACGTACTGCGGCACGCTGGTGCGCAGGAAGGAGCGCAGGCCGACGATCAGCGGCTTGCCGTCGCGGCCGCGGGCCGCCCCGAGGGCCGCGATGAACTCGTCCGTGACCTGCCCGAGGCGCACGGGGTTGTCGTCGTCGCGCGCCTGGAGGTAGAACTCGAAGCCGCCCGCCGTGCCGATGCCGCGGATGGGCGGAGGATTCACGACGAAGCACATCCCCTGCGGGTAGGGCGCGGTCGCGCCCATGAGCCGGCCGGTCAGGGCCTCCGCCCCGGCGGACCGCTCGGACCAATCCTTGAGGGGCAGGAAGATCGTGCCGGCGTTGGTCTTCTCGCCCCCGCCGATGAGGTCGAAGCCGCTGATGGCGAAGGCATGGAGGACCGCGGGCCGCTCCGCGGGCGTCCGGAGCAGCGCGGGCACGATGTCGGCCATGTAGGCGCGCGTGCGGGTCACGCTGGCGCCGTCGGGCAAGGTCACCATGCCGAGGACGTAGCCCTGGTCCTCCGCGGGGAGGAAGCCGCGCGGACGCTCCCAAAGGAGCGCGGCGTTGGCGGCGAGGATGGCCAGGAACAGGCCGGCCGCGGAGCGCGGGTGGTCGAGCAGCCAGCGGACGGCGCGACCATGCCAGTCGGCGAGGGCCTTGAACCGGCGCTCGAACCAGCCGAGGAAGCCGGTCGTGGCGCCGTGGGCGCGGGGCCGCAGGATGGCGGCGCAGAGCGCCGGCGTGAGCGTCAGGGCGACGAAGCCCGAGATGATCACCGCGATCGACACGGTGACGGCGAACTGGCGGTAGAGGGTGCCGGCGATGCCGCCGAGGAAGGCGACGGGCAGGAAGACGGACACCAGCACCAGCACGATCGCGACGATGGCGCCGGAGACCTCGTGGACCGAGGCGAGGGCGGCGTCGAAGGGCGACAGCCCCTTCTCCGCCATGAGGCGCTCCACGTTCTCGAGCACCACGATGGCGTCGTCGACCACGATGCCGATGGCGATCACCATGGCGAAGAGCGTGAGCGTGTTGATGCCGAAGCCGAAGAGCCAGAGGCCGGCGAACGTGCCGACGAGCGAGACGGGCACGGCGATCATCGGGATCAGCGTCGCGCGCCAGCTGCCCAGGAACAGGAAGACCACGAGGACGACGAGGATGCCCGCCTCGAAGAGCGTGTGCTCGACCTCGGGGATGGAGGCGGCCACGAAGCGCGTCGTGTCGAAGGGAATGTCGTAATCGACGCCCGCGGGGAAGCGGCGCGACAGCTGCGCGACCCGGTCCTTGACGCCCTGGGCCACGTCGAGGGCGTTGGCGCCGGGGGCCAGGAAGATGCGGATGCCCACGGCCGTCTGGCCGTCGAGGGTGGCCTGCTGCTCGTAGCTCTGCGCGCCCAGTTCGACCGTGGCGACGTCGCGCAGGCGCAGGACCCCGGCCGCGCCGTCGGCGCGCAGGAGGATGTTGCCGAATTGCTCCGGGGTGGCGAGGCGGCTGGGCGTGATGATCGGCATCACCAGCGACTGGCCGGCGACCGTCGGCTCCTGGCCGAGGCGACCGGCCGCGTACTGGTTGTTGCTGGTGCGGATGGCGCGGGCCACGTCGCCCGGGGTCACCCCGAGCTGGGCCATCTTGTCCGGGCGCAGCCAGACGCGCATGGAGTAGTCCCGCGCGCCGAAGATGCCCGCGTCGCTGACGCCCGGCACGCGCTTGATCTCCTCGACGATGTTGACCGCGGCGTAATTGCTCAGGAACACGGAATCGCGGCTGCCGTCCCGCGAAATCACGGAGACGGACATCAGGATGTCGTTCGAGCGCTTCTTGACCACGATGCCCAGGCGGCGGGCCTCGTCCGGGAGCCGCGGCTCGGCGACCTTGACGCGGTTCGTGAGGTTGATGACGGCCAGGTCCGGATCCGAACCCGGCTCGAAGGTCACGGTGATCGTGAGCAGGCCGTTGGAGGAGGAAGTCGAGGAATAGTAGAGGAGGTTGTCGGTGCCGTTGATCTCATCCTCGATCGGCGCGGCGACCGTGCGCATCAGCGTCTCGGCCGACGCGCCCGGGTAGGAGATCGCGATGGTGGCCGTCGGCGGGGCGATCTGCGGGTACTGGGAGACCGGCAGGAGCCGGAAGGCCATCAGTCCGGCCATGACGACGACCAGCGAGAGCACGGTGCCGAAGATCGGCCGGCGGATGAAGAAGTCCCAGGACATCGGGGCTTACTTGGCGGCGGGGGCGCGGGGCGCCAGCGGGGCGCCGGGGCGGACCTTCACGAGGTTGTCCAGGACGACGCGGTCGCCGGACTTGAGTCCGCCGAGCAGCACGGCCTGGGCGCCGTTCACGAACGCGACCTGGACCGGGCGGACCTGGGCGACGTTCCCTTCGCCGAGCACGTAGACGAAGCGTCCCTGGGCCGACTGCAGCAGGCAGGAAGTGGGCACGACGACCGCCGCCGGCAAGGGCCGGCCGGCGAGGCGCACGCGCGCGAACTGGCCGGGCAGGAGGGCGCCGCCGCCGTTGGGGAACTCGGCGCGCATCGCGATGGTGCCGAGACGGGACTCCACCTGGGCGGCCACGAAGTTCACCTTGCCGACGAGCGGCCGGGGCTGGCCCGCGGCGTCGAGGACCTCGACCTTGGCCGCGGTCGCGGCGGCGGCGTCGCCGGCGAAGAGCCGCTGGAAATCCTGCTCGGAGAGGCCGAAACGCAACCAGACCTGTTCGCGCTGCACGACGGTGGTGAGCAGGCTGTCCGCCCCGGGCGCGACGAGGGAGCCCTCGGAGCGGGCGAGCCGGCCGGTGAAGCCCGCGATCGGAGCGCGGACCTCGCAATAGGAAAGGTCGAGCTCGGCCGAGCGCACCCGCGCCGCGGCGATGTCGCGGGCGGCGGCCGCGGCGGCCGCGGCCGAACGGGCGTCGGCCTCCTCCTTGACGCTGGTCGCCCGCTCGGCGAGCAGCTTGGCTTGGCGGGCGGCTTCGGCCGCGGCCTGGTCGGCGCGGGCCTGCTCCTGCGCCAGCTGGGCCTGGGCCAAGGAGAGCGCGATCCCGTAGGGAGCCGGGTCGATCCGGAAGAGGAGGTCGCCCGCCTTGACCTCGGCGCCCTCGCGGTAGGACTGCGCGAGGAGGATGCCGGCGACGCGGGCGCGGACTTCGACCTCCCGGGTGCCCTCGACCTGGGCGGTCAATTCGGCGTCCTGGGGGTAGGGCTGGACTTGGGCGGTCAGGAGGCCGACCGGCAAGGGCGGCGGGGTCGCCGGCGGCGAACCGTCGCCGCAGGCGACGAGCCCCAGGAGACCGAGGCCGAGCAATAGCGCCTCGACAGGGCGGCATTTACATACATTCATGTATGTAAATCTATTTGCCGCATCATGGCTCGCAAGACGAAAGCGGAGGCCGCCCTCACCCGTCACCGGATCGTCGAATCCGCGCGGCAGGTCTTCAGCCGGGCGGGCGTCACGAACACCTCCCTGGAGGAGGTCGCGCACGAGGCGGGCGTCACCCGCGGCGCGGTCTACTGGCACTTCCGCGACAAGGCCGACCTCTTCCGCGCGGTCCGCGCCGATACGGGGACCCTGTTGCGCCTAGGACCCTCGGGCTCGGGCGACGCCTTGCTCCGCCTGGAACGGACGCTGCTGGAGGCGGTCCGCCGCCTGCGGGGCGAGACGGCCGCGCGCCAGACCTACGAAGTCATGCTCTGGAAATGCGAATACGTGGACGAGTTGGCGCCGGTCCGGACGGAGCTGATGAAGGCGGGCGGGGGCTTCGCCGCGGAACTCCGGGAACTCTATGCCCAAGCGACGGCGGAGGGCCTGACCGAACCCGACCTGGATCCCCGCCTCGCGGCGCTCGAGACCCTCTGCCTATACGCCGGCATGGTGAAGCTTTGGCTGGCCGATACGGGGAGCGAGCTGCTCCGCCCCCAGGTAGAGGCCATGATCCGGCAGCACGTGGCCCTGCGTCGGCGACGCGAACCCGCATTGACCCCGGCGAACGCCCCCGCTAGGAAAAAGGCGAAGTGAGGGCCCTGTTCGCCACCCTACCCTACCTGCTCGCGGCCCTGCTCGGCGCCGCGGCCGACGACCCCTCGCCGCCGCAGAACCTGCCGATCGTCTACGATGAGATCGGCGGCAAGTTCATCCTCCGCATCGACAACCGACGCTACCAGCTGGAATCCCTCCACAAGGACCCCGTCGCCCGCCTCATCGCCGACGCGAACTACCAGGGCGCCAAGCTCGCCCACGAAGCCTATCGGCGGGCCTTGGCCGACCAGGCCAAGGTCGACGCCTCCGTCTCCCGGCTGGAGGCCACCGCCCAACGGCTCGGCTTGGCCACCGAGCGATCCCGACTTTCCCTTGAGGCGGCCCGCCAACAATTGGCCCTTTTCCGGCTGGCCCCTCCCTACGACCCGAACCAGCTCGCGTTCCTGCAGGAGCAGGTGCTCCGGGCGCAGTCCCAGCTCCTCTCCGCCGAAGACCAGGAAAACCGCGCCCGCGGCAGGCTCGAGGAGGGTCGACGAACCGCCGAGCCGGCCCGCGCCCGGGCGGAGAAGGCCCGGCAGGAATACGCCGCGGCCCTGACCGATTACGAACGCCCCCTCGCCCAGCTGCGGGCCCTCGCCCTCTCGGCCGGCACGGCGCTGTAGGTGCGGGCCCGCCCGAAGGCGTCATTGACGCAGCGACGGAGAAGCCTAGGAATGGGCACGTGAAGGCTCGCCCCGCCCTCCTCGCCCTGCTGTCGGCGACCATCCTCGCGATGGCCGCTCCGGCCGAGGAGGCGCCTTTGCCGGCTTTGCCGCCGAACGTCTACGCGCAGCCCGCGGGCAAGATCAAGGTCCGCATCGAGGGCAAGAGCTACCTGCTGCCCGAGGAAATCAAGCCGACCGTATCCAAGCTCATCGGCGAAGCCAACTACGTGAGGACGCGCGAACTCTACCTCGCGCTCCGGCGCACGCTCCTGGACAAGATCCAGGTGGAGGCCAAGGTCCGCCAATCCGAGGCCCTGGCCGCGACGGCCGCCGAAAGGCTCGAAAGCCTACGGCTCAAGCAGTCCGCGCTGAAGGAAAAGCTGGCGACGCTGTTGCACGACCCGGAGGCGGCGACGAAGGCCGACCTCAACACCTACGTCCAACTGGAGGCGGGCATCACGACCTTGGCCACCCAGATCGCGCGCGAGGAGGAACTGGTCGCCGCGGCCCGGGCGCGCGCGGAAGCCGCCCGACTCAAGGCGGAGCCGACGCTGGAGGCGGCCCGCAAGCAGAACGCCGAATACCTGGAGGCGCTGAAGGCCTACGAGCGCCCCCTGAAGGAACTGCGCGAACTGGCCGTGGCCAAGGGCACCGCGCTCTGACGCGGCGCACTTTCCGCCACCCCGGCTGGCGTCCCGGCCCGTTACCTCCAGATTCGACTCCATGCACCGCGGCTTCCGCTACTACGACCTGATCCTCGGAGGCTTCGTGGCCGTGCTGCTCTGCTGCAACCTCATCGGCCCCGCGAAGGTGGTGATGCTGGACCTGCCGCTGCTGGGACCGACGCAGTTCGGCGCGGGCAACCTGTTCTTCCCGCTGTCCTACATCTTCGGCGACATCCTGACGGAGGTCTAT
>JACCEC012768890.1_pt1 | contig 16125 bp, 10 predicted proteins | sample 7450121 | NCBI WGS metagenome assembly JACCEC01 (sample SAMN15323455, study PRJNA562643) | freshwater metagenome | isolation source: river surface water | place: USA:Blue River Watershed | collected 2017-08-18 | reverse complement strand
GGTTCCCCTATCACCCCTCCTCTAAGGGGAACCTAGGGTTCCCCTATCACCCCTCCAAGGGGAACTTAGGGTTCCCCTATCACCCCTCCTCTAAGGGGAACCTAGGGTTCCCCTATCACCCCTCCTCTAATTAAAATAAACAGAAAATAGAAAATAAAAAATAGAAAACAATAGAAAAAAAGAAAGCCGTAAGGCATTCTTTTTTTTATAACAGGCAATATAAAAGCCTAGTTATTCCTTACAGGCCCTTTATGGGCCTGTAATTCTTAAGGAGGGATCATAAGGGAACGCAGTTCCCTTAAAAATTGAACAGAAGCAGTTTTCATATAAACAAAACACATATCATACGATAATGCAAGAATTAAACCGTGACGACGCCTCTTCTATTTTAAAACGTTTTCCCTCTCATAAAATCGAACTTTGTTATGAAACTGAATTGCATAACAAAGTAAAAGTAGATACCTATGATATTTGTTTGGCGATTCCTCTCGCGAAAAAATATTTCATATGGTTTTCATGGTTATCTGGTGGTAGTTCAACTTATTTATTCTTTATGGAAATCGGGAAAGATAAGAAAATATATAAAATTCAACATTCTTTAAAACCATTTTCTTGGTTAGATCGTGGTACTATATTCTATGGTTCTTTTGTAGAGGATAGTAAAGAATATATTATTGAAGATATAATTCAATATCAAGGTCAAAATGTCGGTGGAGAATATACTTATGGACAAAAATTAGATATGATAAGAGAGTTCTTTATGGACCATTTTAAAGAGATAGAAACGAATTTAACTGAGTTATCAATAAGAATGCCGGTATTTAAACAGATAATGCCGAGTGAAATAAATTGTGCGAAAATGTGTGAATATGTGGATAATAATTTTATACAGTTGGCAAATTATCGGATTCATCATATCGCTTTACGTTCTTGTACAGAGAAGAAACCTTGTTTAAATTATGTATATCAGAAGAAACCGATAGATTTGGAATCGATTAAGGAAAATGAGGATAATTGGATAAAAGCATTATTAATGAAGGTTGAGACACGTTATTCGATTCATTCTTATCAGTTTCATTATGGAAAAGAAGTGTATAAGGGAAAAGCGTGTTTTATTATAAAACCGGAAATACAAGCAGATGTGTATGTATTGTTTCTAAGACAGACAAACCGGAATAATAATCAATCTGTATTATTCTTACCTATAGATATTGCTTATATTCCAGATAGAAAAACAAGTCGAATGATGAATGGATTATTTCGTAAGATTCGAGAGAATCAACATTTAGATTATGGAGAAGAAAGTGAAGATGAAGAGGATTTTAATAATATATCCGCGGATAAATATGTGAATATGGAGACAGTATATACAATGGAATGTCGATTTAATGCGAAATTTAAGAAATGGATACCGGTAAAGGTGGTGCCTTCCCATTGGAAAACACCACGTCTGTCGGACCTCTAGTACAGGGAACTACGTTCCCTGTTAGACCCTCCTTAAGAATTACCCCACTTTGTGGGGTAAGGAATAACTAGGCTTTTGAAATTAGTCTTTTTAGGCCAGGAGTATTTTGCGCCAAGCGCACGAAGTGTGCGAGCCAAAACCCTTGATAAATAAAAAAACAAGATAATAATATTTTGTTTTTTTCTGTTTTATATAGTCAATGGAATTATAATTTATCTTTTTCTATAATAAAGCAAGATGCATTGCCCAAAAGAAGCATTAAGCAGTGTTTTTACGGAAGATGATTATAATAGTAATGATGGTATGTTAACTACTGTATGGGGACCAAGTATGTGGCATTATCTCCACACAATGAGTTTTAATTATCCTGTAAATCCAACAGAACAAGATAAACGTCATTATATGGATTTCATACTTAGTTTAAGGAATGTATTACCTTGTGGGAAATGTAGAAAAAATCTCTCAACGAATTTGAAAAAATTTCCATTATTAATGACTCATATGAAGTCAAGAGAGACATTTTCGAAATATATATATGACCTCCATGAATTTGTGAACACAATGTTAAAAAAGAAATCAGGATTAACTTATGAAACTGTACGTAATACCTATGAGAATTTTCGTGCGAGATGTACCAAAAAAGCCGGAAGTAAACGGATAAAAACAAAAAAATCAAAAAAAGAATCTGGATGTGTAAAACCATTATATGGAAAAAAAGCAAAATGTGTTATTCAGATTGTACCTGATGAGAGAAAATCACCAAGTTTCAAAGTAGATAAACAATGTATAAAAAAATTAATGCCAATGGATAAATAATATTTGATTGTGAGAGAGCGAAAGAAATTAAACAGTTGTTTCTCTCAAATGGGTTTCGTTTTGATTTTGAAAATCATAATCAAATTGATATGACAACTTCGGTATCGTCGCTGTCTATATTTTCATTTTTATCATTATTTTCCATTATTTTCGGTGGTTTAACTTCACGTCTATCCATAAAAGTACTATATAAAGCATTTCTAAATCTTTATATAGAAAATACTCACATTTACACCTTTGCGCCTTTAAAATGCCGATGAATAAGTCAGTTACGACATATTTTCTTGTTCTTTTGAAGTATTCTCGAATTCCATTTCGTGTTTTAGATTTCCATAATTCAATAATAAGATTTCATATCCTTTAAAAAAATCATCAATTCGATTTTTATACTCAATAATACCTTTTGGTCTCCAAGTAAACATATACGATTTATGGTATACTAAATTATCAAATAATGTTTCTGGAGAATAATAATGGGCATCTTTCGTCGTACCAATAATTAATTTTTTAAGTGCGATTTCAATTAAAGCGTCATCACCGCGATAATATTCTTCCAACAGTTTAAAATAAGAAAGATAATAATTACGCATAATTTTTACCATAGAATCATATTTCTCACAACGTTTTAATTCTAACCAAGGATATTGATTCGATTCAAAATTTATCCATTGTTCATGAATTAAATTACGATATTCGACAAGATGAATAGTGATTTCTGTCCGAATTTCTGGATCAAAGAAATGAAAATGTTCCGAAGTTGAAGTCGGTGAATCCATAAAAACAATTATTATATTAGTTTTATGTTATTTTACAAAGAAACTGGTGATGATTTTGTCGCCTTTGGAACAACATTCACATCAGTAGAATGTTCACTATAGCTCCTACAAGCATAGATAGATACTTCAACGTATTGTGGTTCACATACATTTGATAAATATTTATTATACACATTCATAAAAACGTCATTAATCAAGGTTGATATAGAATATAAATAATTTGGATGAATGATAAAATCAGAAGACACATTTACAACCTTATCCTGATAACAATAATAAATACCGATTGTATTATATCTCTCTGTCTTAATAGAAACATTATTGAATTGATATGCCAAATTATCAACGACTATATTATCATTATCAGGGGATGAACATATTTTATTGCCATCATAATTTCCAGCACAAATAAACTCTTCGACTCTTTTGGATAACAGACAGCCCTCATTTAGTGTTTGCCCTTTATCTACATAAAAACATAATTCACGAAACTGGAATGGAATCGTTATAGGTTCGTCATCTCGAGTAATTCCGTGACATATGGCGAATATTTTTGGATGTTTTGTTGTAGCTGGGTCTAATAAATTATCAATAGCATATCTGCCTAACTTTTTGAAAAACTTTGCTGAGTTTTCATTTTTATATTTCATAAATTTCTCGACAAGACTCGATGAACAACTATTTTTAGTTCTCAAAATATCACATATTGCGTTTGCTACAAAGGTTTCATCTTGTGTTTTTAATACACCAATAATAGAAGTATATAATTCCGTGTTATCATGTAATAAAATCATCTCAATAATTTGAGGGAAAAATAAAATTCGCAATACATCGTGTTTGTTGGGTGTCAATGTTAAAACAGCACTTATTAAATAAGACGCATTATATTGGATTCCTTTAACAACTAGTAATTTACAAACATCTAAAGGCGACTTTGACAACAACCGTGGAAAATTAAAACGATTAAAATAATTTTCAATAATGATTCTCGATATATTTTGTCCTTGATGATAATTCATCGAAAAAAAAGCGCTAGACATTAAAGATGGAATAGAAACTGGTTCATCCGTACGATAATGAAACAACGCATCTATATTTTCTTGTTCATCTGTTATATTCCATCATAGAGTACGTATAAGACCTTCTTGTTCTGCTATTATTACATATGCTTCTAATATTGAATAATCTTCTTCGTTATATAAACGTTTCTTATAAATATTACGTCTTTTATATGATATTTTATAGTTTCTGAAAATATCCTGTACAGATATTGGACAACTATGTAAAAATGCCCATTCATTTATAGTATATGTGTTCGGATATGAATCGTCAAACCGAAAATCTTTTAGTAATGGATTTTCCACGTTGTCCAAAAAAGATTTAAATTCCTCAATAATAATATTCTCTCCATTTTTTATTTTATCCGCATAAAGTCTAAATGTTTTTTCTTCATCAGACATTCCGCCGTATAACAATTTGTTAATTGCCGATTTTTTATTTTTTAATGTTGTTTTTCGTTTTTTTTTCATGTAATATATATTATAACACAATATATATTACTTTCCGTTTTTTAAATATGCAAAGGTGTAGAATAACAATTTTCAAAAACGATTAATAAGATGGAGGTAATGCTGCCAAACATAATTTAATCTCTCCCAAACTTGCCACATCATATTTTACAATTAATGGTAAATTATTACCCAAATACATTTCCAAATGACTACATAAAGGTGTACATTTAATAAAATTATTCAGACTTTTCAAAGAGAATTCACCTTGAATAACAATTGACGGGTCTTGTTTCGCCAAAAACTCCATATGTCCTTTTGTTTCCGACCGCGTCGCCTTTGTTTTCGCAATATTACCAACACACGTGAAAATAATATCATCTCCGACTGATTTAATTTCGACTCTCTCTGACAGTGAATATAAATCACGGACGATTTTCTGAAAATCAGCAGTTGGTAAATTAATAATTGTCGAATAATGAACATCTGGAATTTGTAAATCTTCTGAATCCGGTTCAATCAGTTTCATCTTATGATTATAGGTTTGATTTCTCTCGCGATTATCGAATTCTAATCCAAGATGAGAGACAATTCCTTGATGATAATCTTCTTTATCAATATAAATCGAAAGTGTATCATCATTGGACATAGTAGAAATTAATTTGAATAAATAAACTGTATTCGTACAAATTACAATCTTATCTGGCACACATTCATAATGTTCGAATTTATTCGCGTGTAAAGTAACACTCACAAGAATTGTATGAGTTTTATCAAAATTAATGATTTTCATACCTTCAGGAGTAAATGTAATTGTCGCATCCAATAAAATATCTTTTAACGCTGTTGTCAGATTACGAATTGGTTGAATCTGAAGAGTTTTAATAGTTAATACATTATTATTTTCGTTCATATTTGTACACAAATGAATAATACAAATATGATTTGTTTTTTTATATCGATGTTGAACATATTTGGCAAAGAAATGAATCTTTACTCTTTACTTTCGACACCCAGTCATTATACCACCCTTCTTTTTACTTTGTCCTCTCTTTTTACACCTTGATTTTTGACGCCTTTGTGTTTTTTTGCGTCTATTATTCTTGCCACCATGTGTATCTGTTTTTACATCCGCTTTTGCGTTTTCTTCTTTTTTTTCTTCTTTTTTTTCTTCTTTTGATTGTCGCATAAGTTGTGTCCATTTTTGCACTTGTTTGGATCTGCTATTGTGTCCTTGAAACCGGTTCACCGCTTTATTTGTGTTTAATGCTGTATTTGTGTTTAATAATTCATTATATTGTTGACGTTCTTCTTCAGTTAGCTTTCCTTCTTTAATTAATTCCTGTTCAGCTGTTTTTAAAATTTCCGCATTTGGATAAAATCGTCGATTCATTCGAGCCCTATGATGTTCTTCCGAAGTCATTGTATTTTCACGGTTATATTCTTTTGCACCAGGCGACACTGCTTTTTCTGAAGGTGGGTCGTCGCTAATTCTTACTCTTGTTGTGCGTCTGGCTTCTTTTCTAGGAGAATCAGTATCGGAACGATGTCTTTTTAATGAACTACGCATCTATCTAAAATATTATATACTAATCAATGGAAAATTCTTCTCTCCAATACGCATTCGAACCCTATCCCCAATAACACGCATTTGTTGAATCGTAAATTTTCCCATAATCATTTGATTCTCTGTAATAACATCGGCTTTTGTGGTGCGAATCTCAGAAGGAGCTCTCACAAAATAAAACCGGTCATTTACACTGCCTCCCATTACTAAAAATGAATGACTAATATTTCCCTCTTCCACGAATTTCAAATCCATTCCACTCATTTTAAACGACGATGAAAACATAATCACCGGTAAATCATACACATAACAATACACATAAATATCCATCGCTGTTAAGAAATACACATCGCTTATTATCGCTTCTTCGATTGTCATTGTCCCCTTTGACACGCCGGATAATAATTGTGGTTTACCTTGGAAACGTATCATAATTCGAAGGATTTCTGGCATTTTATTGGCGATTTTGGCATAGGCCTGAATCAGATTTTGTTTTATCTCTCCGATAGTATAAACACGAACATTTTTATCCTGTAAAATATATAATAAGGGTCCATAAGAGGCTTCGACAGTTCCTTGGAACGTAATTTCTTTCACAGTTTTATCGAACACATTTTTCTTCCAATAATTATCTTTATTTCCTAAGACATCTCCGATTTGTTTCTTATAATGATTTACATTATCCATGATTCCACCTTCACCTTGGACCTCATATTTTTGCTGTTCTTCCAAAGTAATATGCCCGGATAAACGAGCGGATTGGACAGGATCAGGTTGGGCATTATGATAACCGATGTTATGGACATATCCATAATCCTCAAAAGGTTCATCCAATTCGAAATATTGGGTATTAAAAAAACTCTCTGATAAGATAAGTTCATCTTGGTTCACTTTATAATAAACATTTCCCAAATTCATATATTGTTTTGGTTGTAACATATATTGTTGAATTCTCTTATACCTTGCTAATTCATCCGCCAATTTATAGAAATAAAGCATCTCATTATCTTTCCCGGTAATCAGATTCTTCTTTGGTAATACCATCTTACATCCTCTTTTATATAACGCATGACGCGTCTCTCCACAAATATACATTGCTTCTGACAGTAGATTAATTTGTTCGATTACATCGTCATCCATTTCATTAAATACTATAATACCTGTCACCATTTTTTTCAAGATTTTAACAAGCATATCTAATTTCGCGCGATGTGTATAATTCTTCGATTTTAAAATACCCATGATTTTCTCTCGAATCCCTTTATTCTCATACATACTGAATAACATCTTAAAATGACTACGGAAACCACTATAGAATTCAGTCTCTCCATGAATACGTCGAATGGTTGCGGTTCGTTCTTCATCACCACTCTTCGCTGTGATTAATTCTTTATCAGTTAATAAATAATTATGGTCATCGACTGCTATTAGATTATCTTCACCTTCCACGTTTTGTTGAGGCGGGTCAATTTGTACGAATTGGTTTGAAGCTGTTAGAATTCCAATAATCATTCCATCTTCGATAATTTTCATCTTCGGTTGACAGGGAATATCAATCGCCAAATGGATTTGGTTTAATGCCTTACGTGTTTCAATATATGTGTTCCATTCAACACTATTAATAAAAACAGTGTCTATGTTTTTTAATATTTGCGCAGGGAAACAAGGAATATAAATTGGTTTCGAGCCTTTTATAACAGGGCCTTGTTTTCGGACAAGAACTGCTACAGTTTTCCCTTGATAATTCACGACTTGACTTACGACTGTGTATCCGATTTGTCCTACACCCTGAATAATCGTTTCTATTTTCGGGGCAGATTCGAACTCATAGACACGTGGTTGAGATGAACCCGGAATACAATATTTATTAAATGTGTCATTCACCATTTTCAAGACGCGTTGAATATATGGAAATTCGGCGACATCCACTGTAAACACATTATGAATAATACGATAATCTCGGATAGCAATTACAGGTTCATAGAATTCATATTGTTTTACTATGAATGCTGTCCGTTTTTTCAAGTCAAATAGTGTCGATGAATATGCGGTTGTTGGACAGATTAGATCCACATTTTGAGTGATATCATTACCAGTAATTTCCATAATAAGTAGATTAATTCCTTGGGGAAATAATCGAGGATTTGGACGACTGAAAATATCCCATAGATAAACGTGATTTATTGTTGTTGTAGTATCTCTCAAATATGCGATAAAATTCTCATAAGAAGCAACAATATCCACAAAAGAATCATAAGATTCATCATTGGTTTTCATTGTCTTATAAATATTACTATTGGAATGTGTTTCGAGGTCTAATTCGTCTTCAATAATTCGTTTCGGTTTAAAGGATGATACGAGAGACCCGTTATTCATTTCGGCGAATGTATCTAAATCGACAGCAGATGCGATATGTTTTTGGAAAGCACCGTCTTTTACGGAAAGTGGGCGAGTATTTGTAAGAGCCCCATAAAAATAGGCCATACAACCTAAAAATGAGAGATTTGCGCTTTGTTCAATACCCATACGAAGTAAGACATTTGCGTCGTCAACAATTAACGCACTACTTTGTTTTTGTAAGACAGGACGATAATCCATTTGTAAAAATAATTGGATAGGAAGTTGTAAGAATCCGAGACGAGATGTGGCAACTGGATATTTATCTACGCCAACAACATATTTGGCGGAATTAGGGAGAACTGACGCATCGTGGGTTTGTGGTTTTTTCGGAGCGACTGCTGATTTTGTCGGTGGTTTTTTAGATTCCTCTTCCTCTTCCTCGTCTTCATCTTCGTTTTCGTTTTCGTCTTCGTCCTCATTACTATCTTCAGATATCTCTTGTTTTTTTTTATTCTTGGTTTTCTTTGCTTTTTCGGGTTCTTGTGGGCGGTCATCCACTGGTTCTTCAGGATTCTTTTTACATTTTTTCAGTTTATCTTGAGAGAATTCTTTTGCAAAACAACAGGGAAGACAAGTATTTTTAATATATCCAGGATGATGTGGTTTATATTGTCCATTTTTAATATGTTCTTTTTTACCGCTATTAAATTCATATAAATTTTCATTATTAGCTCCACACGCATTTGGATTATTTTTCACTTCTTCTTCAGACATACTTCGATTTGTCTTAAAACACCAATAACGAGGACAAACATACCAATGTTGTTTATTGGAATCACTTCCTTGTCGAATCGCATAACTATACGATTTATTTCCATTCTGTTGGTCTTGTTGATCTATTTTTGCTTTTTCCTCGTCAGTAAGAACTACCGGAAGACGTTTATCTGTAGCAGGACAGACTCTCGCATATGCTTTCATTTTTCCGTCGATTTTAATTTGAGAGAATAGGACAGGATCATATTTCTGTAAACGTTTTAAGAATTGATTACCTTTTCCCATATCCGCGATATAGTCGTCGCCTTCGGCTCCTCCTTTGGATAATGAATCAATGCCAACTAATTCCGCACTGTCAATGGTTGACGATTCTTTGGATACACTACTTTTGGATTCTTCGGATACACTATTTTTGGATTCTTCAGATACACTACTTTTGGATTCTTCAGATACACTACTTTTGGATTCTTCTGATACACTACTTTTAGATTCTTCTTCAGAGGACGCGAAAGATAAATCTTCAACACCGACAAGAGAGAATGCCGAACTTTCTGTACTTGACTGACTTTTTTCAGGAGAGGATAGAGAGATTTCATTTTCTTCAATTCCAACTTCTTCCTCTTCTTCATCAGCTTCTTTAATTTCACTTAATTGTTCTATTTCTGGTTTAAAATCTTCAATCTTATCCCCAGTTACTTTCGATTTCTCTCCTTCATTATCAAAAATATCATCCAACGCATCTTGAAATTTCGTAAAATCCGGTTGAATCGTCGCCAAAGGATTCTGATGATCTTTATGCTGTTCCACATTTTTCATTGATTGTATAATTCCTACTTTCCCTAATTTCTTTACTGCTAATTTCTTATAACCGACAATAGACGCACTTGATTCAGGTTCTTGAGAGACGCGAAGCATCGTATCGATATAAACTTCGAGACATCCAACATACGAAATATGAGGAATTCCTTCTACTCTTATATTCATATTTCCATTCGCCGAATTCACCAAAATATTGGTTAATAATCCCGGATTTTCCACAATTCGTATTTGTTTTTCTCTCCCCACGATTAAATTCACTTCTTTCAAATAATTTTTCCAAATCTCGAGAGCCTCTTCGACACTTATCTGATAGTTCACTGTTAAACTCTGAATCACATCTTCTTGTCGTCCAGTCTGACGATATATTTCCGACATCATACCATACTGTCCTGTCATCTCTTTGAAATTCTCTACACGTTTATATCTGAGAATCGCACCTTTTCCTTTATCAAATTCATCACGAATCGTATCAAATATTATATTTACACAACCACTATCCATTGTGAATTTTCTCTTCAAATCTATATTTAAAACATAATCAAGAGAGATAGTTTCCACAAAATTATCAGCCATATTCACAAATTCTCTCAATTGATATCCACTTTTATTCAAATAACTATTCATCGCTTGAATCACCGGATTCACATAAGTTCGTATTGTCGTATTTAATTCCTCGACAGTCATTGGTTTTCCGGATTCAAACTCATTATTTCTGATATAAATATTACCATCAGGTTCCAAATCCATTACTATTTTCGGTGTATCCAACCAAACCGATATTTGTCGATGTTTTGCGGTTCGTTTTACTAATTGATTCACCGTGTTTCTCGGGAGAAAGGGAATTTTACGACCATAACGAGTAAACCGATTACTATAAAAACGACAAATCTTATCACGTCTTATCCCAGGATTATAATTAATAAAAAGAATCTCTCGATTACAATGAATGTTTTTAAAAATAGCTTCGAGAGGCAATTCAACAGTAGTTGCGTCATATGGACGAATCGCTATTTTAAATTCTTTAATACCTTTTTCTTTATAGGGTAATACCGTCTTCTTATCCTGATATACCTGATAGAAAGCATCGACAACCTGATTCTGATGAGTAAAACGCGCATTTACGAGTGTTCTATTTTCTTTAATAATTTGTTCTCTCTTTTGTTGGAGAGATTGTAAATTATAAATTTCACGGTCGGCCAAATGATGAAAATACGTTTTCGCAATATAAGTGGGGTCCGCGTGAATATTCGACTTATTCACATATTCGAATACATCATCGGCAAAACAAACATAAATCGAATCGTCAACAATAGTTCCATGATTTAATAATAATTGATTTTCGAAAAACAAAAGCCCATTTTTCTTACTGTCGGAAAATGCGGGAGACGAATTCGGTAAAATATCATAAGGGTTTGCGCTATAAATAAAATCGTCGAATTTCACAAATTGTTGTCCGAGTCCTGTCGGGATACGAATATCAGCAACCGATACACCACCTAATTCGATAAAGGTATTAAAATCAGGAAATAAAACAGTGGATTCGGTTTTCAAATATTTTTGTATGATATCTGGATTGGCATCAATATTAATAAGAAATTGTTGAAATTGTTCTCTCGTAAGTCGTTGTTTTTCATTTTGTGTAATATTTTGATAAATCGAGAGAATATTGGCATAATATTGGATAAAAGCGAAAATATGGATTTCAAAATATGTGAGATTCGGCTCTCCGATGATTTCAATAATTTTCTTTTTGATTTGAGAGATAGAATCATCGGGATAAATATGAATATGAGGGATATAATGAATATTGGCAGGTATTTCCTCCTTGCTAAATAATTGATTTAGTAGTTGTGTCTTTTTATTCGGGTCAGATGGTTGTTGGACACCAAGAAGATAGACTTTATCTATATTCCCTTGTTTTAATATGTAAACTTTTTTCACCATAATTTCGTTATATAATGAAAATATATTGTATAATGGTTAGATGCCATAATAGTTTTCTATTCGCAATATAACAAGAATATGGCGACTGCTATAGTAAATAGTGTTAAAAGTTTTTTATTAACGACTGTATCTGAGATTAATAATGAATTATTAGACCAATCTTTACAGGAATTAGTAGAGGCACCAATAAAATCAGAAAATGATATTGGAATAGGATTCGAAGGACAAGGAGGAGGTGTATTATATAATGTTAAAACTGTCGGTGATACTGTAAATGGAACTATCTTAGAATGTATTAAAATATTATTAGAAGACCCAATCGATACAAATGATATACAACTCGATGAAACTCAGGCATCGAATCCTGTCCCGAATCAGGGCCAACATGCCTCTACAATTCCTGTCCCAAATCAGGGCCAGAATCAGGACCAACCTGCCTCTACAAATCCTGTCCAAACTGGTGGTAGTTGTGAAGGACAATCATGTTCTGGTGGATTTACCTCGATGGCAATTAAACATATTACAACATTAATTAAATCACAAGCGGGAGCAGAATTAGTTCCAAAAATTCAGAAAACAACAACAGAAAAATTCATATTAGCACTTAAATATCTATTAAGTGATCCTGAGATTTATAAAAAAATTCATAAATCTTATTCGGATAAAATAAACAGTATATTCAATAATCCAAACATAACAGATATTAATAAATTAAAAGAAGAAATCAATGGTATTTTCACAATGGAACATTCAGAAGGAAAACTTATAGAAAATCGTGAAAATAAAGCGAGAGAAGTAAATACAGAAAATGATAGTGGTGGAACAATTAAAGATAAAAGACAAAAACGAGAAGAAGCATTAAATGAAGCAAATAAAAATGTAGATAATGTAAATTCCGCAATTAGTGGATTCGTGTCAAAAGTAGATGATACCGGCTTTTATAACAAATTATTACCCAAAGTATCAAATATGCCAAATATACCAACCAATATACCAAATATGCCAAATTTAAACTCTATTAGTGGAGAATTAAAAACAGAGTTAGAAAATAAAATTAAATCATTAAGTGATGTACTTGGTCCTGAACTAAGTGAAAACATTAAGAAAACATTTTATGATATAATAACCAATAATGAGTTAAGTGTGTTCGAAAAAAATAAACGGTTGCTTGATTTATCACAAAAATTAAATGAATTAAGCCCACTTTCAGAAAGTTCAAAAAATACGGTGGCTTCTGCCATAGGAGTGTACCAATCTATGAATTCAACTGCTAGTAATGCGAATAATGCTATTAATAGTGCATCAAATGCGATGAACAATACTGTTAAAGGTGTATCGGACACATTAAATAAAATGAATCCATTCGGCAAGAAAACTGGTGGTTCAAATAAACGTCGAACCCGTCGAATCGCTCAAAAATCCGTGTCAAAAACCCATAAATATCATTACGCAATATAAATTACAGAAGTAAAAGGTACTAGGCACCAGGGGTACTAGTACCAGTACCAGGTATTACGGCTGATGACGTATTTGTTCGTTTTGACATTGCCAACAGCTTTCCATAAAATCCAATAGATTCTTTATCCTTGTTAGTGATTATGATATCAACACATAATACCATCATTAACATTCCAATATAAAGTCCAGCAGTTTTTAGCTTCTTGACTTTATCTAATTTCTTTTTAGCACCTCCTTTTTTCGCGATTGCGGTTGATGCGGAACCATATAATGAAATAGTTATAATCGCACAAACAAATACACTTAACACTAAAACCGTCATCGCCAAACCTCTCAGGCTGATTCGAATTATAATCGGGACTAAAATAAATAATATACACGTCGCAACTATAGAACCCACTGTTTCAGCAGTAACACGATTAAAATATGACCAATTTTTTGCCTCTTCCTCTATAGTTCCTTCCGAATTCATTTGTATCGATATCGGTTTCTGGAAAGTCGTAGATACACTGTTGATTACAGACAGTTTACTTACCGATGGGCTCGATAGTGATATAGAATAATCGGTCAGTATATTATTTAAACTTTTTAGGTTATTTAAATTACTTTTTATAGTAATCGGTGTATTCACATAAAATATCGTAATCGCATTTGGACCATCAGCATAATCATATACATACAATTTTGACGAATCCCCATTTATCGGTTTACTGGATTCCAATAATCCATTTAAATTTAATGTTTTTTGTTGTCCAGATGTAGCAGATGTAATAGAGTCTAAATCGGTTTCTATTCCGTGTATAATTGGAACACATAAAATGAATATTTTATCGGAGTTAGTCTTATGAACAATTGCTAATTCACCGATAGCATCTCCTGGAATATTTACAGTTGAGTCGCTGGTATGTGTTTTTTGTATAAAATAACCACGGTCAGCAATTCCCTTAATCGATTTAGGCGCAGATACCGCCGTATTATCCAAATTAATATAGCTAAAATTAGTGGATGTGATTCGGTTTTGAAAATAAAAAATAGGATGACTTGAAATAACCTGGCATTTTTGATAGTTATAGGATACTGAAAAATTTCCAGAAGCTGGACTGTTTAATGTTATTGACATATTAATATAATGGTTGTATAGATGTTTTCAATTGGTTATGCCTTTTCGCATTTTATATTAGTTGTAGCATTTATACAAAATTGTATATTTATATTATAAATGAGCGGAAATAAGAATACAGGTAACAACAATATCGGTACTAATAATACAATATTCAGTTTCGATAGTGGTAATAACCAACAAAACGAATCATCATCACAAACACCACAAACACCACAAACACCACAAACACCATCACAAACATCACAAACACCACAAACACACAGTTTATTACCACCACGACCACCATCACCAGAAGACATTGCTAGAGATTTGCTTGAAAACCTTAAAAGGGTTGTTTCCAATAAATTAGCCAATGATTTTAATAATATCAATAATCAACATAGTAATATTAAAACTGATGAAAATAAAAATCCGAACATATCCAATTCTACAACACAGATAATTAACCAACTTAATAGATTCCTTAACGACCCAAAAATAATTGGAAACACTAATAGAACAATTGGAAACGACATCTTAGACATCCAAGACCAAGGCCAAGGCCAAGGCCAAGACCAAGACCAAGGCCAAGACCAACCATCACCTGAAGATGTTGATGTTACATTGAGTTACAAACCGATTGAAATAAAAAATAACGATTCATCGAATATGTTTAAATCAATTATTGATTCATTAATAAGCACACATAACGCAATAAACGCCAAAATAGTAACATATGTATCAAAAAATATTAACAAAACAGTGTCTCAAACTAAAAATACAGATAAAAAACGTATAGAAGAATTTCATAGAGCGGAAGAAAAAATTAAAATCGCCACTGAAAAACAAAATCAAGAAAACGCAAAACAACAAAAATATCAAGACAACCAATTAGAAAATGCTCGCAAAAATCAAGAAGCGGAACAAGGCGCATACTTAGCAAAACTTAAGTTGGAACATAGTTTACGCACGAACAATTTACAAAAACAAATCTACGCGCAACAACAAAAACAGGGCACAATCAGTACCGAAGACAAACGAAAACAAGACGAAGAAATCGAAAAACTCAAAAAAGACATACAAGATGAGGAAAACGAAATAAAACGTATAATTAAACAGTTTTCTGGACCAACACCGCAACCGATAGAAATAACTGAATTGAACGCAACCCTTCAGAACTTAACTCAAATGAAACGAGATATTGAAACGCAACGATTGAAAAATACGAGAGAAAATCAAGAATATGCTCAAAAAATAGAGAGAAGCAATGAACTGTATTTAAATATTAATAAATATCAAAATTTAATATTAAGTTGTATCAACAAATTAACGGATACTAAAAATAAAATCTTAACGTTACATAAAGATACAATTAATGAAGCAAACGCTATTTATAGTAATGCCGCGTCATCGTTAATGAATGTTGATTTATTTGCGAAACAACAAACATTTACATCAAACACCGCAAAAATAATTGATTTGTTTAATAAATTAGCATTGCAACAGACAGAATCGAACGGATATTCAATCGAAGCGAATAAAGTGATTACTGAGAT
>JACCEC012518034.1_pt1 | contig 16132 bp, 11 predicted proteins | sample 7450121 | NCBI WGS metagenome assembly JACCEC01 (sample SAMN15323455, study PRJNA562643) | freshwater metagenome | isolation source: river surface water | place: USA:Blue River Watershed | collected 2017-08-18 | reverse complement strand
TACCTCCGCATTGCATTCCTACTACTAAATCAGCTACCGAACAGACTTCTCGTTTGCGTTGATTGAGTTTTTTGAGATGCTTTTCAGCCATTTCCATGATTCCATCAACCATTTCATAAAAACCCTCGAATTGCTCATCTTGAAGATAGAGTATGGATGACTGGTTATTGGTAGATTGGTTATTGGTCAATTGAGTATTAGAAACAAGTCCACCATTAACCAATTCACCATTTTCTGGTAACAATCTTTCAGGTCTTAGTTTCTCACAACCTAAACCAATAATCATTATTTCGCCACCAAAATTGGGGTTTTGAGCAATGTGTTTGATTGTGCGAATCGGAATAATGGCAGCGGGTGCATCAATGGCAATTCCACAGCCGTAACTATGATTAAATGCTACTACATCATCGACATTTGGGTAAAGTGGAAGTAATTCTTTCCTGATTTTATTTTCTATGAAATTCGTAATTCCTGCTACACATTGCACGCTGGTGGTTATTCCTAAAATATTTTTAGTGCCTACGCTGCCATCGGGGTTTCGATAGCCCATGAAATGCCCCCTAACACCCGATGGGGGAATGTTCTTTGTAACAAAAGCTCCCTCATCGGGGGCGGTGGGGGCTATATCCTCTAACTTTGGCGGTTGAGGCATATTAATATTGGTTTCATTTATCCAACTTCCTTTTTCGATAAATCTGTTTGCATAACCAATAATTTGCCCATAACGAATCACCTCAGCTCCTTCATCAAAAGACTTTAAGGCCACTTTATGTCCCATCGGAATATCTTCTTCCAATACAACTCCATCTAATACAATCGACCCACGCTTCAATCCTTCCGGATTTGCTACAATGGCAACGTTATCGTTAGGGGTTGTTTTTATTACTATGTTTTGCATTTTTTCTGGTTTATTGGTTATTGGTGGATTGGTTACTGGTATACTGGGAAATTGGTATATTAGTTTACTGGTGAATTGGAGAATTGTTATTCATATGTTTGTTATTGGGTTAGTTTTTTAAAAAAAACAATTACTAATTTACCAGTAACCAGTTTCCCAATAACCAAACTACACCATCGGGAAAATCCAAGCGGCTATCATTGTCAGAATTACGCCTGCTAAGCCCATCAAACTTTGCATGGGTGCAATGGTTTTGAGGGCTTCGTGCTCAGTTAAATTTGAGGTTTTACACATAATCCAAAAACCTGCATCGTTCATCCACGGAATAAGTTTTGCTCCACTTCCAATTGCCAAACACAAATACACGGGGTGAAAACCCAAATTAGCATTCTGTGCCATTCCTGCTAAAATACCCGAAGCAGTTATCAAAGCTACCGTAGCTGAACCTTGTGCTGTTCGTACAACCATCGTAATAAAAAACGCCAACGGAATCAAAGCCATTTGGTAATCTTTTGTCAAATCTGCAATTCGGCTGCTAATGCCTGTCTGCTGCAACATTCCACCAAAGGCTCCGCCTGCGGCAGTAATTAAGATGATGCCGCCGCCACTTGCTAAGGCCGTTGAAGTAAAAGCCAATATTTTATCTTTACTTGTTTTTTTCTGCTTTGCTAATACCAAAAGAGCGAAAAGCCCGCCCATGAGAAGAGCAATATTTTTATCGCCAAAGAATAAAACGACATCTAAAACTGTATTTACAATCGGGATTTCAGTCAAAGGCTTATCAGATTTATGAAATGCCTCTACCGCCGAGCGGATACAAATAGTTACTAAAGGAAATGCTGCTGGCAATAAAGCCCAACCCAGCGAAGGCAACTCACTATCATCTTTTTCGGCAATGGCAGCAATATCTTCCAATCGAGCATCGGGCGAATCTCTTAGTGGAATATCAAACTTTCTATTCAAATATTTAGCAATAAAAAAACCAATGGTTATTGTACAAAGTCCCAACAGCATTCCACAAACCATCAATAAACCGATTGGTACATTAAACGAACTTACCAAAATCAAAGGGCCAGGCGATGGTGGCACATACGAATTGGCCATTACGGCACCCGCAATTACGGAAAGTGCCAAAAGCAAGTAGTTTTTCTTCAATCGCATGCCCATAGCCTTAGCAAGAGGCATCATCAAGAAGATAACGGTATCAACAAAAACTGGAATAGTCAAGAAGAAACTACTTAGAATAAAGCCCAGTGGTGCATTTTTTTCACCTGTTACTTTAAGCATACTTCTAATGATTTTCTCGGCAGCACCGCTATCGAGCATGGCTTTGCCAATAATAGCCGCCATGGCAATCAGAATTCCTATTTTGGCACAAGTATTACCAAATTCTGTTCCGATGCGTTCGCCTATACTTTTGTGGGCTTGCTTGAAAGCATCAATAGCCGTTACACCCTTTGACAAATAATATTGTTCGACCAATTCGACAGGAGTAAGTAAAGCAACCGCCAATGCAGCTAAAAGAAGTGCCAAGAATGGATGTAGTTTAAAGCCAATAATTCCGCCAACAACAATAACAACGCCAACGAGTAGGATAAGTATAGGGTCTGCCATAGTAAAGTTTATAGGATTGAATTCTTGACAAATGTATATAAACTAAGTCCTATTTTCTATTAATATAATGCCAAAATATGATACTTTTTGGACTATACTACACGTAGGCATTTTGTTTTGAAAAAATAATTGCCGCATAAACACTCGACATCGGCATTTATGCGGCAAAATAATAAATCTGATTTGGCTGCTTTACAAACCCGTAGCCCTTTCTTGAGCCTCGGTATATCTGGCTCCAACTACTTTTACAGCCTCCGAGGCCGCAGTCAATTCATTGAGCTCTTCGGTCGAAAGCTGAATACTGGCAGCACCAATATTTTCAACCAACCGATGAAGTTTAGTTGTTCCTGGAATCGGCACGGTCATTGGGTTTCGGGCTAAAACCCAAGCGAGTGCAATTTGAGCGTTTGTAGCATTGTGTTTTTGTGCAAAACCAGCAATTACATCGACCAATGCTTTATTGGCTATGCGTGCCTCTTCTGTAAATCTTGGAATAATGGCACGAATATCTTGTGGTTCAAACTTACGCTTCTCATCAATAGTACCTGTTAGAAAGCCTTTTCCGAGCGGGCTAAATGGTACAAAACCAATGCCTAATTCTTCAATGGTTGGAATAATTTCATTTTCATGATTACGAGTCCAGAGTGAATATTCGCTCTGCAAAGCCGAAACTGGCAACACCGCATGGGCTTTTCTGATGGTCTTAGCTCCCGCTTCCGAAAGTCCGAAATACTTTACTTTTCCTGCTTGAATCAGGTCTTTTACTGCTCCTGCTACATCTTCGATAGGTACTTTGGGGTCAACTCGGTGTTGGTACAATAAATCGATACATTCAACTCCCAGCCTCTTTAAAGATGCTTCAACAACTTTTCGAATATTGTCTGGATGCGAATTTACGCCTACCATTTTTCCATCTTGAATATCAAAGCCAAACTTCGTGGCTATAACAATTTCTTGATTTTTGAAAGGTTTTAGGGCTTCGCCCACAATTTCTTCATTATCAAAAGGCCCATAGACTTCGGCTGTATCAAAAAATGTAACTCCTTGCTCAACAGCCTTTCTAATTAAATTTATCGAATCTTCTTTTGGCGGAAAAGGAGCATACGAAAAGCTCATGCCCATACAACCCAAGCCGATGGCCGATACTTCAAGGCCTTGATTTCCTAATTTTCTTTTTTCCATATTTTTAATGTTTTTATCTTCGACAAAGTTCTGAATAATAGTTAAAGTTTGGTAACCAATTTCAAACACTTATTTACGAAAATCAAACATTTACTTTCTCTTCAAATAAGTCAGCTCAGACATTTATTCTATTTTCTTTCATCCGTTCTTTTTTCTACTGAAAATCTTGATTTTGAACCTTATAAAAAATACACAGACCGATAAAAAAATTGAACAAAAGAAAGTGGTAGTAATTATTTCATTTGAATAGAAATTTAGTTGATTTTTTTGTAAATCTTCTTAAAGTTGTAATTCAGAGTAACATTCCACATAAAATCTTTATTACCAGGTATATTAGAGGTAAAAGTCTGATTAATGGTTGATTGTAAACTAAACGGAAGTTTTTTGTGAAATAAAGCTCCAGTAACCGTCAAATAGTCGCCTCGGTACCCATCGGTATATAAAAAATAAACGGATGGAAATAGGTTAAAGCTGAGGTTTTTACCCAAACCAATGTTGGTAATACTGGTATTCAAAAATAAAGCACGTGTTAGTTGAGGACCATGTTTTTGAAGCCCATTTCCTTGCAAATACATGGCACTTACGCCAAATTTATTATTAAACTGATAACTTGGCACTACCTCAAAAGCAAAAAAACGAAGCATTTCGGTAATTTCTTTTGTAGTTCCGTTTTCGTTATCTGTTCGACGGATAAGCGTAAAAGCAGGGTGAGCACCAACCCTCAAAGCAAACTTTTTGTTATCGACTAATCGGTAACGCAACCACCAAATCAACCCACCCTTTTGTGCATCTGGTACTAATCGAATATCAGGGTCGAAGCTAAACCTTTTTTTTCGAAAAGATAAATTAGCAACAAAAGCCGAGTGATTAAGCGAGAAAGTTGGAATAATAGAAAACCCATTATTAGTAAAACCAACCGACCCCGAAAAAGAAGAAATATTATTGGTACTATCTGATGATTGGGCAACTGCAAATGAAAAAACTAAGGAAAATAAAAGAATGTATAAATGCTTCATCTAAAAGGTATTAAGTAATTATAAGATATTAAACCACAAAATTACTCTTCCCCTATGCTATTAGTTTTATACATTTTACGGTTTTACTTACCAATTTTACAGATAGCCAATTAAATACTAATTTTTATCTATAGTTTTGAAGAAAAAAGCTAATGATAATTTTCGATACCATAAAAAAATATAGCGAGATGTTCAGCAATAAAACGCTGCACCCACTCATTAATATCGTCGATTTAAACAAGTCTAAGCCATTGCCTCGGCCTAAGTTTACCATCAATTTTTACGCTATCATAATCAAAGATACTCGATGTGGCGATTTACGATACGGCAATCAATACTATGACTATGACGAAGGTACGCTTGTTTTTTTTAGTCCAAATCAGATAATCACGAGCGAACCCGAAGGCGAATTACATCAACCTTTTGGCACTGCTCTTATCTTTCACCCTGACTTTATTGCTGGCACGAGTTTAGGCAAACAAATCCATGAATATTCTTTCTTTGGTTATCAATCAAATGAAGCTTTACACCTTTCAGAAAAAGAAAGAAGTGTGGTGAATCAATGCTTCGATAATATTTCGAGCGAAATTGGCCAAAACATTGACCGACACAGCAAAAAATTGATTATTGCCAACCTCGAATTATTATTAAAATACTGCACTCGCTTCTATGACCGTCAGTTTATAACCCGTGAAAACGCCAATCAAGGAATTATTGAACGATTTGAAACAATGCTCAATGAATATATTTTTAGCGAAAAACTGAAAATAGAAGGACTACCTTCGGTAGCATATTTTGCCGATGAATTGCATCTTTCGGCCAATTATTTTGGAGATTTAATTAAAAAGGAAACTGGCAAATCGGCACTGGATTTTATTCATCTCAGGCTCTTAGAAACTGCAAAAGAAAAAGTTTTAGATACTACCAAATCAATCAGTGAAGTAGCTTTCGATTTAGGATTCAAGTATCCTCAGCATTTTACGAGGCTTTTTAAGCAGAAAGTAGGGATTTCGCCTAACGAATATAGAAGTTTGAATTAAAAGCCACCAATATCTCAACAGATATCAGTGACTTCTAATTTAGAATCAAAGGTCTCTTTTCTTCAAAGCCTTCACTGCAAAATCTGCTGCACGAGCCGTAAGTGCCATGTACGTAATTGACGGATTTACGCACGAAGCCGAAGTCATGGCAGCACCATCGGTTACGAAAACATTTTTGCAATCATGCACTTGATTGAAGGAATTTAGCACCGAAGTTTTAGGGTCACGACCCATGCGGGCAGTTCCCATATCGTGTATGCCCAAGCCCATGTGTGTTGGACGGTCGTAGGGCGTAACGTTTTTAAAGCCAGCCGTTTCGAGCATTTCTACGGCTGATGCAATAATATCTTTACGCATCGCCCAATCGTTTTCTACAAATGCGGCATCGGTCACAATCATCGGGATTCCCCATTTGTCTTTTTTATCAGCATCAAGATAAATTCGGTTGTTTGGATTTGGCAAAATCTCGCCAAAACCGCCAATACGAATCGACCAAGGGCCAGGTTTTGTTAAACTTTGCTTAAAATCAGCCCCAAAACCATCATTTGTAACGCCACTTTCCCAACCTTCTCGGCTTGCTCCACCTTGGTAGCCAAAACCTCTCATATAAGCTGTTTGCTTATCATTGCCCCAGTTTCTGAAACGAGGAATATACATCGCATTGGGGCGTTGTCCGTACACATAATCATCTTCAAAACCTTCCACACTTGCTTGTGCTCCTGACCCCAACTGGTGGTCCATTAGGTTTCTACCTACTTGGTCGCTATCGTTACCAAATCCATTCTGAAAACGATTCGACTTTGAATTGAGCATCAAGGCCGCCGTATTAATAGAACCTGCATTCAAGAAGATAATTTTAGCAAAATATTCTTCGGTTTGCATGGTGTTTTGATTAATAATTTTCACACCGCTGGCTCGTTTTTTTTGCTCGTCATAGATAATTTCGGCCACAATAGAATCGTGCAAAATACTCAAACGATTGGTTCGCATAGCCGCAGGAATTGAACCCGACAACGAACTATAGTACCCGCCATACGGACAACCTCTTTGGCATTTGTTTCTGTACTGGCACGATGCACGCCCCAAAGAAGTATGAATATCTTGTGGCTGTGTAAGATTAGCTACCCGACCAACCGTAACAGGACGGTTAAATCTTTCCATCATTTTGTTTTTGAAATGAGCTTCGGGAGCAAACAAGGGCATTGCTGGCAAGAAATGGCCATCGGGCAATACTTCTAAGCCTTCTTTTTGCCCACTTATACCCACAAATTTCTCTACGTGTGTGTACCACGGCTCTAAATCTTCGTAGCGAATCGGCCAGTCAATACCAATCCCTTCTTTGGCATTTGCTTCAAAATCATGTTTTCCCCATCGGTACGACTGACGCCCCCAATGCATTGATTTTCCTCCCGTATGATACGCCCGAATCCAGTCGAAAGCACGTTTTTCGATGTATGGGTTTTCTTTATCATTTGTCAGATGATTTACTACTTCTTCGCTTCCAAGACCCCAAAAACGGCTATTTGCCCAACGTTCTTCGGCCGAAATATTGGAAGTTCGTCCTCGATGTTCAATTTCCCAAGGTTGTTTCATAGCGGTATCGTAGCCTTCGATGTGCTTAATTTCATGGCCACGCTCTATCATTAAAACTTTCAGACCTCTTTCGGTTAATTCTTTTGCCGCAAAACCACCCGACATTCCCGAACCAACCACAATGGCATCGAACGTATTATTCTTAGTTGCTTTTATATTCAAATTCATGATTCTAAATTAGTTATTGGTTATTGGGTAATTAGTGAATTAGTATTTAGGAAAGTATTAGTTTCTCTAATCTCACTACACTTATCACTCAATAAGCGTATGCTTTTTGGTTAGGTTTTAGTTTGATGAGTTCGAGTTTTCCTGGAATTTGTACGTATTCAAAAGAGGCTTTCAAACCAGCCTCCGATGTAAAGTATCCCAAGAGCGTAAGTTCTTTTATCAATCGCCAAAAAGGCGTTGCTTTCCCAGTCATTTTCTTAGTTTCTTGCTCCAATAATTTCAGAACTCCCCTTCTTTCATCAGTATTTAGTTCTAAGAACTTTACTTTCTCCATCGAAGCCAAGCCTTCCAAAAAACTCTGATGCTCAGGTGCTTTGTAGCAATCTTTCAACATCATTTCTATAAAAGCAGGCACGCCCACGTCTTTCGCTCCTACGGTATCTGTTTTAGGAATGATTAATTCGGCAATTTCTGCAACAATTTTTTGCTGAGTACTGTTCAGGCTGAAAGCCGCAACACTGACATTGGGATTTGTAGCATTTTCCCAATTATCCATCGCCATCAGTGTTGGTGCAGAAAATGCCCCACCCAACATCAAGGCTACATTTTTTATGACTTCTCGTCTGTTCATCTTAGTGATTTAGAATTGAATAATTTTAAGAAACAAATATATTTATTCAATTTTACAATTCCTTCATGACCAAACAATTATTCGTGTTAAAAACACACTTATTTTTCTTTGATAATGATAATTGAAATCAGTCAAAAATAAGTTTCCTTCATAAAAATGTAGTTTAATACATTTTTTCGTTTGAAAAAGTGTAATTTTACACAAATATTCCAATGAAAAAATGTTAAGAAGCCTTTATAAAGATTTAGTAAAGTGGAAATATTCCAGTAATCGGAAGCCTTTAATTCTCCAAGGAGCAAGACAAGTAGGTAAAACTTGGCTCATGAAAGATTTTGGTGAAACTCAGTTTGAAAACACTGTTTACCTAAATTTTGAAAGTAGCGAAAGGTTAAAAGGCTTATTTTCAAGTGATTTTGATATTAAACGTATTATTTCAATCATTGAAATTGAAGTGGGTTATAAAATTGACGCAGATAAATGCTTACTAATTTTTGATGAAATTCAAGAAGCCGATAAGGATTAACCGCCCTCAAATATTTCTACGAACAGGCTCCGCAGTACTACATCATTGCGGCAGGGTCGCTACTCGGTGTTTCCTTACAAAAAAACGTTTCATTCCCCGTCGGTAAAGTTGATTTTATGCAGATGTATCCGATGAATTTTTTTGAGTTTTTAGATAATATCGGACAATATTTACTTCTGGAATATCTTGAATCTGAAAACTGGTTAGTTGTTGATGCTTTTCATGATAAATTAGTCGAATTACTAAGGCTCTATTATTTTATTGGTGGAATGCCCGAGGCTGTTGCAAATTACATTCAGTTTCAAGATTTGAATGAAGTCAGGACCATTCAAGAGAAAATTTTATTGGGTTATGAAAATGATTTTGCCAAGCACGCTCCAACCGAAACAGTACCTCGAATAAAATTGGTTTGGAATCACCTGATTGGTCAATTGGCTAAAGAAAACCGAAAGTTTGTCTATGGACAATTAAAGAAAGGTTCACGAGCAAAAGATTTTGAAACAGCAATAGCTTGGCTTGCCGATGCAGGATTGGTTTTGAAAGTAAATATTGTTGATAAGCCAACTATTCCACTCAATGCTTATACTGATTTTGATGTGTTCAAATTATTTTGTTTAGATGTGGGTTTACTCAATGCCAAAGCACAAGTTTCACCCAAAATTCTATTAGAAAAAAATAATATATTGACTGAATTTAAAGGTGCTTTAACTGAGCAGTTTGTGGCACAACAGTTAATAATAAAGCATGATATTTTCTATTGGACAGCTTCAAATGCTACTGCCGAGATTGATTTTTTAATTCAAAAAGAAAACGAAATTGTTCCAATAGAAGTGAAGGCCGAAGAAAACCTCAAATCAAAAAGTTTGAAAGTTTTCTTTGATAAATTTCACCCTAAACAAGCCATTCGCTTCTCCATGAATAATTATAGAGTACAAGACTGGATGGTGAATATACCGTTATATGGAGTAAACAACTTATAATTCAAAACTCCTTCCGAAACTTCACAGGGCTTAGATTTGTATGCTTTTTGAAGAAATTATTGAAATGCGTAACCTCAGAAAAACCAAGTGCAAAAGCAATTTCTGAGACATTCCAACGGCTTTGTTTCAGCATAATTTTGGCTTCTTGCAGCAGGCGTTCGGCAATCAGTTGAGACGTAGTTTTACCGCCAGTCTCTTTTACCGCTCGGTTGAGATGATTGACATGCACATTGAGTTGGTCGGCAAAATCTGAGGCAGTTCGTAGCTTAATTTCGGTATGGTTTTCGTCAATCGGAAACTGGCGTTCGAGCAGTTCTAAAAAAAGCCAATGAATTCGCTGCGAAGCATTGATTGGTAACTGCTCAATGCGTGTCGATGGGCGAGTTTTCATGGCATAATGAATCAATTCATAAATCTGATTTCGGATAGCATCGTATTTATGAATATACTCTGAGCTAAGTTCGGTTTCAATTTTTTGAAAAATCCCGCATAAATAATCATATTGAGCATCATCTAACTCAAAAACATGTGTGCCTGTTGGCTGAAAAACCTCATATTGAATCAAATTGCCGAACTGATTAAAAAATCTATCATTGAAAATAACATAAAAGCCTGAAACCTCACCCTCAATGTGTTCCCATTTGTATGGAATAAAAGGATTTGAGAAAACAAGGGCTTGTTTCTCGAACGAAAAAACCTTATCGGCATAATGAATACGGCTACCACCTCGACAAAGCGTAACTTTAAAAAAATCACGACGGCGATACGGCACGGGCTTCGTGGCAGGGTGCGGTAATCTGAACACATTTACATGCCCAATATCACGACCAAGATTTTCGGGAATCCAATCGAATTTCCGTTTGTAAAATTCTTCAAGCGATTCGAGTTTTCCGTTATTTTCCATAGAATTACAAACGATAATTTAAGCCAACATTCCAAACCACATTATCGCCCGCAATGGTTGATTTTAGTTTGCGTGTAAATATGGTCGATACATACACGGGCGTTTTTTTTCGATTAAAACTAAGCATTTGACTGTAATAAGTACCTTTTTTATCATCTAAAGTTAGATAAAAAACTTGCGGAAAGAAACCTAAATAGTAGTTTTTCGAGATTTCGATATTCGGAAAGCGTGGTTGAAGCGAAACATAAGAACTTTTCTGAACGCCATAATTTTTATCTAAACCCTTTGAGCCTAAGATGTGTAAACCCACCGAAAATTTTGCAGAATGATGCCAAACTGGCACAAATTCGGCCGCAAAAAAACGATTGGCAACCCATCTATTTTCTAAGTTTCCGTTGATTGTCACTTGGCTCGGGCGAACCACATACGAAGGATGAGCCCCTACGTGCCAACTAAAATGCTCGGTTCGCTTAGGTCGATATCTCAGCCAAAAAATATACGACCACGGCTCACCGTTAAGTCTCCAGCGAAGTTCGGGTTCAAAGAAAATATGTTTCTTACCAACTGTCAAATTGATAATGGCAGCGGGTTTTCCGAGCATTAGATTTGGGAATAACGATACGCCATTATTGGTTACTTGAATATTAGCCGTTGCGTGCAGCGGCTCTGTTTTTTTGAGTGAATCTGTTTTTTGGGCAAAAGCACCAACATTACAAAAGAGAAATAATAGGAATAGTTTTCCAGAGGAGAGGTTTCTATTTAGGTAGTACATTTTAATAAAAATAGGTCTGATTTAACACCACAAAATTACTACTTTAATCTCAAGTACCTTTAACTAAATTCAAAGGAAAACTTACGAAAATCAAACAGTAATATAAAACAAAAATGGCTGAGTTTCAGAAACTCAGCCATTCGATAAAAACAATAATCTTAACATTAATTAACACTCAAGGCATCACGCAAAATCGAAAATGACTTCAGTTTGGCATCTAAATCAAAAATATGCGAGGCTACCATTAACTCATCAATGCCTGTTTCTTCGATAAAAGTCGAAAGATTTGCTTGAAGCGTTTCTTTACTGCCATAAAACGTACAGGCAAGCATTTGATTAACGGCTTGTCTCACTTCAGGAATTTGATACACTTCTGGGAGTCTATCAACAGGCCTCAAAGGTTTACGTTTGTTGGTGATAATGCCCACAAAAAGGCTAATAAGTGTATTTAGAAGTACATTGGCTTCTTCATCTGTATCGGCTCCTAAAACATTTACGCACGCCATCACATAAGGTTTTTCTAAAACCTCCGAAGGCTTAAAATTATCTCGATAAATCTTAATGGCTGTTCGAAACTGAGCAGGTGCAAAATGCGAAGCAAAAGCATAAGGAAGTCCCATTTCGGCTGCCAGATACGCACTATCGGTACTCGAACCCAATATCCAAATCGGAATATCTAAGCCTTCACCTGGAAATGCTCTTACACGGGCATCACGGTTGTCATCGCTAAAATAGTCTTGTAATTGCCTGACATCTTCTGGGAAATTATGAGCAGTTTCTTGATTTCTACGCAAAGCCATCGCCGTCAATTGGTCAGAACCTGGAGCTCGTCCCAAACCTAAATCTATGCGATTAGGGTAAATAGATTCTAAAGTCCCGAACTGCTCGGCAATAACCAAGGGACTATGATTGGGCAACATAATTCCGCCCGAACCAACACGAATGGTATTTGTTTTTCCTGCCACGTGACCAATCAAAACTGATGTTGCCGAACTTGCAATGTACTCCATGTTGTGGTGTTCGGCCATCCAGATACGATTATATCCTAAGTTTTCGGCATTTTTGGCTATTTCTACAGTGTTTGCAATGGCTGTTTGGTGCGTGCCACCTTCTACTACGGTAGCAAGTTCAAGAACAGATATGGGTATTTTTATCATTCAGTGTAATCTCTTTCTTTAAGAACGTCATGCTCATTTAGAAAGTTTCTTTCTGGTTTTCTCTACAAGCAAAAAGAGCGACTCCATGGCCGCTCTTTTTGTGTACTTAAAATCTAACAATCAGCATTTACATTCTGTGGACTGTTGACCGCCGACTGTGGACTTTATTATTCTTTCACTCTCACGGCTTTTGCCTCAAACATATTCATTAAGGTTCCTTTTAGGTTATCGTTATCAACCTTCGTAAGTTCAACGTTTACGTCATAACCTTGAGCTGAGAAATAAAGCACAAGTTTATCGGCCGACTCTTCGATATTTGTAATAGGAATTTTTGGTGCAGAAGCATCTCCTACTAATGTAAGTTCACCCGCTAATTTGCCATCTTTTCTATCAAGTTTTGTTACAAATTTAGCATCGCCATTTGGCGTACCTACTACCGTGATTTCCCATTTTGCAGCAAAAAATTCGGTTTGAGCGAATGTATTGAACGAAAGACCCAATACAAAAAGGACTACAAGAACACTTAGTTTTTTCATTTTATTGAATATTTAGATTTAAATTAATTATTTTACTAACTCTTAGCCATTGCCCTCACTGACAATGAACCTTGTTGCCTGTGCGGACACAGGCAACGGCATTATAAAATCATTTCACTCTGCTTCCTTTTACCTCAATCATTCCCATGAGTTTGCCTTTGATATTATCGGCATCTTCTTTGGTGAGTTCCATATTGAGATTCATTCCGTTGGCCGAGAACGATAATTTGATTTTTTCGCCATCTATTTCTTCTACTTTCTCGAAAGCTTGGCTACCCATTTGTTGGGAAATCATTTTACCCGAAAGCACACCATTGTTTCTTTCAATGACCATTTCAATCGAAACATCTCCACCTGGTGTACCAATCATTTTGGTTGCCCATTTTCCTACAAAGAAATCGTTTCCTGCCGAGGTTTCTACTTTGGCTGGTTCTTTTAATGAGCTTTCGTAAGCCATTTTAAATTCAAGACCCATCACTACCATTAATGAACCCGATTCTGCCTTTGTATTGGTGAAAACCACATAAACATCTTGCAGTTTACCATCTAAATTATTGGGTAATTGAATAGGTACAGAAACCGATTTTGGCGTGAAATCCATTTTATCGGAAGGTTCTAAGAAAGCCGAACGCCCAAGTAATGCTCCCGTCGGACTACCCAAACGTGCTTCAATTGTTCCACCAACGGCTCCAAGCTGTGGTTTTGGTGCGGTTGCCCCTACTTGAATCTCTGAAACCCCCGTCAAATCTACTTGCTTCATAATCATATAAGCACCTGATTTTGAAGGAATTGCCAAGTTATTTCCACCGAAAGCCATTTTGTTGATGTCCACATACTCATCGAATCCGTGTGGGTCAATTTTCGAATTTCTCAATACAAAACTTTGCTCTGACTTCAAGGCAGGTAAACCGTTTGAGCCTTGGTCTTCGTAGGCTGCACGCACAATATACACACCCTTGTTTTTATCAGACGCTGGAGCTTTGGTGGTAAAAGAGCCCTTCACTGGCAACGAAGATTTAGGTTTTTCGTTAGCAATATTAAGTATATATTTTACCATTTCAGAGGCATCATTCGTAGAGATTTGTGGGTGTGCAGCCATGGCTGTTTCGCCCCAAACGCCACTTCCACCCGAAATAATTTTCTTAGTAAGCGTTTCAAGAGCTTTGTTATCGCCTTTGTATCTCAACGCAACTTCACGGTAAGCTGGCCCGATAGATTTTGAATCTTTTTTGTGGCAAGCCATACAGTCGCTGCCTTCAATCAATTTCTTACCTGTGGCATAAGCTGCACTTGCATCGGCCGAACGGTGACCCATCGCAATCATGTTTTTATCGAAACCTTCGGGCAAATAATCAATATTTACTGCTACGTTTTCTGCCGAAATTCCATTATTCAATTCGCCATCTTCTTTATCTTTTACCTTGATTTCGTAATCGAATGATTTATTGGCAATGTAGAAGCTCTTATTGGCTTTTGGCATATCAAGGCTCAATACTGGTGGCTCATTTCCTGCCGTAATCTCCATTGATTGGCTATTCAGACCACCTTTGCCATCATCAACTGTAAGTGTTGCTTTATATACACCTGCTTTCGTAAGTGTTAGGTTTGCATCTTGTGCAGGAATCATCTTCACGAAACCATTTTTTGAAGTAACCTTCCAAGTATATTTTAAGGCATCTCCATCAGCATCGGTTGTGCCTTTTGCACTTAATTTTAAATTAAAAGGAATCGCTCCGCCCATTTGGTTGGCAGCTACTTGAATTTGTGGTTTACGATTTCCGCCATTGTATTCGATACGAATCAAACGGGCATCGTCATTGGCCGTAAACCAGCCACTACCATATTCAAGCATATACAAATCACCATTCTCAGCAAACTCCATATCCATCGGATTACTGAATTTGTAGCTTGGCATAAAACGTTCCATTGAGGCATAATTACCATCTTTATCGAAACTGACGGCCATTACCCAACCACGCATCCACTCATAGATAAAGTGTTTACCATCATAATATTTAGGGAATGCTCTTGGAGCCGTCGAAAACATATCTTTGTAATAAACTGGCCCTGCCATTGGGTTACAACCACCCGCACCAAGCAACGGAAACTCTTCGCTATTGGCATAAGAATACCAAATCATTGCTCCTCGGGCAGGTGGCAATTGAATCAAACCAGTGTTATTTGGCGAAGTATTCATGGGTTTCATGTAATCCCACTTATCGCCCGAAGTATTGCTCACGAAATCAAATTTATTGTAGGCTTTATTATCACCCACAAAATGTGGCCAACCGTAGTTACCCGCCGAAGCAGCCTGTCCGAACTCGCAAGTACCAGCTGCTCCACGATTTGGGTCAGCTTTTGAAGCATCAGGTCCTACATCGCCCCAATATAATTTACTATTTTTAGGGTCAACTGAAATTCTGTATGGATTACGGTGCCCCATCGTATAAATTTCTGGGCGAGTTTTTTCCATTCCTTTCGGGAAAAGGTTCCCTTCGGGAATCGTATAAGTACCATCGGGTTGCGGTTTGATTCTAATAATTTTTCCACGTAAATCGTTGGTATTTGCCGAAGACTTTTGAGCATCCCACGGACTTCTACCTGGGCGTTCATCGCTTGGGCTATAGCCATTTGAAGCATGTGGATTGGTGTTATCTCCCGTAGAAAGGAATAGATTGCCTGATTTATCCCAATCAATCGAACCACCCGTGTGGCAACACTCTTCACGCTGGGTTTCTACTTTTAACATTTCTTTTTCCGACTCTAAAACCAATTCATCGCCTTTCATGGTAAATCTTGAAAGAACGTTGTATGAGCCTTTTACAGAAGAATAATACAGGTAAATCCATTGATTTTGGGCAAATTTCGGGTCTTTGTTTAAGCCCAAAAGGCCATCTTCTGCTACTGATTCTTTGCCTTCACGGTTGACATATTTCAAACTTACTGGAAGTTTTGCGATAGTTTTTAAGGTCTTGGTTTTGTTGTTGTAAAGCCTTACTTCTCCTTTGCGTTGAATGAAAAGAACTCTATCTTTATCCAAAACTGTTAATTCTACTGGTTCGTCAAGTTTTTCTTCTAAAACCACTTTTGTAAAACGATTTTCTTCTGGACGAGCCTT
>JACCEC011747419.1_pt1 | contig 16135 bp, 15 predicted proteins | sample 7450121 | NCBI WGS metagenome assembly JACCEC01 (sample SAMN15323455, study PRJNA562643) | freshwater metagenome | isolation source: river surface water | place: USA:Blue River Watershed | collected 2017-08-18 | reverse complement strand
GTCAGCCTTTACATTTACAATGGTAACTTCCTCTAACTAAGGATTTAAAATGAACAATGAATACTACGTGTATTTACATCGTAGAACTACTGATAATAAAGTATTTTACGTAGGTAAAGGTAAAGGTAAAAGAGCCTTTGATAATTACTCAAGAAATAATTACTGGCAAAATACAGTTAATAAACATGGCCTAACTGTTGAGATTATTTATTCAGAATTATCGGAAGAAGATGCACTTGATCTTGAAAAAGAAACAATAGCTGTAATGCGTGAAAACTTTCCAGATACCCTTTGCAATATGACAAATGGTGGTGAAGGTGTTTCAGGTTATCGGTGGCTTGATATGAGTAAACATAACTGGAGTAAATTTAATCGTATTCCTAGAACTCCAGAACAGCAGGAAACTATTTCAGCAAAACTAAGGGGTAAGAAAAGACCCGAAGCTGTTCGTAAAAAGATAATCGACAGTAATGTGCTTTCGAAAGCACCTCATAATGCATTCAATAGAATTGTAAAGACTCTTACAAAACAATGCATATTCAGTACAAGACAATTTGATAAATTGACTGATATAAATAGAAAAGATTTTTATAAACCGATAAAACCAAGAAAGTTAAGTGGGAAACCTGCCAGCAATGCGGATAGGTCTATTTATTACTTTGTAAACAAAACACTAGGTCTTGAGTTAATAGGGACTAGGCGTGATTTAGCTTTCACCATTAATTCTAAAAATTATAAGAGTGTTTTGAAACAAATTCACTGTCTTGTCAATGGTACTAGATTATCGGTCAAAGGCTGGAAATTATCCATTAAAAAGGAACAAAATGAATGTAATTGAAAAAGGTAAAGTAAAAGCTAAACGTAAAATTAAAGCTCTTGATTTTACTGGTGAAAGTGCAGCGATTGCTCTTGTAAGTAAGGATCAAGGTGGTCCTGCAAATTCTGTTGAAACTCTAGTAGTTAAGTCACAGAATATCTCTCTTGAATATCTTGAGAAAATGCAGGCTGTCAAAGTAACAATGTCTACGCCCGAGTTTCTTGAACGCTTTTTTGGATTATGGTCTGATCAGGCAGAAGTCCTAGCCGCGATGATGGGCTACGAAGAAGTAGAAACCTCAGAAATGGAAATTAAAGATTGGGTTCAAGAGCGTCTACAAGCATTTGAAGTTATCAAATCGCTACACGAATCTTCTGATCTAGAACAAGCATTAGCTGGTTTAGATGAAAAACAATACTTAGCTTTACTGAAAGATCAAGAGATGATCGAGAAAGCATTAGCTAAAAAAGAATCCGAAGAAGTGGCTAAGGCTGCTGAGTCAGATACCTCACATATCGTGCACGAGGTTAGTGAGGGTAAAACCTCAGTTATTACCAAAAAGTCAAAGGAAAAACACATGACAAAACCTGTTACAGAAGCTACTGTTGAAATGGTTGAGAAGTCTGTTTTGGTTGATCTACAGAAATCTCTAGAAGATAAATCTGTTGAACTCCAGAAAGCACTCGATTCTATCGCAGTATTCAAACAAGAAAAACAAGAACAAATTACTAAGTCCAAGACTGCACAGTTAACTGCTGTTGTTAAAGATGAAAAACTAGCTGCTCCAATCGTAAAAGCTGCTCTAGCACTGGAATCTGATGAAGATTTTACTGCATTCTTAGGTGCTATTACTTCTATGCAAGTAGCTGTTGAAAAATCAAAAGAAACATTAGAGAAATCTGCACTGTTCCAAGAACAAGGTGCATCGGTATCTGAAGATGAAAAACCACAGGAAAGTGCAGTTGCACGAGTCCTAAAAGCTAATCTAGCTAAACAAGCTAAACAGTAATTTTAAAGGAAAATATATTATGACAATTATTGCCGTTGACACGATGCGTCTATCAAATCTCGTTAAGCACGAATACAAGAAAGAACTAAACTTTTGCCGTGACGCTGTGATCGTAAATGACGCAGCTTCTACATACGCAGTAGGTACTGTTCTAGGTAAAACAATCACTTCCGGCACTGCTTCTGCTGCTGCTAACGCTGGTAATACTGGTAATGGTACTTTCGGTGCTATCACTGTAACCGCTCCAGCTAAGGTTGGTGTTTATTCTGTAGTATTCACTGCAGCTTCTGCTAATGCAGGTACATTCCTAGTAGTTGACCCTGATGGTGTCGCTGTTGGTACTGGTACTGTAGCTGTAGCATTCTCTAAGGGTGGTCTAGCTTTCACTATCGCTGACGGTGCTGCCGACTTTGCTATTGGTGATGGTTTCAAGGTTACTGTTCTAGGTACTTACAAGTACAAAATCTGCGTTCAAACCGCTACTGATGGTTCACAAGTTGCTGCTGCTCTTGTTCTAGAAGATAAAGTTATTGCAGCTACTACTGACACTAAGATGGCAGTAATGGTTCGTGGTCCAGCTACTATTAGCAAGACTGCTCTGGTTCTAGATGCTAGTCACGATACACAAGCAGAGAAAGATGCTATTTATGCTTCTTTGAACAAGCTCGGCATTCAAGTTCTTGAAGCTGCTTAATCTAACATAAAATAACAAGGAAAATATAAAATGGCAACTATTCGCTCTTATACCAATGCGTTTGAAGTAGTAGACGTAACGCAGGAACTACAATTAATTCCTACAAGCTGGACGCTGCTGAATGAATCAGGTTTATTCTCTGAAGAATTTCTAAGCACCAATACTATTACCTTTGAAGAACAAGCTCAAACGCTTGGTCTAATCGGTGACCAATTCCGTGGTGCTAAACCACAAGCTAACAAGGATGACAACCGTAAGATTCGTTCTTACCCTATTGCTCACTTCCCTGTTGTTGATGCAATTAAGCCTGAAGATATTCAGGGCAAACGTGCATACGGTTCTAATGATATGGCTGAAACCGAAGCTGCTGTACTAGCCCGTAAAATGCAGCGTATCCGTCGTAATATGGATATCACAATGGAAGTTAGTCGTTTCAGTCTACTAACTACAGGTAATTTATATAGTCCAAATGGTACTATATCTGGTAACGTATTTACTGATTTCGGTATTACACAAACCTCAGTTGACTTCGTTCTAGGCACTGCTGGTACTGATATTGTAGCAAAGACAGAATCTGTGATCGCTGCAATGCAAGACAATGCGAATACTGGTGATGTTATTACTAGTGTTATCGCTTATTGCAGTCCAGAATGGTTTGCGAAGTTCATCGCTCACGCTAAGATTCAAACTGCTTATCAGTACTTCAGTGCTACTGAAGGTCAAATGATCCAGCGTAATCGTGCTGGTGGTAACAACGGTCTATATCGTGAGTTCACCTATGCTGGTATTCGCTTTATTGAAGTTCGCACTGTTCTAGCTGGTCAGCGTTTAATCCCTGCTGGTGAAGTTGTGTTCGTTCCTACTGGTACTTCTGACACTTTCGTATCTTACTTTGGTCCTGCTAACCGTATGGACTTCGTGAATACTATTGCTGAACGTGGATATTTGTGGACTTTCAAGGACCCGAAGGGTCAAGGTATTGATATTGATGGCGAGTTCAATGTAACTTCTATCTGCCGACGCCCAGCGTTGATCGTTAAGGGTACTACCTCCAATTAATATTGGATAATTAGATTAGCTCCTTCGGGAGCTTTTCTATCATATTACTTTGCAAATTGTAGATTAATATGATAGAATACATACTGGCTAGGCTGATCCCCGAAAAGAAGGTTCCTCACCTTCCTGCCAATTTATCAACGAGGCTTATTTGAGGAAATAAATGAACAATAGCAAAAATGATTACTATGTATACTTGCACAAGGATTTAGATGGCAACATTTTCTATGTTGGCAAGGGTAGGAAAGATAGGTGTAATAAGAAAAGCAATCGTAGTATTGCATGGAAAAATAAAGCCATTAATGGATACACATCAGAATTCTATTGTGAAAATCTTACAGAAACTGAGGCTCTGAATATTGAAGCAGAGTTGATTATCACATTGGATGGATTAATTAACAAAAATCCAGACTCTAAGAATTTGTTCACCAAAGAAGATTACGCTGAATATTTTAAGATAAACCCAGACTCTCCTAGCGGATTAGACCGCATAAAAGGTATTTGGAATGGACAACAGTTTTTAGGGAAAATTGGTAATACTGGAAGCGTAAGTGCCAATGGTTATTGGGATGTTAGATTCAAGAAAAAACTTCTTAAAGTCCACCGTATTATTTGGATTTTAACAAACGGTGATATTCCAGATAATCAAGTGATTGATCACAAAGATGGTAATCCATTAAATAATAAGATTGAAAATCTCAGGGTTGTATCTAAACATATTAATTGTAAAAACAGAGTAAGAAATAAAAATAATACAACTGGTGTAGCAGGTATAATACTTGTAAATGATGATGGTTTACTAAGGTATAGAGTTCGTGTTAAGTCAGACGATGGAGATTTATCTAAATCTTTTTCTGTTACTAAACATGGTGAACAAGAAGCCTTCCGTTTAGCCTGTGAATGGCGCAAAGAACAAATAAGATTACTGAACGAACAAGGTGCTGGTTATACCGACCGTCATGGAACATAAAATAAAGGATAATAAATGGTAACTCCTGAAATGATAATGCAAGTACGCTGGGAAATTCAGGACGTTACACCCGGCCTATATATTCTAGATGATGCAACTATTAGTTATTACTTAACCAAGAACGCAGAATCAATCCCCCGTGCATCCTTAGATGCAGCCAGAGCGGTTCTAATGCGTTTAGCGATGACTTCAACAGAAGAAATTGTTGATATATTCAGCATCAAAACCAAGGCTCAAGCAGAACAATACAGATTAGCTCTGCAAATGTATCTGAACAATCCTAACCTGAATCCATTGTTGAATAATACTCAGGGTTATTTTGGTGGTATTTCTAAATCTGAAATGTTAGAAAATAATGCTGATTTAGACAACAACACAATAACTAATCCGTACACTGAGAACATTCCTAGCTTTCCTAGTAAACCATTTGAGGTATAACCTATGTCTTTCTTAACCGCTACACAAGGTGCTTTATATCGTCATGGTCTGGACTTAGTTTATTCTTCAGTTACTACTGGTGCATACAATGTAGAAACAGGAAGTACAACAAATACTTCTGTGAATTACACGCTTCGAATGTACCCTAAACAGATGATTATAAATAACTATAATTATCCTGCTCTCGTTGGAAAAGAAGTGATCATGTTTTACTTAGCTAACCCTCCGTTAGTATTCACACCTAAACTCAACGACGAAATAGCCTACAAGAACAGCGTATATCGTGTTCAGAGCTATCAAGAACATACAGCTAGTAGTGAGGTAACACTTTATAGAATAATCGCTGTGAAGGGTTAAGATGATCAGTGCTGACGTAAGTAAAACATTGGAAAGTCTAAAGAAAGCTCATGCTGAAATTGTTCGTAGACTAGAAAATATGGTTCGTGGATTTGCTTATGAGTTTGCAATGACTGCTATAAGTAATACTCCATTGGGTGATGATATTAAATACGAAGCATTATATAACGCTCGTACTTATCTGCAACCTATTGCAGGATTTGCACAAGGTAGTTGGCAAGTCAGTTATTCAGGATCACTACAAGAACAAGATATTTACTCAGGTTCTGAAGCATTAGCTGCTGTTAAATCTAAGCTGCAATCATACAAATTAGGGCAGTCATTTACAATAGGTAATACTGGTCCTTATATTACTATGCTTGAAAACGGTTATTCTAACCAAGCACCGGATGGTATCACTAGACCTACTGTAGACCAAGTAATGAATGCTTACAAGATTAATCTAGTTAGATATTATAAACAATAAAAGAAGAATAAAGGACGCTCATGGCAGAAATACTAGATATTAAAAAAGCAGTAGAGCGTAAGTTATCCCAAGTAGCAGGATCAGTACCAACTGCACACGAAGGCGTTGAGTTCACTCCACCTGTCAATGCAATGTACCAACGTACACAATTAGTATTCAGTGATCCAGATGACCCTAGTTTTCCTATTGGATATCATAGGGAAAACTTACAGTTTCAAATATTTATTTGTGATATTAGAGGTAAAGGTACATCTGCTGCTTTAGCTCGTGCTGAACTACTGAGAACAACTTTCCATAAAGGTTGGAGTACAACAGAAGGTAATACTTTGATTAGATCGTTGAGTACACCTAAAATTGCTTCTGTGTTTAATACAAACGACAGAGTAGTAGTACCTGTTCTAATTGATTTAACTTGCGAAGTTAATAGTTAATTAATTCGTAGATTATTATGGCAGCTATGCCTGAATAGCATATTTTGCAAAATATATAAGGAAATTAAATTATGGCAACAAAAGCAAAAGGCGTTAGTAAGCAAGTAGCTATCAAGAAAGAAACAACTTTCGGTGTGTTAGCTGGCGATACTGGTGCTAAATTACTTCGCAGAACTTCTGCTGATTTCAACAGTACTCGTGAATCGTACCAATCTGCAGAGATTCGTACAGATCAACAAGTAGCTGATTTCCGTTTAGGTACTAAGAGTACGGACGGTTCTTTATCCGGTGAATTATCTCCCGGTTCTTATACTGAACTAATCCAAGCTGTATTAGCTAAGGATTTCGTTGCTGGTGGTACTACTGCTAGTGCAACCATTACTATTTCAGCATTATCCGCTGGTCTTCACACACTGACTCGTGCTTCTGGTAGTTGGCTTACTGATTCATTTAAAGTAGGTGAAGTTATTCGTTTAACTGGTGGTGGTCTGAATGCAGCTAACGTGGGTAATAACTTACTAGTAGTTAGTGTTGCTGCTTTGACACTGATTGCACGTCCATTAAGTGGTACTCCACTGGTTGCTGAAGGTCCAATTGCTACTGTTGCAGTTGCTTCTGTCGGTAAAGAAACAATCATCCCTTTAACTTCTCATACTGATCAAAGTTTCACGGTAGAAGAATTCTATGCTGATATCGCTCAGTCTGAAGTTCATACTGGTGTAAAGGTTGGTACTTGGAATGTAAGTGTTCCTGCTACTGGTTTAGTTACTACTGACTTCACTTTAATGGGTAAGGGTCTAGAACAAACAGGTACTTCCCAGTATTTCACATCACCTACTGCTCTCAGTACTACAGGTGTTGTAGCTGCTGTTAATGGTGCTGTTATTATCAACGGTTCTACTACTACCGCTTGTGTTACTAGCTTTGATTTCTCAGTTAATCGTGAAATGGAACCATCTCAGTGTATCGGTTCTGAAAGTGCTGAAGCAATCTTTACGGGTACTCTAACTGCAACAGGTAACATTTCCATGTATTTCGAAGATGCAGTGGTTCGTAATCTGTTTGAAAATGAAACAATAACTACTTTAGTTCTAGCTCTAGCTACTGGTGAAGAAAAAACTGCTGGTGTAATGACCTTCGTTTTCCCTAAAGCCAAATTGTCCAGTTTTTCCAAGGCTGATACAGCAATGGGAATCGTAGCTACCGCTGAATTTACTGCTGTTTTAAACGATGTTACTTCTGCTGGTTTACCAGCTAGTACCGTTCAAGTTGTTGATACTTCTGTAGCTTAATAGCTGACTAATTAAACCCCAAGTTCCTTAACTGGTTCTTGGGGTTTTTCTATTTGTATTCTAACACGATTTAACTTGATTATTTAGACCTTGTGTGTTATAATTAATTTATGATACATAACATGTATATGCATAAAATTATACATTTCATAACATATATGTACATGTCTAAATTAATTAACCAATCCAAATATAACCACGAAGGAATACTATTGGATGAATGAAAGGAAAAACAATGCTTGATCTTAAAGTAAAAAATCTATCTGAAACCTCTGAAGCTGGTTACGAATTTGAACTGACTTATCCCGGTTCTGGTGAACGTACTGGTGCTTTTATTAAAGTACGTGGCGCTGAATCTAAGGTTGCTCGTGCGTATGCTCGTAAGAAGTATACTGAATACCGTCAGAAGGAAATCATGGCTAAACGTAAAGGTCGTGACGAAGAAATGTCCTTAGAAGATGCTGAAGATATGGCGATTGAGTCCTGTATTACACGTATTATCTCATGGCGAGGTATCGCCGAAGATAATGTAGAAATTCCTTTCAACAAAGAAAATGCTGAACGTATTCTACGCGAACATTCTTGGATTCGTGCTGCTGTAATGGAAGAATCAGAACAACTTTTGAACTTTCAATAATGAGGATGTAGTTCAGGCAAAGGTATACGCTGAACAAGAGTTCAGCTTATCCGCTGTTCAATCAGACGGTAAAACTTTGCGTGAACATTTAGAGGCAGTGGAGAGATTAACCAAGAAAAAACCAAAAGAACTAGTTGATCAGGTTGAATTACCTGAATCAATGAATGAATGTTGGGATTGGTTTCTATCTCTCAATAAATCACGATCTTCAGGTTTCGGTGCATCCCCGATAACATATACTGAAATGTTGAGTTACTTTACTCTAATTGGAATTGAACCAGAGAAATATGAAATAGATATCATAAAGATGTTTGATTCTATTGCTATAAGTTCAGCGAGAGAACAAGAAGAAAAACTAAAGAATAATAAGGGTTCAAAACCTAATAAGTAACTTAAGCCTCTTCGGAGGCTTATTTCTTTAAGTGAATTACAAAAGTTTATTTAAAGAAATAAACGAAGGCTAGATTGAGACTAATTACCTCAATTGAACGGTGTTTCCTCTAGCACTTGCCTTACGTTCTTATAGAGAATCATAAGAGGGATAATTAATGAGTGAAGAAAATAAATACTATGTGTACTTGCATAGAGTAGTTGGAACCAACAAAGTATTTAATGTCGGTTCGGGTTGTGGCGAAAGAATGAAGTCAACTAGAAACAGATCAAAATTCTGGAAAGAAGTTGCGAATAATCATTTGTGGTATTACTGTGTTGTCAAGGAAAATATGACACAAAAGGAATCACAAAAATTAGAAGTTGATTTGATTAGACTATATAAACCTACAGGGAATGTTCATCAAACAACTATCGAAGCTAAGTCTTTAGAAGTAGACTCTGAAGTTATACGTTCAAAATATTATTATGATACTACTAGTCCTACTTACTTACTTACTTACGCTATAAGATAGGTAACAATCAAAAAGGTTCTTTAAAAAGAAACGCAGGGGATGTTGCAGGTCATTTATCTCAAGGTAGATATGTGGTTAAAGTTAACAACTCAAATAGAAAAGTTCACAGAGTTATTTGGTTTCTACTAAATAATGAAGACCCTGTTGGGTTTGTTATAGATCATATAGATGGCAACTCTTTAAATAACAACATAAATAATCTTAGAAAAGTTACTCAAGAGTGTAATTCTAAAAACACAAAAACACTAAATAAGAATAATTTAACAGGTTATAAAGGTGTATCCTTTAATAACAATATTTTCACAGCAAATTATAGACTAAATGGAAAAGTTATTTCTAAACATTTTTCCGTTGCCAAATATGGTAGAGAACTTGCGTTAGCACTGGCTGTAGAATATCGTTACACACGTTTAAAGGAACTTGTATTGAGTGGAGAACCTTATACAGAAAGACACATTGGTGAGTATAAGAGACTACTGATATTAGATAAATATGACGATATTCAAATAAATCAAATGTTGCAGGAATCTTTAAAATCTAACAATACTACAGGCTTTAAAGGTATAAGTTTTAGACAATATAAAAGTAAACTTGTTGTTAAAGCAGAAAAACAAACTAAAAGTGGAAAATTACATATTGAATTTGATACCAATGAAATGGGATTAATGCCAGCACTTAATGCAGCCTTAATTTGGTTCAGTAAATTATAAATAAAGAAAGAATAAAAGGTGCAACATGCTTAATTTGGATCAGATTACGTTTTCTGTGAAAACTGATGAATTGGACTTAGCTGCTAAGAAAATTGAAGCATTAGGTACATCACTATCTTCACTTACAGGAAGTCTAACTAAGTTAGAAAAAGAATCCGCTCAAGCTGCTAAAACACAAGCTGAGGCTAATTTAATTAATGCTAAAGCTGAAGCAATTGCAGATAAAGTTGTAAAAGCTAATGAACAACAAGTAAAATCAACTGAGGCAGTTACTGAAGCTACCCGTAAACGCCAATCTGTGGAAGAACGCCAAGCTGCCATTACTCGTATAATGTCAGAAGGATTCTCTCGTGGTCAATCCTCTATTCTAGCTACGGCGGAAGCATTAGGTGAAGCTACAGAACGTACTGCTGAATACCTGAAGACCCAACGTGCAATGCAAGGAGTCTCCCCGTTCGATAAGAGTTTAGGTGCAGCCACTGTATTTACTAACGAATTACGAGTGATGACTATAGCCAATGATCTTTACGCTAAAGGTTTAGGTTTTACCAGCACACAACTTCAAGAGTTAGGCAGAGAGCACGTACGTTTAACTGAACAGTTCAAAGTACAAGGTAAAGACCTAAAAGGATTAGATGCGGAGTTCAATAACATTGTTACTTCTGCTAAACAAGTAACTGATGCTGAAAATGCAATGGCACTTTCAATGAAGCAAACAGATAAAGCCACTAATGATGCAGGTAAAGCTAATAATTTTCTTGCTCGTGAAATGCAGCGTGTTGATTCTGTACTAACAGGTTTTAATGATAATCTTAATGTTACCTCTAGTAATCGTTTGATGAAGTTCAGAGAACAGTTAAAATTATCAGGAACTGATGCTGCTACTGCAGCAAGTATGTTGAAAGTCTATGAAGAAAAACTAAAGACGATTAATGCTGTAGGTCAGTCTAAAGCTAAAAATAGCAGGGAAGAAGAACTTCGTTATTTAGCTAGAGCAACCAGTGTACAACTTGGAGATATTGGTATTTCTTTGGCAGGCGGCCAAAATCCTTTATTAGTACTTATCCAACAAGGTGATCAACTTCGTGGCGTACTAAACCAAGTGTCAGCCAATGGGCAAGAAATGCAGAGAGCATTATCAATGGCATTCTCTCAGATTGTTAACGGTAGTAAAGACGTTGTAATGGCGCTTGGTTCATTCGTGGTTGGTGCATTTACTGATTCAGGTAGAGCCGTAGCTAGATTCGGTGCTGACATTCTTGGAGTATCTGGTGCTATTGAAAGATTGAAAGCTGCGAAGTTCGCTGAGTGGGCTGCTGAAGGTGAAGCTGGTTTTAGTAAAATCAGTAAAGCCATGAGAGCATCCGAATTAGCGGTATCTGCACTAGGTGTAGGTATTGGTGCATTCGCAGCTATTGCGGTAGCAGCATCTGTTGCTCTATTACAAATAACAAATGCTAACGATAAGTTATCAACCAGTTTAGTTGCAACAGGAGCACAATTTGGTTTTACTACAGAGTATGCTCAGGATTTAGCTACAGTATTATCAGGAATAGGTGCTACTCGTGTAGATGTGCTGAATACTTTTAGTGAAATTTCTAAATCAGGAAATATTGCATCTGAATCTTTCTTACAAGTAGCCGAAGCTGCATTAACAATTGAACGTGTAGGTGGTCCTGCTGTTAAAGATACAGTTAAATTGTTTGGGGAACTAAAAGAAAAATCCGTAGAGACATTATCTAAATATGCAGAACAAACAGGTTTAGTTACTGCTGCTCAAATTGCATATGTTGCTGAATTAGTTGAAGCTGGTAAAGAAATCAGTGCAACCACTGAAGCTACGAATATCTTAACTGCTGCTATTAAAGAACAAGCTGATATTACTTATGCAAGTCTTAGTTCAATGGGTAGATTATGGGTTGATCTGAAGACAGGTATGAATGATGCTTGGGGATCACTGCAAGATTTCGTAAGTGGAACCGGGTTAATTGATGCAATGGCTTGGGCCGCTGGTAGATTAGCTGCTGTTTGGTTAGAAATATCTTTTTCTCTTGGAGAAGGTCGTAGAAATTTAGCAAGTTTCGCAGCAACATCTATTGCATTAGTTAAGGATGCTGCTAATCTTGATACAGATTTTTCCGAATATAAGAAAGTTAGACTTGCTGTTAATGAACTAGATAAAGAACGTCAAGACGCTCATGACAAACAAATAAGAAGACTAAAACAAGAAGGTGAATTTTCTACTGAAAACTTAAAGAAAGAGGCACAGGCTGCTGCTGATTTACGTAAGAAGAATTCAGAGGCTGCATCTGCGAGTATTGAATTAGCAAAAGTTAATAAATTAATTAAAGATGAAGCTGAAAAGAATGATTCTAAGACCTTAACTAAACAGCAATTTATTAATAAAGCAATTGAAGATAAAAATAAACTCTTAAGAGAAGGTTCAAACTTATCTAAAGAACAACTTGCTAGCATTGAAAAGACTGCAAGTATTGAATGGGATAAAGCTAATAAACCAAAGAAAGTTCCTAAATCTGCTGAAATAAAAGATGCTGAAGCACTTGTTAAATGGTATGATAAATCACTTGAACGTATCAAAGATTTGGAAAATGCTACTACTGGTCAAGTTGAACAATTAACTAAAGCTCAAATTCTACTAAAAGATTTAGGGGATGATAAAGAGTTCAAGAAACTTACTCCTGAGTTACAGAAAATAATAACAACTAGGCTTGAAGAATTAGCTATTAAGGAAAAAGACCTTACTCTTGAAAAAGAAATAGCGAAAGTAGCTAAAGAAAAAGCTAAAGTAGAAGAAGATTTATCTAAAGTCAGGGATGATAATTCTAAGTTCTTAAATAGAGAACAAGCTGAAATAGAGAAATCTGCAAAATCTTCTAAAATGAAGTTAGAACTTCTTGGTAAAACTGCAGATGAACAATTTGCTATAACTGAACAGTACAGACTTCAAAATCAATTAGCTGAAATTGGATTAAGATATGACGAGCGTAGAACTAAATTAAAGCATGACTTTACTAAGTTGTACTCTTTACCTAGTGCTGATATTGGTAAACTAGAAAAGGAATACGAAGAAGCTCTAGCTAGTGTCAATGAACAACAATTGAAAGCTGTAGACTCTGCAATGCAAGGTTCAGCCAATGCTTTTGAAGTTAGATATCTTGAGAAAATACTAAATATCGGTAAAACATTATCCGATGCTATTACTACTGCTTTATTTGAAGGTGGTCAAGCTGGTACAAAGAAACTGAAAGATTATATTGTAAGCGTATTCCGCGAAAAGATTAATGTAGAAATTAATGCTGTAGTTGGAGGTATGTTAACTAGTGTATTCGGTGGTGGTAGTAGTACAGGTGGTGCAGCCGGAGGTTCAGGTGGAGCGAGTAATTTATTATCCACAGGGTCTTCACTTTACAATTATGGAAAAACCGCAGTTGGTGCGGTCGGTGGATGGCTAGGATATGGTGGTGCAACAGCAGCCGCTACTCCTGCAGCTGGTAGTGCTTTTACAGGTGCAGCATCAAATGCAGCTTTCAGTTCAGCTAGTGGTGCAGGAGCCGGTGCATCGGCAGGTTTCGCAGGTATTCCTGTTGTTGGCTGGATCATGATGGGTATGATGGCTAGTGGTGAAGCCTATAACAAAGGTTTCAAATATGGTAACAAGGGTGGTGAAGGTTACACTGTAAGTGACGGCGGATTAATAGGCCCTAATGGTATGGTTGGGGGTATTGACAGAATCCTTCAGGGTATCGGTATTGACCCAGAGACTGCAGCAATCTTATCCGGTAGCGCATTAGGTGCTCAGGGTATGTATTCTTTACTAGGTGGGTACAAGGTCAGTAATGTTGGTGGGGGACTATCTGGTACGTTATCTACATCTGGTTCTAGCCTACAAAAACGCACGGACTATACACAAGATCACCGTGGATTCCTAGGTATTGGTAGTTACACTACTCATAACAGTGAATACAGTGATGCTGATATTGGTGTTAGTACATATTTTAACACTGGTTTAAAAACCGTAGTATCTTCTGTTAAGAAGTTTGCCGGTGTACTCGGGCTTAGTGTTGACAAGATTGATGGGTATACTAAAACTATTGATATTAGTCTTGATGGATTAAAACCAGAAGAACAACAAGCAGCTATTGATAAAGCTATTACTGGATTTTCAGATGGGCTTATTACTAGTTCCTTTGGTACATCTATTACTAGTTTAAGTAAAGAAGGTGAAACAGCGTCACAAACCATGATGCGTTTAGGTGCAGACTTACAAGCAATCAAGAGTGGTTTTGCTACATTAGGTGTTGATGTATCTAATCTAAGCCTTACAACTATTGATGGTATTCATGGTGTGATTGATGAATTAGTTGTTGTTGACTCAGTATTCAATACTCTTGGTTATACACTTTTTGAAGTATCAGCAGCAGGGGGTGCAGCAGCGGCTGGATTAGCACAAGCCTTTGGTGGATTACAGAACTTTCAAGCACAAACAGCAGCGTTATTTCAAAATTACTATACGCCTGCTGAACAACGAGAGGCAACTTTTCAGTCCGTAGCAGATGAATTAAAAGCCGCAGGTATTACTGGATTTTCAGCGGCAGACATTAGTGGTGCAACCCGTGAACAAATCCGTACAGTAGTTGACACATATGCTACTAAGGTTGGTACAACTGAGGGTGATAGGCAATATGCTGCTATTGTAGCTGGTGCTAATAAATTAAGTCCGTTTGTGGCTGATTTTGCAGACCCTAACAAGAAACCCGAAGCACCTTACCAAGAACACGGTAGTTCAGGCGGTGGCGGAGGTGCAGGCGACAGAGCAGCAGATTCTATTGCAAATGCGTGGCAACAAATTGTAGATTCAATTTGGGGTGAAGTAAAACGTATTAGAGATTTAATCAGAGGAACAGGTAAAGATGCATTGTCTTTGGCTAAAGATGAATTTGAAAAAGCTACAGCATTAGCTCGTGGTGGTGATCAAGAAGCAGCTAAGGCTATTCCTAAGTTAAGTCAAACATTACTTACTCTTGCTCAAGGTCAAGCTAGTACTTTAATTGAACTACGCAGAGCACAAGCACTAACTTCTAATAGTATGGAACAAACAGTTACTCAGTTAGCTAATAACTACGGATTAACGGTTCCTGCATTCGCTGGTGGTGGTAGTTATGGTGGTGGTATGGCTCTAGTTGGTGAACAAGGTCCAGAATTAATTAATTTTAATCAAGGTGGGTATGTTCATAATGCTGGTCAAACTGCTTCTATGTTAGGTGGTTCTGATGAATTAATCTCTGAAATCAGAAGATTAAACAAGAAAGTTGAAGACCTAGAAGCTGCTGCAATAAGTACTGCTGTAAGTAACACTAAACTTCTGAAGTTATTCGAAAGAGTAACACCAAATGGAGTTAGTATTGAAATTTCAGGTACTGTAACTGCTATTTAATGAGGAAAGAAGGGCCGTGTTAACTCACGGTCCCTTATTATAAGAAAGTTATCGCTTTTGCGAAAACGATAAGGATAAAAATGAAAGTAATAAAAACTAATGACTTTCCTTCTACTGATGGTTCATTCACTAGGTCTACTGTAGCTTCTTACTGGAACGAAAGTAAAGTATTAAGTTCTGCAGCGATAGATGTCCCTAGATTTAATTATAACCCGGATACTTCTGAATTTGAAGGTATAACTATTGAATCAGCTAGTACTAATTTAGTACTTAATTCAACTACTTTAAGTACACAATCTGTTACGGTAACTTCAGGTGTGCAATACACTTGTTCCTTTTATGGTACAGGTTCCATAACATTATCAGGTGCTCACAGTGCTGTTATGACAGGTACAGGAGCATTTAAACTTACTCAGTTAACATTCACTACTAGTACAACAAGTATTACACTCACAGTAACTGGTACAGTGTCCTACGGTCAACTTGAGCTAGGAACTAAAGCTACTAGTAGAATTATTACTACTGGAAGTTCTGTAACTAGAGCAGCAGATACTATCACAGGTACAGGGTTAATTTACACTACAGTAACTGATCCTAATGCTGCATGGAATAGTGGAACTACTTATAATCTAGCTGATGTAGTTAGATATCAGAACAAACTATGGGAAAGTACTCAGGCTAGTAATACAAACCATACTCCAACTTCAGGTATCGCTACTTGGTGGTTGGAATTAGGTGCAGATAACATGCATGCTGCATTCGACGGAATTGTTGGTACTGAAACAACCGCTACAACACAGATGACATTTGTACTTAAATTAGGTGCAATTAATTCTGCTGCTTTGATTAATGTAGATGCAGCAACATCTAGAATCACATTGTTTGATCCTATTGAGGG
>JACCEC010503261.1_pt1 | contig 16135 bp, 9 predicted proteins | sample 7450121 | NCBI WGS metagenome assembly JACCEC01 (sample SAMN15323455, study PRJNA562643) | freshwater metagenome | isolation source: river surface water | place: USA:Blue River Watershed | collected 2017-08-18 | reverse complement strand
GTTGTATGTACAGAAATTATTTAGAGATTATCTTCTATATAATATTTATATTTTCATAAAATGAATTTTTTGATGTCATCATTTGGACGCAGACGTCCTTCTGCTCAAACTGTATTCGTGGAGCCAAATAAGCAAGCCGAAGTGGCTGCTGAGAAGGCTGCTGCGGAGGAAAAGGCTGCCGCTGAAAAGGCTGCCGCTGAAAAGGCTGCTGCGGAGGAAAAGGCTGCTGCGGAGGAAAAGGCTGCTGCGGAGGAAAAGGCTGCTGCGGAGGAAAAGGCTGCCGCTGAACGTGCTGCTGCCGAACAAGCCGCTGCTGAGGAAAAGGCTGCCGCTGAACGTGCTGCTGCTGCTGAACAAGCCGCTGCTGAGGAAAAGGCTGCCGCTGAACGTGCTGCTGCCGAACAAGCCGCTGCCGAGCATGCCGCTGCGGAGGAAAAGGCTGCTGATGAGAAAGCGAATATTGAATTTGTTGCAGATGAACCAATTGCCGATGAGACTGCTAACATAGAATTAGTTGCAGAGGAAAAGGTTTCCGAGGAAAAGACTGCGGATGAAGCGGCATAAGCATATTACACAGAATAATTTACTTATAACTTATGTATTCGTTACATAAGTTATATGAGTGTTACACTAAACGTCAGAACATCGCATTAGAACCATTTTTTTAGTTCCAACTGTTTATATTGACGGTCGTGATGTCTAGGCAGTTCCAATGGAACAACCAGTGTGCTTTGGTCTTGACAGTATTTTAGATAACCCATTGTCTCATTATACACCGCTGGCACTGCATAATCCAATACCAATTTATTTAGACGTTCCACTTGTTCCGTAATTTTATCCGCATAATGTTCCGCATATTGCAAATAAGTGCTACGCATAATAATCTTCAATGTATCCACATTTTGAGGTGCAATGATGTATTTCTCGCTCGACGCTTTGTATACTCCTGCGCGTAACCCATTTTGAATAATTTGTATATTTTCCTTTGAAAAGAAAACTTGTGCTAATACATTGTTCTCCCATGTACCGCTTAATGCTTCGCGATACTCACTTGGGCGGTTCTTCAACGCAATTCTTTCTTGCATCTTAAATATGATATCGGGTGATGGTGGTTCAACGATATTAACACGACCATTGTAACGTTCTGCTTCTAATATTTTTTGGTTATTATTAATATTGTCCGGCTTCAAAATAGACATTATAAACTTTGTATATTCTTTCATCAGAAATAAATGTGTCAGGTTAACCACTAAATATATTTAGAGTGAATAAAAATGTATAAATACTGTATAATGGAGAGTTTCTATTGGATAGTTATAACAGTCGCATTAATCGCATTAATCGGTTCATTGACTTATGTCGGTATGTTAATGAAATACCATAAAAATAAGAATACGACCTACCCGCCCGTGGCGTCTTCATGTCCGGATTTTTGGACGGTCTCATCTACCGACCAAACAAAATGTGATATTCCCAAGCCAGATGCGTCTGGAATACAGAATGTCGGTTCCATCTACTCTGGCACCGCGTTACAATTAAATAGCACCAATACGCCTGGATTAGATACGCAAGCCAATAATATTAAATTCTCGGATGCGACTTGGGGAGTAGGTAGCGCCGCTACGTGTAAGAAACAGAAATGGGCAAACCAATACGGTTTAGTGTGGGACGGTATTTCAAACTATAATAGTTGTTAAATCATATTACGTTATAGTAATATCATACGTAATATGATTGTTAGATATTGAACTTAATTACACGCTGTTGTTCTCCGGCTGCATAATCTAATTGAGCAATTGACGCCGGTCGTTGAAACAGAGTATAAACGGGTAAATGTCCAGGTGTTTCTAAACTTTCGTCGGACCGCACCATTTCCATAATCGGATGCTTTAACATACGAATATTACGTGCTTCTGGGATAATTTTTCGTATTTGAAGGTCTACCGCTGATTTTAAGAATTCGTAATTGTTCGTTTTGTTATATTCCTCAACTAAATTACGACTTGCTTCTATCATAGTAAACAGATGTGTTTGCTTCTTCTTTACAATATTGTCACGTTCTTCATTGTTGTATAATTCGTTGTATTTATCTAAATACGTTTTATACATCGTGCTGTTCTCATTGTAGACCTTTAATTCCTTTTTGAATAAAGATACTGATTGCTCTTCGCTTGTATAGTTAAACAAAGTGTCCAGTTTTTGTTTGATGATATTATCTTTTACCGCATCAATGTCTTCTTTGAATATATCAAACAATACTTGAAACTGGGTTAAGGACCCAGGGAAAATTTGTATATCAAGAGAACAGGGATTATTTATATCTCCACATACCGCTTCATATCGTTCTTCGTTCTTACTAAATATGGTTCCGACCGGACGTTTGCACTTAATGCATTTCGGTTTTACGTGTAAGACAGTTCGTTTGGCTATTTTTTTATTAGGTTCAGACTTGAATACAGTTCTCTTCGCGTTCATAAAATCGGTCTCATATTGGTGTTTTAAACGGAAATATTCATTTAGCGCGTCAGTATAATTGCGTGCTCGTTCCGCACTATCATCAGAGGTTGGATTAGTAACCGCATCCGTATTAGAATTTCGGAATGTAATACTTGGGTTGTTCTCCACTTGAACATCCGAAACGTTATCTGGTAGGTTCTCAATTAATGTGATATTATTGTTAGAAGCGTATAATTTGGTTAATTGTGTGGTATTCGCCAAGTTGAGGTATTCAATTTGGTTAAATTCGCATACAATTTCTTTCAAGTTCTTAGGCAGGTTCTCAATAGTGGTGATTTTATTATGTGAAATATTGAGTGTTTCTAAATTTGTCAAATGGGCGAGGTTAATCTGCTCAATGATGTTATATGAAACGTTCAGATGTCTTAATGATTTCGGTAGCGCTTCTAACTTTAATAAAAGATTATCACTGCATTCTAATGTTTCCACATTCTTAGGTAATATAATAGAAGTAATTTCACCTTTACTGAGAACAATGTTCTTAATTTTACCAAAACCCATTTCAGTGAGAACCGAGAGGTTAAGGTCTCCGTGTAATGATGTATTTATACGTAAAGTAGTTGCCTCCTTTGAATAGTTCTCTAAAATGTCTAATAATTCCGTTTGGGCAGTGTTATTTTGTTGTATAACTTCATAGTGTTTGTCTTTATTAAGTGTCATTATACAGAGTGATATAGATAATATTCAGAATATTTATTCTGTATATTATCCTTGTGCAAAAGGTAAATTAGTGAGGCGCGTAATATGCTGGTTCTCGTTGTTGTCCACTTCATTCTTATAGTATCTAATCTTAGACATCACATATTGTTGGTCTTGCAGTAATTTTTGTTGACGTTCATATTCAGTTGGTTTGTTCAAACTACATCTGTATAATATTGTGCCTACAACTGCAACAAACAGTAGAAAGATGCCAATATTAAATATATAGTAATAAATGTTTACCCGTGTCGTATGGCATTGTTTCAACGTATTAAACATATAGTTCTTTGCGGATGCATCAATCAAAGAAGGTGGGTCCATCGGTTGTGAATAGAGAGTAATATATATTAAAAACGTATGAAAATTTTATCACATATACGCTAAATAATATAATACCGCCAAGTAACTTAAAATCGCAATATTAATAGAAATAATCCATATAGGAATGACTGTTTTGTGTCTATATCCAACTCCAAATGGTCTAAATCCGCCTTCTGCGTTATATAATAACGCTGGCTTCGTGATATGAACAATAGTAAATAAGATTAAAAATAGAATGATGGAAACGCTAAGTTTATTGTATCGCACAAAACCCTTCAAGTTATACATTCTTGTTTGTAATTGTTATAATTATAATACAATTACAAAATATGTTCAGTGGAAAATCTAAAATTCATCGGCATCTCTGTCTTCGGGATAATAATCCCCATCCATATAGTCTTCTCCTAAATCTTGAAAGTCATACGTATCGCGGTTATAATCGTCTTCATCCACTACCGCATCTAACTTGTCTAATTCGTATATGTCAAGCGCGTCTACTGCCGCTTCATTCATATCTGGAACCTCATCATATAATTGCGCAATCATTTCGGTACGTTCTCGCTGATACGTATTCGGGTCATACTGAAACAACCCCTTTTGCTGTCCAACATTCCAACGTCCCAATTTGTAATTCTTAAAAGCATCTTCTATCTTACGCTCTTCTATCGTCATATTACCAAAATAGGTGATGATACGATTTTTCTCCTTGTCCTTAGACCGGTTCACCTTCTTCATTATTTGTTCATATGACATATCAACTGCATCTTTATTTTCCTCTTCAATCTCTAAATATGCAACCAGAAGAGAACATACGCGCTCTTTCAATTCCAGACGATTACCCGCAACGACTTGTACTTCAAGTAATTCGTCGGATGTTTCTTCCATATATTCCGGTAAATCTGTCTCCACGGTGTAGAGTGCATTAGATACATTACGTTGATTATCAATAACTTCTCTACGAAGTTGTTTGCGTTCTTGAATATCAGCACGCTCTAAATCGCGTTCATTTGAACATACGACGTATTCATAAATCGCACTATAAAAGCAGTAAGTGTATAACATATAAACCGTCTGTTTATCAAACAGCGAGTGAAAGGATTGCATTTTTTCATCTATTTCTTTCACTATTTCAGTATGCACCGGTATATGTTTTATAAACGTATCTAAACTGGTTAAGCGAACATTCACTTCTCTTAACAATTGCAATAGAACATTATCTCCCTTGAATGTTTCTAGTTTTTCATAATACTTATCAATAAACTTTTGTAAATCTGTCGCGTGAATGCTATGAACACCCCAATGAGGGGGAACCGTTTTACAAAAGGAGGAGTTTGTTAATAGTGCCGCTGGATACACCTTGGATATGTGATAAACCGCGTTATGAATAAATTGCAGTGCGGAATATAACCCTTCTTCATAATAAGTACCCGTTTCAGTACGAGACTTGTCTATATTCCATTTTTGAATATCCGCCAAGAATACTGCCAACTTATTAAATTGACGCCCAGGTAAATTTCCGTGTTTGTCAAGGAATTTTGTAATTTGCTTATACAACTCTTTGTTTGCATTGCTTAGATATTTAATCAGACTAGATAATTCGGGTGTTTTAGTGGCAGACATCGTTTTTGGATTATATGTATTGAGAACCTTCATTATATGTTTGCGTAGAGGTTCATCTATCACATTAGAATTTGCATCGTCCATTTTATGTATAAGTTCTTTCAATACATCAATATGAGTAAAGGGGATTGGTTTGTCAATCTGAACAATGTTCTTGTTGTAGACAATTCCCATAAGTTTGTTCAAATCTTCTATCGTATACCGTTTTCCATTCTTCTTTAAAAACTCTATTTTATCCGAAAGAGACCATTTACGGTCATAACCATCTGGACACTGAGAACATATTGTTTTGTATATTTCTGGTACTGGCAAATCCCTATCAAAATTGCAATAATGAATAACCGCCGAATAAATCTTATTTTCTACCTCACCAGAAGAGACAACCGAATAATTTACTCCGGAAAATTCAGGATGATACAACAAGGGTGCTTTTGATAATGTTTTCAAATCATTTAATATCTCTCCAAGACTGGTTACTATACGTATATTTGCACGAATACTCTCATCTTCCTGGTTAAAATAGGTAATTGGGTTCACCACATCCGTCTCATTACAACAAGCATTTTCTAAGAACAAGCGAGTAGTACTTTTTAACAATAAATCTTTCGTTTTTACCACACGGTTAATACTTTCAATGATACCATATCCATATTGCAATATCTTACTCTTCAACACCGCAATACGTTCATGTTGTTGTTCCTTACCAAGACGTAATAATTCAATAAAATCATTCTTAAAGTCGGCACTTACTGTGCGCAGCGTTTTTATAACTGAAAAATCTATCACTGGTGGCAGGAAATGCACCCATTTTGAAATATTGTGTTCTTGTGGAGAAACCAATTCTGGATTGAGCAGTATATATTCGCGCTTTTTAATATAGAGTTCGGAAATATCGTTACGATTAATCATATGTTTTTCAATCACTTGCTGAATACGATTTGATAAAACATCTGGTTTGTATTTTTTAATAGCATCCCAAGGTGAGATTTGACTTTTGATTTTATTCAATACACACGCAATGTATTGTATGCCCGTAGTATCTTCAATTCCACTCATTGGAAATCCACTGAACGACCTCACACAACTAGGAAAGGTTCGTTTGGTCTGGAATGAGGGTACAGCAGTTTGAATAGCAACCAAGAGAACACTAGAAATAATAATTATCATCGTTTCATCGCGGTAATTGTTATAGGGTTGTAGCCCTTTGCCCTTCTCCTTTTCCATTTTCTTAGAACGTTTGTTATACGCATCTTCATTCATAATATTATTATCAATCATCTCGGCGGATACTCGTAAAACAAATTCAGTTAATGCATCTATGTTAATGTCTATATTAGAACAAATAGTAGAGAACACATTGAATATCTTTTCGGACATTTCGTTCTCAAATACACGTTTTTCTTTCTTTCCTAAGTTCTCCATAATGACTGTACCAAGGTCTTTTTCCATAATTTCGTGACTAGTAACGCGGAAACCGGCTTCATCGTATTCGTCGCTAGAAATAAAATCCAATTTACGGAGAACCATACCGCTATGTTTATCTACAATATCATCGCCATCATCGCTGAGAACACCCACCGTTTTACACAATTCATCTAATTTGGACATATAGTTGCTAGAATTATTCATGAATGTATTCGCCAACATATAAATGGACAACGGAAACAACTTAGTATTCGTATCTTTGCAGTATAACCAGTTTGCATCGTCGCCAAGTTCATTTACCATCGGAGTTCTACAATATTTTTCAACGAATGAACAAATATCATATTGTTTCTTTGTAAAATTCATCTGTCCCATAATCATATCACGTAGTTGAATATAGGGAGACTGTGTATGCTCGCTATGTTGTGCCAGAGTACCAATCGCAAAAGCGAGATTATTTGCCTTTTTCAATTGAATATCTTTGAGAACATTCAGTTTGTGTAAAGATTGTTGATGATATTTAATATTTTCGTTTAACTTTTGACCGAGTTCTTCCACAGAAACAGTAAAACGTTTATCAAATTCTCCTAATAATTTCTGGCGATTATATTGGTTAAAGCGAGAACCTGCGTGGTCATTCGGCTCACACGTCTTATTTGTTATGTTTTTATAGCATTGTTGGCTAATATTACAGAACAAGGTATTCGTATCTATAAACGCTTCTTCATCAATAGTTGTATCTTGTATCCAGTTATTATTCAATCTACGATAATAGGTAATCTTTTTGCGCACATCGGACTCGGTTTGAATGGCTGCCTTCTCCTTGTCTGACAGGTTATCTTTATTAATATGTTCGGGTAAACTTGGACGTCTTTCTAAGATAGCGTATTCTCCGTCGCGTACTAATTTTTTACCAGCAATAAGCGTGGTAGCCAGTTCATCCGCAACATCCTTATGAGAACTGTGCACGTGTATAAGATTTTGTACAAGGAATTCGTGAAATTCCGCGGGTGACTTCTTCTTTTGTTCATCCTTGTATTTTTTGAGAATATCATAGGGAGTGTCATCAAAGTCTTTATCATAATACACTTCTGTTTTGTTGTTATCCTTTTGTAAGTCACTAATCGCCTCATATTTTTTGGTTAAAAATCTACGAGAACAATCGGTCGGTTTAATCTGTTCATTATCCGTCATCTCATCTAATGGTTGTTTTGACAGAGCATCTGTAAAATGTTCAGGTGTAATCAACGAAATCAGCAAAGACGTTACCATATTTGTATACAGATTTGAATTATCGGAATTATTCATTCGCATGATAATTTCTTGTGGAGTTAAATTGGTTTTTGATTTATCCGTCAAAGAAGAATAACTTTGAAAGAATGCATCAGACACGTCGTGTTTATCAGACAATATTTTAAGAACAGTGTTCGGATAACGGATAGTACGGTATTTTGCTGTACGTAGAGCGTTGAATTCCTTTGCTCTTGTAATTAACTGTTTTTTGATGTCTGTAATACGTTCTTTCATAAAGAAACGAATTTCCATATATTGTTGATATGTGATATCCGATGGATATACCTGAAAGGGTTCCAATGTTTTCACAATATCAATAAAGGTAATCTTGTCCTTTATGTGTTTACGAATTAACCGAATAAGGAAGCGGGTTTTCGGAACAATCACTTCAAGCATTTGTTTCAGTTTTTCATTTTGTTCAAAACGCTCAATATCCATACTTGGGTCAAGCATAAATTCTTGAATACCGGATAAAAGGGTCACCTTGTCTTCCTTTTCCATTTGTTCATAGTCAAGTTCCTTTGATAAGTCACTAATCACGTGGGGGACAATTTCCGCATTTTTATGCAACAATTTAAACAATAACAAATAATTCTGATGTAAATTAACGCGGTCCATCATACTCGTAGAAGGCAAATGAATGGTGGAGAACTTAACCACGGGTTCTGGTAAAAATAACAACGATTTAATTGCCATTTCATCATTCGGGGTCATTGCATTTCTAATGTACAAGGTTTTACCAGACTTCAACGTTTCTTTACTAATGTTAGATAATCCTAGGTTGTATCTCTGAATAACAAAATTACGGGCTTCCACCTCGTTATCTTTATCAAACACACTAGATTTAAACTTACCGAGATTATCAACAATGGCATCTATGCTTTTTAATACGGATGTGGTTGCTAACATATCGTTTGTATTGTCAATGTTATCAAAAGGCATCATAATATTTTGAATACGTTTATTCAACGCCGAATAAGTGAGTGTAGGGTCTACATTCTTACGGTCATAATAACGGTTTTGTAATGTTTCAATGGCACGTAGTTCTTCGCCATTGGTTTCCACTTCAACATCAGGTGCAATTGTTTCAGATATACCATAGATTTTTTTGCGATTAGATACGACCGGTACAATCCATCTTAGTGTTGTATCCATCTTATAGATACGCTCAACCAAAGGTTTGTAGTAGTTTCCATTTAATTTGATATCGTACACATTATCATGGCTATCAAACTTGGAGAACTGTTCTCGCAGTTCTTTAAAACGTTCAATCATCGTTTGTATATTGTCCATGACCGTAATCGTTCTCTGACTATTTGGAATAGTGGACAACAACTCGTCTTTCAAATCATTTACTTGTGCGTCAATACCATAACGTCGTTCATTTTCGGGTATTTCAACCAATTGTTTAATAGGTTCAAGACGTTCTCCAAATATGATATTATTTGCTTCAATATACAAATCGTGTAATGTGTCGCGAATATTTGCATCAATCGGGGCATCCGCTGGAATTGAAATGATTGATTCACCGGTTTCCGTAAATTGAACAGAAGGCGTGGCAGAGGTTTGTACGAATTTTTCAGGTTCATCGGTTTCCTCTTCATCACTTACTGGTTTTGAAACGGCGATTGTAGGTACATCTTTAAGAATGGTTGGCTTATTACGAACCACAATAGAGGTAATAGGAATGTCTTCGGGGATACCTCTATAACCAAAGTTAATAAAGATGGTTTTACGTTCCGGATATGTGGTAACCTCAATCATATCTTCTTCTAAATTAGTAATTTCACCGGTAATAATGGCAGGAATTTCTCCACCAAAATGAATATCAATCCAAGTTCTCGGTAGGAGTTCATTTTGGCGGGCATAACCCTTCTCTTCACTTCGGCTAAGTAAATGAATTTGGCTAATACTTTCATCGGTAAAGTGACCATCCTCTGTAATTAATAATTGGTAAATCCTCCCATCAACCACATTAATTAACTTTAATTTATGTATATCAATATACGTAATAAGAGCATTCATTTCGTGTATGTCTGGGTTTGACGGAGCAATAATTTCAATAATATCACCCAATTCCAATGTAACAGAGGCTCCTTTTGTTTGCATATCAGTTGGTGTTAATATACGTTCGTCACCTTCGCTAGAAGTATTTCCCGTATTTGTTTCCATTATAATATACTATTACAATATAATAAACATCTAAATATGTATTTTGCAAAATAGATATATTGGCATATATGTGTGAATAACCAATATGAAAACTGACAAAATAGACAGAATAGTTCGCAATAGACCACATAAAAGGAAATAAATAAATTACACGATGGTAATTTATTTATCAAACGGTAATGACATAATATTTATAATGAGTTGTACATTACGGAGAGTTTGCTAAGGTTCTGGATATATTTGGAACAATGGTCTTTATTTGCAGCATCCATACCACGAATAGGACCTCTAATCTTATCAATCATCTTCATAATATCAGCAGCATTTGCCAATGACTGCACATCCTGTGTATAATCCTTTTCAAAAAAGAAGGAAATGTTACCACTATCAATCACATCTTTGTAAGGAAGATACACGTGCTTAAACCACGTCTTTATAAGCAAAGATGGGTTTGCCTTCTTAACGGTTTCAAACATGGACTTCGCTTGAACAATCTCACTGTTTTCAGGATAGATATTAATAATGTCTGATAAAAATTCAGTCATATGGGTATTAAACCCGCGCATCACAGTAGATTTGTCGGTCATAGTTATAAGTAGTAAATATTCTTATAAGGGATAGTTTATATTGTTTTTATACAATATTTATTATGTGTCATTTACAATATATTTATCGCGGAAGGTGTCCACCAAAGTTATTTTGTTTTGGAAGGACTGCACTTACCTCATCAATTCGCTGCTGTTGCAATTTATCTATGGTAACATCATTTGATATTTTATCAGCACGATAAGTTTCATCGGGTGTATTGATAAATTGGATGTTGTCATTTGCAGAAACATAATTATATAATGGACGCTTTCCACTACTGCTCTTTGCACTGAGGTCATCCGGGGTAAGATTATACATGGTGTACTGTTCAGACATAATATTGGACCCTTGTGATTTGCCTAAATAAAATGCGCTGGGTTCGGTCACTTGTAATGGTTGTTTAGAACTAACCGCCTTAAATGTATCGTGAAAATGTTTAATTATATCGTCACCAACGATAACTTTGTATCCGTGCTTTATTAATAACAAAGAAGGTACACTTTGGATATTAGGAGGCAATACTACTTTTCCCCCATTTTCAAGAGTAATATATGTCTGGTTCGTTTTAGCATCGTGGGTTCTCTTATCTATACAAATAAAACTAAGTTTATCCGACATATTCGCTTTCACCAGCGTCTGTATTATTTTTTGAGAATGCTTGCAATAAGTGCTATAATATAATATATCCATTTACCAGTTATATTATGTTATAAAAAGGTTTTTATGAAAAAAACGAAATAACTCTAAATTTATGCCGTACCGACACACATAGAGTACAACAGCCTATTTTGGAAATAACCAACGAGGTACATCAAAGCAACTCCTATCATTGGCATATAATATCCCATTCTCTTGCGTTCAGTGATGCCAATAACAAGTGTAGACAAAACTAACAAGATGAACCAGATGAAAGCGATGATTGAAAGGTAGTAAAAGTAGATGCAATATTCCTTGCTAATAGGTCCGAAGAGCGTTTCTGCTAAATTGTCCATATCTATATGATATGCTGAGATATTATCTGATGGGTAAAATGATTATATTTTTATTGTGTCTAATACATAATAGCATCAGATGGTCCCATTATTTTATTGGATGTAAAATTATATTTGAAACGGTATAAATGCTTATATTGTATCTAAAATATATTCGTCTAGTTTATAAACGGCTCAATGGATAATTCAACGATATGGAATGTAATAAACAAGTATTTTGAGGAAAATCCACAAAGTTTAGTAAGACACCATACAGAGTCATACAACGATTTTTTTAAAAATGGCATTTTTCAGATTTTTAAAGAAAAAAACCCATTACGAATTGGGACAAAGTACGATGAAAAGTTAAATGACTATCGTTCGCAATGTATAATGTATTTTGGTGGAAAAGATGGTTCCAAAATTTACTACGGCAAACCAGTTATCTATGATGACAATAATTCTCACTATATGTTTCCAAACGAGGCTCGTTTACGTAACATGACATACGGAATGACAATACATTATGATATTGAAGTTGAGTTTATTGACATATTGGATGAGGGTCAAGCACCCAATCCGGTGGGTCCAGAGGAAATGTTTGAAGGAGGTAGTGCGACCAACATTTCCGAATTTAAGAATTTGAAAGAAGTTCGTTCGGAAGACCTTCAACCCACTGATGAAACGGAACAAGAAGGTGGGTTGCCTCCTAGAAGAAAAACGAAGAAACTTGCCGACCAACTTACTACCGAGCAAACCGCACTGATACGTGAATTAACTGAAAAATCAATGATATCTACAAACAAACAGTCACGTACTATTGTACTGGAAAAGATTTTTCTTGGCAAATTTCCAATAATGGTTCAATCTAATTACTGTGTATTGTCTGGTTTACCAAGAGACGTAAGACATACGATGGGTGAATGCTTAAACGACGTGGGTGGATACTTTATAATTGATGGAAAAGAAAAAACGGTTGTGTCACAGGAAAAATTCGGAGACAATATGTTGTATATTCGCAAATCCGGTGACGAAAGTTATTTATATTCAGCAGAAATACGTTCCGTTTCTGAAAATGTATCTAAGCCAGTAAGAACCTTATCCGTTAAGATTGTCGCTCCTACTTCCTCATATACATTTAAAAATATCGTAGTGAATATTCCGAATGTAAGGAAACCGGTACCTCTGTTTATAGTATTCCGGGCGCTAGGTATCATTTCAGATAAACAAATCATAACTATGTGTTTGTTAGATATTGATAAATATGAAAATATGGTAGACTTATTTGCTCCCTCCGTTCACGATGCCGGAGGAATATTAACTCAACGTAACGCATTAAAGTATATTGCTTCCTTTACAAAAGGCAAGACCGTTACCCACGCATTGGAAATTTTAGCCGATTACTTTTTGCCCCACATTGGAGAGGTGAACTACATTCAAAAGGCATATTACCTTGGATATATTACGTTTAGATTGTTGTCAGTATATACCGGAGTAGAACCACCGACTGACCGTGATAACTTTAAATACAAACGTATTGAATTAGTGGGTGCATTAATGAACGAGTTATTCCGCGAATATTATCAAATACAATTGAGAGAAGTCCACTTAGCGTTTGAAACCAAATTAAATATGAATAAGGCAATATACGAAGATAATTTACAAGGATTAATTGAACAGAATTACAAAGAGGCGTTTAGTCAACGAGAACTGGAAGCCGGTTTTAAGCGAGCATTCAAGGGTAATTGGGGCGCCTATGCACACACAAAACGTATTGGTGTGGTCCAAGATATGAACAGATTGTCTCATAATTCCGCATTAAGCCATCTACGTAAAACAAATTTACCACTGGACCCGAGTGTAAAACTAGTCGGTCCGCGTGTTCTCCACAGCACACAATGGGGGTATTTTGACCCAATAGATACACCAGATGGTGGAAACATTGGTATTCATAAACATATGGCAATTTCTTCCTATGTAACCCAAGGCTATTCCAGAGAACCTATGATAAAATGGTTACGCGAGAAGGTGGAGATGAAGTTGTTGGAGGAATGTAGTCCAATTATACTGTCACGGCTAACAAAGGTCTTTGTAAATGGTTTATGGTCAGGCGTTGTGTCTAATCCAAATGAAGTTGTTGAAAAGGTACGGCTATATCGTCGTAACGCATTAATCCCCGTCTACACCAGCGTTACCTTTAATATTAGTCATAATGTAATTTATATTTACACAGATGCAGGTAGAATATGCAGACCTGTGTTTTATCGTGACCCCGATACGAAGAAAATGTCTTTTGAAAATCAAGACATAATGACCAAGTTAAAGGATAACGAATTTAGTTGGAATGAAATCATCTCTGGATTTAACCGAAAAAAGTTGTCGGATTTTCATCCAGACCAATATAAAATGTATGAATTGCACGAATTATACGAAGGAATAGATTCCGAAACCAATCCTGCAAAATTAAAGCGCTTTTTGGAACAGAAAGCCGTCGTGGATTATATTGATACGAATGAAACCGAAGATACATTAATCGCATTGAATACGGAAGAGTTAGCACGTGATAAATATTCCAAATATACTCATTTAGAAATGCACGAATCTTTAATTTTTGGAATGATGGGCAATCTCATTATTTTCCCAGAAAATAATCCAGCATCGCGCAATTCGTTTTCGTGTGGTCAGAGCAAACAAGCGTGTTCAATGTATCATACAAATCACCAAGTTCGCATGGATAAAACGGCAGTTGTCTTATCTTATGGGCAAGTTCCATTACTAAAAACGCGTTTCCTTGAACATATTAATCACGAAAGCAATCCATATGGCGAAAATACTATTGTGGCAATTATGTGTTATACGGGTTATAATGTAGAAGACGCTATTTTGATTAATGAAGGAGCCTTAAAACGCGGTCTATTCCAAACGACTTATTATACTACCTACGAAACTCACGAAGAAAAAAGTCAATCAGGAGAAGGTATTACTGAGAAGAAGTTTACAAATATTGAAACGGATAGCAATGTGGTTGGCACAAAAGTTGGATGCGATTATAGTCAATTAGATAAATATGGTCTTGTTAAAGAAAACACGGAAATCAACGACAAAACCGTTTTAATTGGCTTAACTGTTAGCAACTCTCGTCAGAATGGGATAAAACAGGACGCGTCTAAAATGCCGAAAAAAGGACAACTCGGTACAGTGGACAAAACGTTTATTACGGACGGAGAAGAAGGTACTCGTGTCGCCAAAGTCCGTGTACGTGAAATCAGAATACCCAATATTGGTGACAAGATGGCTTCTCGTGCAGGTCAAAAAGGAACTATCGGTTTAGTTGTTCCCGAAGAAGATATGCCATTTACGCGAGACGGTTTGCGTCCCGATTTAATTATCAACCCCCATGCAATCCCTTCGCGTATGACTATCGGACATTTGGTAGAATGTATTATTGGTAAAGCGGCGGCAATATATGGTGGATATAGCGACTGCACTGCATTTAACAATAAGGGTTCTAAAATAAAGGTCTTTGGTGATATGTTATCTAAGGTGGGTTATCATTCTAGTGGAAATGAAATTTTATACAACGGAATGACCGGAGAACAGATTGAAACGGAAATCTTTATGGGTCCGAATTATTATATGCGATTGAAGCATATGGTGAAAGACAAGATTAATTTCAGAGCGCGTGGTCCAAACACTGCATTAACTCATCAGCCAGTTGCGGGTAGAGCAAACGATGGTGGTTTGAGAATAGGTGAAATGGAACGTGATGTATTAATCTCTCACGGAATTTCAGATTTCTTACGCGAATCAATGATGGAACGCGGTGATAAATATCAAATGGCAATATGTAATACCACCGGTATGATGGCGATATACAACCCATCCAAAAACATATTTTTCAGTCCTATGGCAGATGGTCCGTTACGATACACAGGCGAATTGTCTTCTAAGGAAATGCGCATAGAACGTGTCAGTAAATTTGGACGTGATTTCAGCATTGTTAATATTCCATATTCGTTCAAGTTGCTATTACAAGAACTCCAAACGGCAAACATACAAATGCGTATTATAACCGACGATAATATTCAGCAATTGGAGAATATGACATTCTCTAAGAATATTGAGCACTTAACATTTAATTCCGATGCAGAACCTAATCATATCATAATGGAAAATATAAAAATGCTGGCAACAAACGAACCACACAACATTACTCCATTTGATGAAGAGGCACAAGGCAGCATTGAAATTACAACTCCACCAATGGCACCCTATTCTCCACTAGTCACTCCACCAATGGCACCACGTTCTCCACTAGCCACTCCACCAATGGCACCACATTCACCATATACACCTCCTGAAACTGCATTTGCAAGAACGCCAGTATACAATCCGAATACATCTATTGAAACACCCCCACACGCACCCTATTCTCCATACAAAATGACGGAAACAGAACTTTCACAATTGGCTGCACAAGCAGAAGAAGCAAAACGCAATGCAACTTCTCCATTATATAATCCCAATAC
>JACCEC011594955.1_pt1 | contig 16138 bp, 14 predicted proteins | sample 7450121 | NCBI WGS metagenome assembly JACCEC01 (sample SAMN15323455, study PRJNA562643) | freshwater metagenome | isolation source: river surface water | place: USA:Blue River Watershed | collected 2017-08-18 | reverse complement strand
GCGCTCTTTATGAGTGGTGCACCGACAATGGCTACACACCCTATATCGTGGTGGTGGTGGATGCCAGTACCCGCGTGCCGGCAGAATTCGTAAAGAACGGTGAAATCGTCCTCAATATCAGCTTCGAGGCCACTGGCAATTTGAAAATAGATAATGATTCCATCCATTTCAAAGCCAGGTTCGGTGGCGTTGCAAGAGAAATTGAAGTCCCTGTCTCAAATGTGAGCGCCATTTACGCCCGGGAGAACGGTCAGGGCATGGCCTTTGAAGTGCAGCGCGACGAAGAAGGTCAGCGCAAGAAAAAGCCCCGGAGTGAGCCGACGAAAACACCGGCGAGGAAAATATCTCCCTTGCTTTCCGCCGTACCTCCTGCATCTGCCGATCCGGACACGACACCCGATGACGACAATCAGCCCGACCCGCCGGGAAAAGGCGGAAGACCGAGACTCACGCGGATCAAATAACGTATAATTTCGAGGTTTTTAGAGGCCGGCTTAGCTCATCAGGTAGAGCACTTGATTTGTAATCATGGGGTAGCGGGTTCGAGTCCTGCAGCCGGCACCACCGAACACTTGGGCTAGGTCGTCATCTTCGACGCCTTACCCTCTACTGGCGATTCGTGAGTATCTCACCGGAGATCTCGCAGAACCGCACAGGAAACGCGGTGGTCATTTATTTCCCTTCGTTTGTCCCGATTGCTCGTTCTCCGAGCCAGTGCATTGCACGTCTTCCTTTACGGCGTTTTCTTCTGTGCCCTCGGGCGTGAGCTCTATTTGCGTTGAAACCTGCGTCGGTCGACGCCAGCGAAAGGTGAGGTAACGTGACGGGTGATGGGGACGTTCAGGAGCGACTTGGCATGCATGTCGATCACGTTGATTGCAATGGTAGCGTCCCGGCTTTCGAAGCCATGGGCAAGAAGGCTATGCCTGATGATCGTAATTATCTCTTCATATGTCTGAAGTGTGAGATTGAGCGTGGCGTAGGCTAGCCTCGGTAATTGAGGATCGTGTTTCGACGTCGTGTGACCAAGAGCCAATGCAGTTAATTCCACGTTGAGCTTCAAGATTTCGTGTGTCGACATGCCTTCAAACAGCCGGCGCAGGGCAGCCTTGGTCAGCATCACCGTCGTTATCTCCTTCACGACCTGGGTAAGGAGTGGAGAGCCGCCGTATTTGTCATATAGATTCGGAATGGGATCGGCCATCATTTACCTAGATGGTTACATAAAATATTACTTTAGGTTATCACAGTCCCAAATCCGTGTGGGGCGTTCAACAAGCTTGCTTGAATGGCGGTGGAAACCGGGATCTGCTTCCGGCGTCGGGGCGTTTTTCGGGTTCGGGAGGGGCCGCCCGAAAAAAATGCCCCGACCGTTTGGGGTCTGGGCATTTTTTCATTCACATCGAGCGAAAAAATTTACAACCTTATTTCATCAATGCTTTTCTAGCAGCACTTCGGCACCCGACCACCGCCGCCATACCGGGCATCTTGACGTTCGCGAAAGAACGCCTCGTAGCTCATCGCCGGCTGGTCCGGGTGATTTTCCTGCATGTGATTGAGGTAGTTATCGTAATCAGGCAGCCCCACCATCAGCCTTGCGGTCTGACCAAGATAGGCGCCAAACTTTCCGAGTTCTCCAAACATCATGCCTCCTCTCTACTCAGGCACCGGCAGTGGCAGTGCCTGATGACACTGCCGGCGCCTCTACGGAGGTGGGTTTGTCCGAGCGCAGCGCCTGCAGGCAAGCACGAATACTGAAGAAGAGGATAGACAGCACCACCGCCATGAAAATCGCAGCCAGCGTTGCATCAATATAGTCGTTCATGATGATTTGCTGCATCTGCTCGGGAGATTTCGCAGGTGGGAGTACCTTGCCCTCCGCAGCGGCCGTTTTAAATTTTTGTGCGTGCGCAAGAAAACCGATACGTGGATTTTCATGGAAGAGTTTCTGATAACCCGCGGTCAGCGTGCAAATCAGTAGCCAGACCGTGGGCACGAGGGTGACCCAGGCGAATTTTTCGCGCTTGAGTTTGAACAGCACCACGGTACCCAGCATCAGTGCAACAGCGGCCAGCATCTGGTTGGAAATGCCAAACAGCGGCCACAGCGTATTGATGCCGCCCAGTGGATCCACCACGCCCTGGTACAGGAAGTAGCCCCAGGCACCCACACACAGCAAGGTACCGATCAGCCCGGCAACCATCCCCGGCAGCGCCTTGAACGGCGGTATCACCGTCCCGATCAAGTCTTGCAGCATGAAACGCCCAACACGCGTACCCGCATCAACCGCAGTCAGAATGAAGAGTGCTTCAAACAGAATGGCAAAGTGGTACCAGAAAGCCATCATCGCCTGACCTCCGAAAACGCTAGAGAATATTTGTGCCATGCCCACAGCTAAGGTCGGCGCACCGCCGGTGCGAGAAATGATTGTGCTCTCGCCGACGTTGGCCGCGGTCTGCTGCAGCATCTCCGGTGTAATCATGAAGCCCCACTGGCTGATCGCGGCGGCCGCGCTCTCAGGGCTCGTGCCTATGATGGCGGCCGGGCTGTTCATTGCAAAGTACACGCCGGGTTCAATAATGCTCGCGGCCACCAGCGCCATGATGGCGACAAAGGATTCCATCAACATGCCGCCGTAACCAATATAGGGCGCATGCATTTCGTTTTCCAGCAGCTTGGGCGTCGTGCCCGACGAAATCAGCGCATGAAAGCCCGATACCGCGCCACACGCAATCGTGATGAAAAGGAAGGGAAAGAGCGTACCCGACCACACAGGCCCCGAACCATCAATGAATTTGGTGATGGCCGGCATTTTCAAATCTGGCGCGACAAACAATATGCCCAGCGCGAGCCCGACAATAGTACCTATCATGAGGAAGGTGGAGAGGTAGTCGCGAGGCGCCAGCAGTAGCCACACGGGCAGCATTGAGGCCACAACGCCATAAGCCAGCAGCATCCAGGTGAGTTGCTTGCCGTTGAAAGTAAAGGCTGGTCCCCAGACAGGGTCTGCAGCTACCTGACCACCGACTACGATGGCGAGCATCAGCAGGATAAAACCGATGATTGATACTTCACCGACCCGGCCCGGCCGAATGTAGCGGCTGTAGATGCCCATGAACAGCGCAATTGGTATCGTCGCACCGACCGTGAACGTGCCCCAGGGGCTTTCCGCCAGTGCTTTTACAACGATCAGCGCCAGCACGGCCAGCAGGATCGTCATGATCATGAAAGTGCCGAACAACGCAATCAAGCCCGGTACGATACCCAGTTCGGATTTGATCATGTCGCCCAGCGAACGCCCGTCGCGGCGTGTGGAAATGAACAAAATCATGAAATCCTGCACTGCGCCGGCGAGAATCACGCCTGCCAGTATCCACATCATGCCCGGCAGATAACCCATCTGCGCTGCCAGTACCGGGCCCACCAGCGGACCAGCGCCTGCAATCGCGGCAAAGTGGTGCCCGAACAGCACGTGCTTATTGGTGGGCACATAATCGAGACCGTCATTGAGTCTTACCGCTGGCGTTGCGCGGTTGGCATCGAGTTGCATCACATGCGTTGCAATAAAGCGCGCATAGAATCGGTAACCAATCAGATAAACCGCCACTGCGGCAACCACAATCCACAGCGCATTAATGGTTTCGCCGCGCGCAAGCGCTACGGTACCGAGCGCGAATGCGCCTAGAAGCGCCAGTACGATCCAGCCAGCTTGTTTGACGATAGAACCCATGAAAATCTCCGAATGGCCTAGTGGTGGCGAATGAAAGAAAACGGCGGATTATAACCCTGAAAACTAGTGCATTTTTCCTCTGTGGACGCATGAAAATGTTGGTATCGAAGCCTGAAAAAAATATAGGTCCTTACTTTTTGAAATTTGAGCTCTTTATGTTGCTGAAATCCGGGTTTGTAATGGTTTTTGTTAGACTCTGAAATCGCGGACAAAGAAAAAACGATTAATGGAGAAATGTTTTGAAAAATGCAACCCACCGTGCTGCGGCGCATTTGCTCAGACAACGACTCTCTCTGACGCCGATCGTGGCGCTGCCAGAAGATCTGGCGCCTCACAGCGTTACTGATGGCTATGCCATACAGTCGGAGATCAATACCTTGCTTATTGATGCCGGTATGGGCGAGATGGTGGGACACAAGATTGGTTGTACAACGCCGGTCATGCAGGCGTTTGTAAATATCAATCATCCGTGTGCCGGTCGTATTTTTAGCAAAACAGTGATGCATGAACATGGCAAGGTGCCGCGTCATGGTTTTGTGAAAATCGGGATGGAATGTGAAATTGCGGTTCGCTTGTCCGCAGATTTGCCGCCACAATCCATACCCTACACCAAGGAGACGGTTGCACCGGCGGTCGCCGAGGTCATGGCGGCCATTGAACTGGTCGACGAGCGCTACGAAAACTATCGCGCGTTGGGTATACCCACTTTGGTTGCCGATGACTTTTTTAATGCGGGGTGTGTGCTGGGTCGTCCAGTATCAGACTGGCACCATCTTGACCTCGCCGCACTAACAGGTCGCGCCGTGATCAACGATATTGAAGTCGGTCGTGGGATTAGTTCAATGGTGCTTGGCCACCCACTCAATGCGCTTGCCTGGCTGGCCAACGCTCAGTCGGAGCATGGTCTGCCCGGGCTCAAGGCGGGCGAGTTCGTCATGCTCGGTAGTGTGGTCGAGACCAAATGGCTGAATGCGGGTGACCGAGTACACATCGAGATCAGCGGGCTGGGTGAAGCAAAGCTGGATATCCAGTAAGAAGCCTCTTTGATCGACGATAGTCTGCGGGTACTGAGGTCTGCCAGTCCTGATTGGATGAAGCCAAACGCCATTCGCACAGGCAGCGCACGGTGTTCGGTCCCAATCTTTGCGAGTCAGGCCAAACGGCTTTGCCTCCCATGGTAAATTTTAACCATTCTGACTTGAACGGAGATGTAATGCGCGGAAATGCGATGCAACGCTTTATTGTTCTGCTGACTCTGATGGTGTCTGTGATCCTGCCGGCCAGTGCACAGGAAAGAATTGAACACGGTGACTGGGCCTCGCAATTTCTCGATGGTAAAGCCGAGGCCAGCACGCATGAAAACGGCATGTCCCTGCTGGGCATGCTTTGTGGTGATGGCAGCTGCAGATATTATTTTGCCAATGGCCTTGATTGCGAGCCCAGCGTCAATTACCCGCTCATGTTGACGACGGATGTGGGCGCTGTTTCGCTCGAGGCCGTGTGCGAGCCTATGAATACCGCCAATGGCGATGTGATGCTCTACTGGTTTGCCGAGACACCGTACTTGAATGATGCGTTTGCCAAAACACCGGTAATCGGCATTGCCTTTCCTCTCACCAATGGTGAATTCAAGACCAGTAAATTTTCGATGAATGGTTTTGCCGAAGCAATTGAGCGCATGGTGAATGTCATGCAGGGAGAGAAAGCGCAGGAGCCACCTCAGGAAGAGCCCGCGGCAGCCGATACGCTGCCGGACCAAACCTGACAAAACACCGTGGTATTACTGCGAACGCTATGTTTTCAATCCTGTCCATTGCGGAGCAAGCGTTTGCTTGATGGACAATAAATCGAGTACCCGCCCCACAGTGTGATCGACCATCTCCGAGACAGTCTCGGGACGTTGGTAGAGCGCTGGCAGCGGTGGAAAGATAATGCCGCCCATTTCAGTCACGGCCGTCATGTTGCGCAGGTGAGCCAGATTGAATGGGGTTTCGCGGACCATCAGCACCAGCCGACGTCGTTCCTTTAGCATCACATCAGCGGCACGCGTGATCAGGTTGTCGCACATCCCGTGTGCGACCGAGGCCAGTGTTTTCATCGAGCAGGGCGCGATCACCATGCCATCGGTTTGAAAAGAGCCACTGGCCACGCAGGCGCCAATATCGCGCACGCTATGGACCGCGTCGGCGAGTGCTTCGACATCCTTGCGCTTGATGTCGAGTTCGTGATGAAGATTGAGCGCTGCTGCATCCGAAATCATCAGGTGCGTTTCAACCCCACCAGACTTCCTCAGTTGCTCCAGCAGTCGTACACCATATAGCGCGCCTGATGCACCGGTCATGGCGATCACCAGGCGCTTCATCGCCGATCAGCCCTTGAGCAGCGTTTTCAGTTCACCGGACTCATGCATCTCGCCGATGATATCGGCACCGCCGATGAATTCACCTTTGACATACAGCTGGGGTACGGTTGGCCAGTTTGAAAAATCCTTGATGCCTTGGCGGACTTCGTCGTCTTCCAATACATTGACCGTCACGAGATCTTCTACGCCCGAGGCTTTCAATAGTTCGATGGCGCGGCCCGAAAATCCGCATTGTGGGAACTGGGCAGTACCCTTCATGAAGAGCACCACAGAGTGAGTGGTCACAGTCTCTTTGATCCAGGATTGAACGTCGCTCATAAATCCTCTTTAATTAGTTGGGACAACATCGCCATTATAGGGAAAAAGCTGGAACACCTCACGAAGCCGCACGAAGGTGGGTTCAGCGCTTGAGGCGGGCGAAGGCATCGGCCATGGCCGAGCCGGCGGGCGCGGCTTCGCGCTGAGGCTTCATCTTCGGCTCGGGAGCGCGGCGCTGTCGCGGTTCGCCGCCTGCAGAAGCACTATCCGACAAGCGCATGGTCAAGGCAATCCGCTTGCGCTTAGGATCGACTTCGATGACCTTGACCTTGACCACTTGTCCCGCCTTCACCACGGTGTGCGGGTCTTTCACAAACTGGTCCGATAAGGCGGAGATATGGACTAGGCCATCCTGATGAACACCGATATCCACAAAAGCACCGAAAGCAGCAACATTAGTCACCACGCCTTCGAGAATCATGTCCGGTCGCAAATCCGATATTTCTTCGACGCCTTCCTTGAAGCTGGCCGTCACAAACGCAGGGCGGGGATCGCGACCCGGCTTGTCGAGTTCTTTCAAAATATCCGCCACGGTAGGTAAACCGAATTTTTCGTCTGCGAAGCGTTTGGCATCGAGTGATTTCAGTAGTGTGCTGTCGCCCATCACGCTTTTCACATCACGCTGAATGTCGGCAAGAATTTTTTCGACCAACGGATAGGATTCCGGGTGTACTGCTGATGCATCCAGTGGGTTATCGCCATTCATGATGCGCAGAAAGCCGGCGGCCTGCTCGAAGGTTTTTTCACCCAGTCGCGGAACCTCTCGCAACGCAGCGCGCGAATTGAACATACCATTTTTATCGCGGAAACTGACAATGCTCTGCGCGACCTGACCATTCAAGCCAGACACGCGGGCAAGTAAAGGTGCCGAAGCCGTATTGACATCCACTCCTACGGCATTCACGCAGTCTTCAACCACGGCGTCCAGCGTACGCGCAAGACGAGTCTGTGAAACATCATGCTGATACTGACCCACGCCGATGGATTTGGGATCAATCTTCACTAATTCAGCCAGCGGATCTTGCAGCCGGCGCGCGATCGACACGGCGCCGCGCAGCGACACATCGAGTTCAGGTAATTCACGCGAAGCGAACTCAGACGCTGAATACACCGATGCACCCGCTTCGGAGACAACAATCTTGTTGAGCTTGAGTTCTGGTTGCAGACGAATCAGATCCTGCGCGAGTTTATCGGTTTCGCGCGATGCCGTACCATTGCCAATTGAAATCAATGCGACCTGATGCTTGCGCGCCAGTTGTGCCAGTAGGTGCAGTGAACCATCCCAGTCATTACGTGGTTGATGCGGATAGATGGTTGCGGTATCCACCACTTTTCCAGTGGCATCGACCACAGCGACTTTCACGCCTGTACGCAATCCGGGATCGAGTCCCATCGTCGCGCGAGGTCCCGCCGGCGCTGCCAGCAGCAGATCTTTGAGATTGCGCGCAAAAACACGGATTGCTTCAGCTTCGGCTTCTTCACGCAAGCGTGTCATCAGTTCGGTTTCCAGATGCATGAAGATTTTTACGCGCCAGGCCCAGCGCACGGTATCCATCAGCCACTTGTCCGCAGGGCGGCCTTGCTGGTGCACGCCAAAGCGTGCAGCGATTTTGCTCTCGCAGGGATTGGGGGGCGCATCCCACTTTGGTTTTTCTGCCTCGGTGTCTAGCCGCAATATCACCGTAAGTATTTCTTCGCGTCGGCCCCGCAACAGTGCGAGAGCGCGGTGTGAGGGAATGCTGGAGAGATTCTCTGAATAATCAAAGTAGTCCGCAAATTTTTCACCGGCGTCCTGTTTACCTTCGATGACTTTGGATTCGACCACGCCATGCGTGGTCAGGTATTCACGAACGTCTTGCAGCAGCACCGCATCCTCGGCAAAGCGCTCCATGAGAATCTGTCGCGCTCCATCCAGCCCTGCCTTGGTATCGGCGACACCAGGGTTGTCTCCCTGTTCAGTGGTGAAAGGCGGTCGCAAATAACGAGCAGCCTCCGCCTCGGGATCCAGTGCCGGATTTTCCAGCAGTGCGTTAGCTAGTGGTTCCAATCCGGCCTCCACCGCAATCTGTGCTTTGGTGCGTCGCTTGGGACGGTAGGGAAGATACAAATCCTCCAGAAGGGTTTTGTCCTGCGCAAGGCTGATGGACTTGAGCAGTTCTGGCGTCATCTTTCCCTGTTCTTCTATCGAGGCGATGATGGCGGTACGGCGGCTTTCGAGTTCGCGCAGGTAGCGCAGGCGCTCCTCGAGCAGGCGCAGCTGGATATCATCTAGTCCGCCTGTGGCTTCTTTGCGATAGCGGGCAATAAAGGGCACGGTCGCACCTTCATCCAGTAGAGCAATGGCAGCGGCTACTTGTTCATGGCGCGCAGCGATTTCAACAGCAAGTCGTTGTTCAATAGAAGGCAACATCGGAATAATTGTCAGAGGGGTTTATGAATAAAAAATGAGTAAAGAATGAACAAAAATGGTTTGTCATCGGTGCTTTTATTTTGCGGTTACAGCGGCATCCCATCGTCCACCAGAGACGCGTTCTATGCCCGCCAGATCTTTCCAACTCTGCACGTCGCGCCAGCCGTCGCGCGTCATTTGGTCGCGCACAGCTGTGGCCTGATCGTAGCCATGTTCGAGCAGCAGCCAGCCACCGGGTTTCAGATGAGTCGGTGCGCCTTCGATAATGGCCGACAGAGCCGTCATACCGTTTGCATGATCTGTGAGCGCAGAGCTGGGTTCAAAGCGCAGATCGCCTTGGGACAGATGGATATCGCTGGCTGCGATATACGGCGGATTGCTGACAACAAGATCAAATGAGCCGTCTAGCATGGCGAACCAATCGCTACGCATGAATTGAATTTTTACGCGATGATGGTCTGCGTTATGGCGGGCGACTGCCAGTGCCCCGTCGCTGATATCTGTTGCGATTACCTGCGCATCCCGGCGTGAGTGCGCCAGTGCTATGGCCACAGCACCCGAACCCGTACCCAGATCGGCTACACGGCCAGCCTGGGGTAATTTTTCCATCGCCAGCTCCACCAGCAGCTCGGTTTCGGGTCGCGGGATCAGTACATCCGGTGTGACCTTGAAACTGAGTCCATAGAATTCGCGCTCGCCGGTCAGGTAAGCGACGGGCTCGCCCTGCATGCGTCGGTGCAGCAGCTCGCTGATGTCATTCACTTGTTCGACACTCAATGCATCGTTCTCCCGAATGACGAGTTGAACACGCGTGCATTGCAGTGCGTGTGCCATCAGAATGCGTGCTTCGAGTGGGTCGATCTGTGCGAGCCTGAGCAGATCGCGAATCGTCATGCGGTCTGCTTGCTGCGCAGCGCAACAAAAATCAACGCAATGGCAAAGATCACAAACCAGACCAGTGCCCATTGCGGTATCGACAGCCCGAGAATCGGATCGTATTCGGTCGTGCACAAACCATCGGCCTGAAACAGTGAAGGCAGCCAGCGGGCAATGAAAATCTTGTTCAGCGAGGTTTCCAGCGGATCGATGCCGCACGAGATGGTGGGGTGCGCCTTGATCCACAGATGTCGTATCGCGATACCCGCGCCTGTGATTGAGGCAAGAGCCGCGAGTGCTGCGCCCAGACGCAGCATCGCCGCCGGTAAGAAGCAGGTGATCAGACAAAGCAAGGCGACAGCTGCGAATGCATATCGCTGCAAGATGCAGAGAGGGCAGGGCAGCATCTCCAGCGCTAGTTGCAGATAAAGACCGACACCGAGCATGACTATGCAGGCGACGGCGACGAGTAGCAGAAGTGGTTTTGCGAGTCGGTTGGTTTGCATGATATGAGCTTGAATGTTCTTCTCTGTCTGGCTGAGCCGGATGGTTAATCTGCCAGCGCCGCCAGTAATTCCGCCTGATGCTCGGCCATCAGCGCATCAGTCAGTTCGTCCAGATCACCTTCCATCACCATCTCGAGCTTGTACAGCGTGAGATTGATGCGATGGTCCGTGATACGTCCCTGCGGGAAATTGTAGGTGCGAATACGCTCGCTGCGGTCACCCGATCCTACCAGTGATTTTCGCGTTGCTGCTTCTGCCGATTGTTGCGCGCGCAGTTGTACATCCTTGATGCGTGTCGCCAGTACTTTGAGCGCCTGCGCCTTGTTCTTGTGCTGACTACGATCATCCTGACATTCGACAACGATTCCGCTTGGCAGATGTGTGATGCGTACTGCGGAATCAGTTTTGTTGATGTGCTGCCCGCCTGCGCCCGAAGCACGATAGGTATCGATGCGCAAATCTGCCGGGTTGATATCGACCTCGCCGATTTCATCGGCCTCCGGCATCACCGCAACGGTACAGGCCGACGTATGAATCCGCCCCTGTGCTTCGGTGGCAGGCACGCGCTGCACGCGATGCCCTCCGGATTCGAACTTCAGTCGCGAGTACGCGCCATGACCCACGACGCGCACGATCACTTCCTTGTAACCGCCGAGCTCTGAGGGTGACTCGGAGACCATTTCCACCTGCCAGCGTTTTCGCTCGGCAAAGCGCGTATACATCCGCAGTAAATCACCAGCAAAGAGTGCAGACTCATCGCCGCCCGTGCCAGCGCGTATCTCGAGGAAGATGTTGCGATCGTCATTGGGATCTTTGGGCAGCATCATCTTTTGTAAATCGAGCTCCAGCGCGGCCGCGCGTGCCTGGGCCGTATCCATCTCTTCCTGCGCGAAACTTCTCATTTCGGGATCGCTCATCATGTCCTGTGCCGCGATCAGATCAGCCTGCGCCTGCGTCCATTGGCCGTGCAGGGCGACCAGCGGTTCCAGTTCAGAATGCTCGCGGGTGAGCTTGCGGTAGTGTTCCATATCACCGGTCGCGCCTTCCTGATTCATCAGGGCGCTGACTTCTTCCAGTCTTTGGGTGAGCTGATCGAGCTTGGAAAGCAGGGAAGGTTTCATGCGATGTGTGGGCGGAGCAAGGCTTGTAACGGTTGGATCAGGCGATCTCGGCAATCGCGTGCCGGATGCTGCGGGCGGCTGACGAAGACTTCGCTAGCGCTTGGTGCGGAAGAGCTGCGGCAGCCACTGGGCCAGACGTGCGCGCTCGTTGGCATCGGCCTGATGCAATGCCTGTTGCGGACCGTGGAGGAATTTTGCGGTCAGCCCTTTGGAGAGTGCTTCGAGTACCGCTTCCACATCTTCACCACGGGCCAGCAACTTGCGAGCGCGGTCGAGTTCCATCTGACGCATCTGCTCGCTGCTTTCCTGAAGATGTTGAATCAGTGGCACGATTGCGCGACTGTCGAGCCAGTTCATGAATCCCTGCACGCGGGTTTCGATGATGGCTTCAGCCTGTGCCACTGCCGACTGACGATTTTCCATGCCGATTTGCACGGCAGCGCCGAGATCGTCGACCGTGTACAAAAAGACGTCATTCATGCGGCTGACTTCGGATTCGATATCGCGCGGCACAGCAAGATCCACCATCACCATGGGTTTGCGACGCCTTGCCTTGATCGCGCGCTCGACCATGCCCAATCCGATGATAGGGAGTGAAGACGCAGTGCATGAGATGACGATGTCGAAATTCGCGAGTTGATCGGGTAGCTCGGCGAGGCGCATGGTCTTGCCGCCCAGACGGTTCGCGAGTTGTTCGGCGCGCTCGACGGTACGGTTGGCAATGGTGATTGTTTTGGGGTGATGCGCGGCGAAGTGCGTTGCGCACAGTTCGATCATTTCGCCGGCACCGATGAACAGCACATGCTGATCAGCCAGTTTGTCGAAAATTCGCTCGGATAAGCGTACCGAGGCCGCTGCCATCGAGACACTGTGCGCACCGATTTCGGTGGTGGTGCGTACTTCTTTGGCCACCGCAAACGTACGCTGAAACATTTGATGCAAATAAGTGCCCAGTCCGCCGGCCGCTTCGGCCTGACGCACCGCATCTTTCATTTGTCCCAGAATCTGAGGCTCGCCAAGCACCATGGAATCCAGGCCTGAAGCGACGCGAAAGGCATGGCGAACTGCATCGTGCTGTGGCAGTGCGTAGAGATAAGGTCGAAGTTCTGCGTAAGACAGTTTGTGATAGTCCGCGACGAAATGCGCGGTTGCATCGATGGCTTTCTCGATCTGGCCATCGTTGGCGCTGGCGCCATAGATCTCAGTCCGATTGCAAGTGGAAAGAATGGCCGTTTCATGCGGCGGCTGCCCAGCTTCCCCAAACCACGCGCACGCAGACGCCACCGCTTGACCTAGCTGGTCGGCCGGGAAGGCTACCTTCTCGCGGAGCGAGACGGGGGCCGTGGTGTGATTAAGCCCTACGGCGAGCAGTTGCATGAGGGGTCGCTTGGAAAGGTTGATGCAAATCTATTATAGCTCTTGGTCGTGCGTGGCTAGGCTTTGATTTGCTCCAGCCGATAGCCATAACTGTAAACCGGCGCAAGTCGGAATCCCCGTGCCGGCTGCAAGCCTAGCTTGGCTCTCACCCGGGAAACATGGGTGTCTATGCTTCGGGACGAAAACTCGGCATTCTCAGGCCAGATCGACTCGAGAATGAACGCCCGCGATAGCGGTTTTCCCATATGCCGAAAGAAAAGCAAGGCGAGCCGGAATTCTTTTTCGGTCATGTGTAAGGCTTCGCCACTCAGACTGAGCTGGGCTGCTCGGGTATCGAACACATAGTTCCCGAACACATGCCTATCTTCGCCCGTGGGGCCGGCAGCATGAAATCGCTTTTTCAGCACATCGATGCGTGTGACAAGATCCGTGCGCCGCAGGGGCTTAATCAAATAATCCACGGCAGGGTGGTTCAGTAAGAGGGTCTGCGCATCCACTGCAGATCGCTCCGTGATCAGGAGCAGAGGCACTGCCGAAGATCGCTGGTCGACAGCCTCCTTGAGGCGTTTGATGTCGAAAGCAGGTCGCCAGTGCACCACCATTAGATCGACCTCGCCTTTGCGCAGACGCTGGAGCATCGCGTCCAGACTGTCAAAGCGATGCAATTCAGTTGCGGGCGCGCTCAGCCAGCTTTTCATTTGCTCGCCTTGCTTAGCATCGTTATCGAGGATGGCAATACGCATGGCACCGTAGCGGGTTGGTGGGATTGTAGGTCTGAAAGTCTGTATCACTAGGACATCATTTTTACATGTCGTGTTGTCATTTCGGCCGACAGGAGTGATCTTTTTGCCCGCCAGCGTGATCCATGGGACTATTTCTTGAAAGTCCCACCATCTGCGGCCCCGGTGTCATGAACAACGGATTGTTGCATGCAAAGATAGGATCCATCACCAGCGAAGTCCGGCCCGGGCATTCAGGCCGCCGGATTTTTTGATATGCAGCTGCGCTATTTATAGTGGGCGCCTACTTCATCAATAAAGCTTGTTTAGTCGTAAATTACGGTGTTGGTTATGTGCTTTTTCAGTCCAGTCGATCGTCCTTGTTGCGTTTTTTCGTCATCGCCTTGTGCCCTCTGGTGTTGGGCGTCTTGCTGCGCAGGGTTTTAAAAATTAGCCTGTTGCTAATTTAAAAACCCGACCGATAGCGCAAGGAGACCTGACTTGACCCAAGATTTTTCCAACTCTGCAGAAACCCTGCCTGCTGGCACGCAGGGCGCAGCCGGCTCCGGCAAAGCCGTTCAGATTGCGCTGCGCCTGCACCCGGTCGATCGTTCCGACCGTGCAATCGTCGCCAATGTCAGCGCCGCCCGTCTGAACTCGTCGATGGTTTTCCTCGATTTCGGGTTTATTGAGCCCCAGGCATTGGATGGTCTCACGCGCGCAGCGCGGTCCGGCAATGCCTCAGACGGAAAGCTTGACGGCCGTCTCGAATGTCGAATCGCGATGAGCGTCGGTGATGCATCCCAGTTGTTGCAACAACTGCAGCAGCTAATGGCTGCCCGGTCAGCGCCTCAGCACAGTTTTGCAGCGACCGAAACACCGGAAGCCTTTTCGCTGGACAGCTCGCCCGGTCTTCAATAATTCGCAGTGCCATTGAGTCAGCGCTGCTTGATTTGGCCATCATGACCTCATCGCTTTCTGGGGCTTCGCCTGGCGCGCCGGCTGTTCCGGCGCAACCGCTACCGCCTGTGCTGCAGGCTGTTGCGCGAGCTTCGCGCTCTGCCGTGTTGTCGGCGGCACTGTTTAGCCTGTTTCTCAATGTGCTGATGCTGGTGCCCTCGCTCTACATGCTGCAGGTTTACGACCGTGTGCTTTCAACCGGCAGCGTACCGACACTGGTGGTGCTGACTGCCATTACTGTGTTTTTGTTTGTGGTGTTCGGTGCGCTGGAGTGGGTGCGTTCTCAAATCATGATCGTGGCTAGCGTTCGTTTTGATGCCATGCTGGGTCCGGCGGTTCATGACGCGATTTTTGCACGTGCGATGGCCAGTGCCGGCCGGCACGCCAGTACGCAGCCGCTGGACGATATTGATCGCGTGCGTCAATTTGTCACCGGTGTCGGTGTGTTTGCACTGCTGGATGCGCCTTGGGTCCCGCTGTATGTGGGTCTGATGTTCCTGTTTCACTGGTGGATGGGCGTTGCTGCTGTCGTATCGATTGTGGTGTTGGCTGTTTTGACGGTCTGGAATGAGCTGGCGACCCGGAACTTGCTGCAGGAATCCAATCGTGCCAGTCAGGCTGCAAATCAGCAGACCAACCTGCACCTTCGTCATGCCGAAGTTATCACCGCAATGGGCATGCTGCCCCGTTTGCGGCAGCGCTGGCAGGGCGAACGCACGCATGCGCTGGATGCTCAGCATCAGGCCAGCGCGCGCGCTGGCTTAATCGGTGCGCTCTCGAAAACTTACCGCCTGACATCGCAATCGCTTATTTTGGGATTGGGGGCTTACCTTGCTCTGCGGCGTGAAATTTCTCCGGGCATGGTCATCGCTGGATCTATTTTGCTCGGACGCGCGCTGGCACCTATCGACCAGTTGATTGGCAGCTGGCGCAGCCTCGATGCTGCTCGCGGTGCTTATCGCCGTTTACGCGAACTGCTGGGCACACATGTGCCGCAGGCTGAGCGTATGGCACTGCCGCCGATTCGCGGCGAGTACCGGATGGATAAACTGTTCGTTACACCGGCCGGTGCGGTTGCGGCGGTCATCAAAGATTTTTCCTTGCACATTCCCGCAGGAACCCAGGTTGGCGTCATTGGACCCAGCGCCGCTGGCAAATCCACGCTCATGCGCGCACTGCTCGGCTTGCAAGCGCCCACGGGCGGTGCACTGCGTCTTGATGGCGCGGAACTTATCCAGTATGAACGTGGCGCGCTGGGCGATGCGATGGGTTACCTGCCTCAGGATGTAGAGCTCCTCGAGGGCACGCTGGCTGAGAACATTGCGCGTTTTGGTGAAGTGAATGCAGACGCTGTCGTCCGTGCGGCTCGTCTTGCCGGTGTTCACGAAATGATTCTCGCGCTACCTGAAGGCTACAACACCCGGCTTGATGGTAATCGCACATTGTCCGCGGGACAGCGGCAGCGCGTTGCTCTGGCGCGAGCAGTCTACGGCGAGCCGGCGGTTGTGATTTTGGATGAGCCCAATTCCAACCTCGACGAAGCGGGTAATGCAGCGCTTGACCGAGCGCTCGCTGCATTGCGTAGCACGGGCGCAACCGTGATCATCGTGACCCACCGCAGCCGAGTACTCGAGCAGCTCGATACTGTGCTGCTGCTGATCGATGGCAGGCTGTCTCACTACGGCCGGCCCGAAGAGGTCGCCGTTGGTCTAAGGCAACGTGGTGCAGTTCAGACGTCCTCCCCAGCCGGCGTCACATC
>JACCEC010473445.1_pt1 | contig 16143 bp, 15 predicted proteins | sample 7450121 | NCBI WGS metagenome assembly JACCEC01 (sample SAMN15323455, study PRJNA562643) | freshwater metagenome | isolation source: river surface water | place: USA:Blue River Watershed | collected 2017-08-18 | reverse complement strand
GGTCGCACCTCAAACACGGCGGTCACGCGGGCAAACATACCGGGGCGCAGAGGTCCGCTGCCTGGCCCCTTGGCGGGTGCCACGATAGCCCTGGGTTCCGGACATCCAGGCACTGAGGCACTCGGCTTGATATCACCCTGAGCCGCAGGCGTAGCCGGAGCAGGTGCGGGAATGGGGGGGCGTTTTGCAGAGGCGGCGGCAGAGTTTGGGGCAGCGTTGGGGCCACCGCCCGGGCGAACCGGTTCGCCCGACTGGTTGGCCAGGACGGCACGTACACCGATGGACCGGCCGTTGGCATCGATCAGAGGATCAATGGCCTCCACTTGCGCCTTGAACATGCGATTGGGCAAGGCATCGAGTTGCATCTCCACCGTCTGACGCGGCGTGATCTTGCCCTGGTAACGCTCGGGCAGGCGGAAGTCGACATACAGGACGCTGATGTCTTCCAGGTTGATCAGGTCGGCCCCGTCTTTGACATAGTCACCGATGTTGACGTTGCGGATACCTACCAGACCCGAAAATGGCGCCACGATGCGCATTCGGTCCAGTCGCGCACAGGACAGCGCCAGTTGCGCCTGCGCCACTTGCAAGCTGGCTGCGCTCTCGTCCAGCACTCGCTGGGCCACGAAATTTTGCGCCACCAATTCCTGGTTACGCTTGTGGTTGGCCTGCGCAATGGAGACCTGGGCCAGCGACTGTTGGACTTCGGCGCGCTGTAGGGTGTCGTCCAGTTGCACCAGGGTTTGCCCCGCCTGCACGGACGTCCCGTCACGGAAACCCAAGGTCATGATGCGTCCCGCCACTTCGGGACGAAGCATGACGTTTTGGCGCGAGCGCAGGGTCCCCACCGCCTGAGCATCGTCACGCAAGGTGAGTTTCTCGACACGGGCCACCTCAGCCCCCACGGCGCGCGGCGCACCGGGTGCACCGGGTGCACCTCCAGCACCTCCAGCACCGGGCGCACCGCCAGCGGCCACGGGAGGTGAGGCAGGCCGCTTGTTTTGGTACCACCAGGCCGCCGTGGAAGCGGCCCCGATGCCCAAAACAGCCACGACGGAATAGACAATCTTTTTAGCCATATCGGAGAAAACTTCGTGTAATTTGGGAGTGCAACTGCGCAATGTAACAGTTACAGGCCCATTTGCGATCGATTCCGGCCCTGGCGAGGGTCTTGAAACTGGAGATTTACACAACCGACATATGCTCTGCCGCGCCCCGGTTGGCCAGGGCGTCAGCCCGCTCGTTACCCGGGTCTCCGGCGTGGCCCTTGACCCAGTGCCACCGAATCTGATGCCCGTGCCCCTGAACCAAGTCGTCGAGTGTTTGCCACAGTTCGACGTTTTTGACGGGCTGCTTGCTCGAGGTACGCCAGCCCTGCACCTTCCACTTGTGGATCCACTCGGTGATGCCCTGACGCACATACTGACTGTCCAGGTACAGCTCGATGCGACACGGTCGCTTGAGAGCGCGCAAGGCCTCGATCACGGCCAGGAGTTCCATGCGGTTGTTGGTGGTGTGGGGCTCGCCGCCCCACAGTTCTTTTTCGTGGGTGCCAGCCTGCAGTAAAGCGCCCCAGCCACCCGGCCCCGGGTTGCCCTTGCAGGCACCATCGGTGTAGATCACCACTGTGTTGAGTTCGTTCATTCGTCCGATGCTACACGCCCCGAGCCTACGCTGGTCACGGCTGGCACGCTGGAAGAACGTGCAGCCCGCCAACCCGGTTGGATGAGGCGCATGCCATGCACGCGCTTGGTGGCCACCAGCAAATAGACTGCACCAAAAATGGGCCACCAGCGGTCGCCGGCCGCGTCCATCCAGGCAAAGCGCTCCAACCAGCGGCCTGACTCCACCGCTGGACGGTAGCACCCAAACCGCCCACCCTGGATTTGCATGTCCAGCAAGTTCATCCAGTCGCGCAAGCGCCAATAGCCAATGAACTCGCCCGCCTGGGGCAAGAACCCACTGTTGAAACCCAAACGCTGTCCCCAGTGAGCGCGGCGTTGCCGCAATCCCCACAGACTCGCGGGATTGAAGCCGCATACGACCAGCTTGCCCTCAGGGACCAGCACCCGATGAACCTCACGCAAGGTGGCGTGCGGATCCTGGCTCAATTCCAGCGTGTGTGGCAGAACCACAAGATCCAGCGATTGCTCGGGGAACGGCAACGCCGTGGGGTCCAGCACGAGGTCGGTATGACCTGGCACGACTTCCTCAGACCCCACCCAACGGTGCGGCATGCGGTTGGCGCGCAGACTCTCCAGCAACGGCATGCCCATTTGCAGGGCATGAAACCCGAACAAATCGGCGACCACCCGGTCGAGTTGCTCCTGCTCCCAAGCCAGCACGTATTGGCCAGGAGGGGTATTCAACCAGGCATCCAGGCTTTCGATTTCTATAATCCGAGAATCCATGAAACTTTTACCAGTCCCTGCCTTCTCTGACAACTACTTGTGGTTGTGGCAATCCGGCACGGATGCCGTCGTGGTGGATCCAGGCGACGCCGAGCCGGTGCTCAAGGCCTTGTCTCAGCAGAAAGCCACTCTGCGCGCGATTCTAGTCACACACCACCATGCTGACCATGTCGGTGGCGTACAAGACCTGCAGGCCGCCACGGGTGCTCGCGTGCTGGCTCCTGCCGCGGAAGGATTGAGCTTTCCCCACGAGTCGCTGAGCGGCGGCGACACACTCGAACTGTTGGGTTTAAAGCTACAGGTGATCGATGTGCCCGGCCATACGGCGGGCCACATTGCCTACTGGATTCCTGCCTCGCCCCTGGGTCCCGTGCTCTTTTGCGGCGACACCTTGTTCTCGGGTGGGTGTGGGCGCATTTTCGAAGGCACGCCGGCCCAGATGCTGCAATCGATGGACACCCTGGCCGCGCTGCCCGCCGACACCCTGGTGTGTTGCGCGCACGAGTACACCCTGTCCAACCTGGCATTCGCCAAAGCCGTCGAACCAGACAATGCCGCCTTGCTGCAATACGACACAGCCTGTCAGGCCATGCGTCAGGCGGGCCGCCCCACCCTGCCATCCAGCATCGGGCTGGAACGCCTGGTGAACCCATTTTTGCGCTCGCGCGAACACAGCGTTGTCGAGGCGGTACAACGCCACGATCCCGCCGCCCATGACGACGTGTCGGTATTTGCTGCCTTGCGCAGCTGGAAGAACAACTTCAAATGAACAACAGGATCTGGTGGGTCTGCCTGGCGCTGTGTCTGAGCGGTTGCGCGTCTCTGGCCCCCAACACCCCTGTTGCCCCTTCAGCAGTTGTCCCTGACCCAGCACCCGCCGCCAACACAGCACCGGCGCCCAGCCAACTGCTCCCCCTGTCCCCTGAGCAACCCCACCAGACAGCGGTGACACCGCTGACGCTGCCACGGGATTTGTGGGAACGCATACGAAGTGGCTTTGCCATGCCGGACTTGCAAACCGACCTGGTGGACGACCGTGTGCAGTGGTATGCCGCCCGCCCCGATTACATCGCTCGCATGACCGAGCGTTCGAGCAAATACCTCTACCACATTGTTGAAGAGCTCGAACGGCGGCAAATGCCCACCGAACTCGCCTTGCTCCCCTTCATTGAAAGTGCCTTCAACCCGCAGGCCGTCTCCAGCGCCAAGGCCACCGGCATGTGGCAATTCATGCCTCGCACGGGTAAAGACTTTGACCTCAAGCAAAACGTGTTTCGAGACGACCGACGCGATGTGATGGCGTCCACGCGCGCCGCACTGGACTACTTGCAGAAGCTTTATGGCATGTTTGGCGACTGGCATCTGGCCCTGGCCGCGTACAACTGGGGCGAGGGCAATGTGGGCAAGGCGATTGCGCGCAACCAACGCAATGGACTGGGTGGTGGTTACACCGATTTGTCCATGCCGATGGAAACCCGGTTCTATGTGCCCAAGCTGCAGGCCATCAAAAACCTCGTGGCCCGACCAGGCCAGTACAACCTGAGCTTGCCCAACATCCCCAACCACCCCTATTTTCAGAGCGTACCCTTGCCACGCGACATGGACGTCGCGGTGGCTGCCAAGCTGGCCGCCATCTCCCTGGAGGACTTCAAGTCGCTCAACCCCTCTGCCAACCGCCCAGTGCTGCTGGCAGCGGGCACCCCGCACATTCTCCTGCCCTGGGACAACGCCGAGACCTTTCAACAAAACTATGAAGCCTTCTCGGGTGGGCAACTGGCCAGCTGGACCGCCTGGGTTGCCCCCAGCACGCTCAAGGTGGCCGATGCTGCGAGACGTGCCGGCATTTCCGAGGACGAGTTGCGCCGAGTCAACAACATTCCCCCTCGCATGCTGATCAAGGCGGGGTCAGCGCTGCTGGTACCCCGCAGCGCCCGCATGGACGAGGACGTGAGCCCTGAACTGGCAGACAACGGACGACTCGATCTGACCCCTGAAACCGGGCAACGGCGCATCGTGGTGAAAGCCGGCAAAAAAGACACCTTGGCTTCTCTCGCCCGGCAGTACAAAGTCACCGAGGCCCAGATCGTGGAGTGGAACGACCTGCGACCGCAGGCCAAACTGCAAGCCGGTCAGGCAGTTACGCTGATGGTGAGCAGTGCACCTGCCTCTGCCCGCAAGGGGAACAAGACACGCAGTACCCACAAATCCACGCAACTCGCCAAGAGCAACCCAGCCCAGTCCCCACACACGCCCCGCGCTACCGCGAACACGCGTGTCGCGAAACACTGATCCCGTCTCAGGCGGAGCGTCGATCGGCCAGCGCATGGGCAATCGTGCCCAGATCGACATACTCGAGTTCACTTCCAATCGGCACACCACGCGCCAGGCGCGTCACCTGCACGCCGCGACGCTTGAGGGCCTCGCCCAGCACATGGGCGGTGGCCTCGCCTTCGGCCGTGAAGTTGGTGGCCAAAATGACTTCCAGCACCACGCCATCATCAGCTCGCTCGAGCAAGGCTTTCAGGCCGAGTTCGCGAGGACCCAGCCCATCGAGCGGATTGAGCGCACCCATCAGCACGAAGTACAGACCACGGTAGGAATCGGTGCGCTCAATGGCGGACTGATCGGCCGGAGACTCCACCACGCACAGGCGAGTGGCGTCACGTTGAGGATCCTGACAGGTGGAGCACAGCGGGCTTTCCGTGAAGGTGTGACAACGCTCACAGTGCTGCACCGCTGCGGCGGCCCGTTGCAAGGCCTGGGAGAGCAACTGCGCACCCTCCCGGTCGTGCTGCAACAGGTGGTAGGCCATGCGCGAGGCCGACTTCACCCCCACGCCAGGCAGGCGTCGAAGGGCCTGTATCAGGGCCTCCAGGGCATGGGCCTGGGTCATGTCCTCAGAACGGGAGCTTCATGCCACCGGGCAGGCCGGGCATGCCGGCCGTGAGTTTGCCCATCTTGTTCTGGCTGGTCTCCTCGGCCTTGCGTGCGCCGTCATTGAAAGCGGCTGCAATCAAGTCTTCCAGCATGTCGCGATCGTCACCCATCAGGCTGGGGTCGATGGTGACGCGCTTGACCTCGTGCTTGCAGGTCATGAGGATGCGGACCATGCCGTTGCCGGCTTCACCCGTCACTTCGATGAGTGCCAACTCATCCTGCGCCTTCTTGAGGTTGTCTTGCATGGCCTGGGCCTGTTTCATCAGGCCGGCGAGTTGTCCTTTGTTGAACATGGTCGAGTGCTTTCAAAAAAACTAAAGGGGCTTGATGCTGCCTGGCACGATGGTGGCGCCAAAGTCATGCATCAATTGCTGAACATACGGGTCATCAAGGATGATGGATTCTGCCTCACGTTGACGCAGCGCCGCCAGGGCCGCCTGGCGCTTGGCTGGGCTGTCCATCACGCGGCCGATCTCCACCTGGAGCGTCACCGCGTGGCCGGCTTGGGCCAGGGCACGCTCCAAGCGCTCCCGGCTGTTGGCGCTGTTGAGTGACTCGCGTTCAATGCGAAGCAACCAGGTGTCGCTGTCACGGGCCACCAACTGCGATTGCAGGGCCAATTCGCGGGCGAGTGCCTGAATCTGATCAGCCGCCACCATCGACTCCACCAGCGGTTGCCACACATCCCCCTCGGGGGTATTGGGCACGGCTTCGATCGTCCTGGTGGACCGTGGCGGTGCATCGGCGTCCAGGGTCGGCGAATGGCGAACGGGCACGGCCACCAAGGGTTCGCTGGCCTCTTCTTCCCATGGCGGTGATGCCTGACCCGTGGGGGGTGTCGCGGCAGGTCCGGGGCGACGGTTTTGCGGGGGATCGACCAGAACTTGCCGCGGCTGGACGGGCATGTCGCGCACAGGCAAGCGTTGACCCGCGGGGGTGCTGCCTGGGGCGGGAACATGGGTGGCGTGACCGGACGAAGCTGAGACGGTAGGGGGGGACGATGCCGCGGGCGATGTGGCGGGTGATGCAGCAGTCAATCTAGCGGCAGGGGGAACCGGGGGGGCCAAGGGTTTCGCCGCAACGGGTGCAGCGGACGACACCGTGGTCGCCCGACTCAATTCAGAATTTTTTTTTTCGGCTCCAGAGCCTGTCGACGGCGTCTGGAAGGCCAACAAGCGCAACAACACCATGGTGAGGCCTGCGTATTCATCCGGCGCCAGACCCAGCTCCTGTCGCCCTTGCAAGCACAGGCTGTAGAGCAGTTGCGTTTCGTCCGCGGGCATGAGTGCCGCGAGTTCGGTGAGCCGAACGGCTTCGGGATCCGGGTCTTGGGCAGCAGGGGATTCACCGCGCGCGAGCTGCAACACGGCCATGCGCTGCAGGACCCAGGCCATGTCCTCGAGGGTGCTGGCGGCGTTCAGGCCCGCATCGCGCAAGGCATCGCACAGCGCCACCACCTGGGCACCATCCCCCTGGGCCAGGGCTTCGATGAGTGACAGCACGCGGCTGCGATCGGCCGTGCCCAGCATCTGACGCACCGTGTCCTCTTGCAACTGACCGGCTCCATAGGCGATGGCCTGGTCGGTCAGAGACAGGGCATCGCGCATGGAGCCGCGAGCGGCACGCGCGATCCAGCGCAGGGACTGGGTGTCGGCGGGTATGTTCTCGGACTGCAACACCCGGGTAAGGTGTGACAGCACCGTTTCAGGCGCCATGGGGCGCAGATTGAATTGCAGGCAGCGAGACAACACCGTCACCGGCACCTTCTGCGGATCGGTGGTGGCCAATACAAACTTGAGGTACTCAGGCGGCTCTTCCAGCGTTTTGAGCATGGCGTTGAACGCCGTGTTGCTCAGCATGTGCACCTCGTCGATCATGAAGACCTTGAAGCGCCCCTGCACGGGCTTGTACACCGCCTGTTCAAGCAATTGCTGCACCTCGTCCACGCCGCGGTGGGACGCGGCGTCCAGTTCGGTGTAGTCGACAAACCGACCAGCATCGATGTCAAGACATGCCGCGCACTGGCCGCAAGGCGTGGCAGTGATGCCCTGCTCACAGTTGAGCGACTTGGCCAGGATGCGCGAGACCGTGGTCTTGCCCACCCCTCGGGTCCCCGTGAACAGGTACGCATGGTGAAGACGCTGAGAGGACAGCGCATTGGTCAGGGCCTGTACCACGTGATCCTGCCCCACCATGTCGACAAAGGTCTTCGGTCGGTATTTACGGGCCAGGACAAGATAAGACATGGACAGATTCTAAGCGGCGGTCGATGCACTTCAGCGATTTCGAGGCTCACCGAACACCCCCATCACGAGTCGCGCCTACAATGGATCCCGACGGGCCTTCCCACATGGGGAAGCGGCCAACCGGGTCAGGTGGGGAACCAAGCAGCCCTAACCGTGGAGCCAGTGCTGGGGTCAAGGCTCGTCACCTACCATGAGGACTTGCACATGCGTCGAATGGCACATGTTCCTGCACTCAAGCCCTGACGGACGCTCGATTTTTCCGCTTGATCAGCGCCCGAACCCAGCATTGGAAGGGGAGAACATGAAACTGTCCACGCTGTTCATGAAAGTGTCTGCTCTGTCATTGCCATGGCTGGTGGCCCTGCCATCGTGGTCCCAATCTCCTCCCGCAGGCAACGCACGCGCTCAGCCCCCCACCGCCGTTGCGGCGCAGCCAGCGATCATTGTTCAATTGCCGCCCAACTCGCCCAACGGGGGCCTCAACGCGGCGCCACGCCCGCCCCAGGTCGCCCCGGTCTCGCCGGGTCACGACACTTATTCCTCGACCGGGGCCGTGCCAGCGTCATCGTCGTCCACCACGTACAGTTCCAGCGGGCGGATCCAGAGCAACAACGACTGCGTGCGTGGTGGCGTGGTGCGCAAATGCAATTGACGCATCGCCTCTCCTCCACGCTGCAGCGTTTCGTGTGACTCTCCAGCACCCGCCTGCAGGGTGTGCGTCCTGCGCGGGCAGTCAACCAGCGCCGTGCACGATCAGGCGCTGGCCGGTTGGGCAGGCGGTTGCAGCGACTGTTCCATGGCCTGCAACAGCGTTTCGGGCTCATGCGCCCCCGACACCCCAACCTGGTTGTTGAAGATGAAAAACGGGACCCCCTGCACACCCATCTGGCGCGCCCGCTCGTCCGATGCCCTCACCTGTTGACGGGCCTCTTCGCTGGCCAGACAGGTCCGCACCGCCTCAGCGGACAAGCCGGCCCCCATGGCCAAGCGCTCCAGCTCGCTTCGTTGTGTGAGGTCCACGCCCTCCAGGAAATAGGCCTGGAACAAGGCGTCGACCAGGCGTTGCTGCTGCTCCCCCACCTCGGCCAGGCCTATCAGGCTGTGCGCAGCGGCTGTGTTGGGCTGGCGAGCAATGGTGTCAATAGCAAACGGGATGTCCAGCGTGCGCCCGACGGCCTTGACCCGGTCGTACACCGTGTCTGCACGATCCCCGAATTTCTGTCGCACATAGTCGGCCCGGCTCATGCCACCCTCGGGCATGTCGGGATTGAGTTGGAACGGGTGCCAGCGCACCAAGGGCGCGGGTCGATCGGGGTGACGATGGGCATACTCGGTCAGGGCCTGTTCCAGCCGGCGCTTACCGATCAGACACCAGGGGCACACCACGTCGGACAACACATCGATGGTCAAAGGCGTATTCATGCACCCAGTGTATGCCGGGTTTCGCCCGCTTGCAGCGGCAGCACCAGGGGGTTTCTGTCAAAATCAAGGCCTGACGGCAGCACTGGACTGCCCAGACCCACCGAAGGATTTTTCATGGCCAGCGAACTGATCAAGCACATCACTGACACCTCTTTTGAAGCCGACGTCCTGCAATCAGGGCAGCCCGTGCTGGTGGACTACTGGGCCGAATGGTGCGGCCCCTGCCGCATGATCGCCCCCCTGCTCGACGAGGTCGCCACCGGCTACCAGGGCAAATTGCAAGTCGCCAAAATGAACGTGGACGAAAACCGCGACATTCCGGCCAAATTTGGTATCCGCGGCATCCCCACCCTGATGCTGTTCAAGGATGGTCAGCTTGCCGCCACCAAGGTGGGCGCCCTCAACAAGGCCCAGCTCACCGCCTTCATCGACCAGCAACTGGCCTGAATACCGGCCTGATGCTGGCCTGATGCTGGCCTGATGCTGGCCTGATGCTGGCCTTGACACTGGGATGAACCGACCCTGACACCGTCCTGTTCGAGAGGCGTGTCAGGTCGCCCTCAGCCTCAGGGCATCCCTGGCTGATCCCGCTTGCGGATCAGGAGCCTGGCCAACCCTCGTTGCAGGCCCGGCGGACTCTGAACGTTGCTGGCGCAGTCACTCGTGGGTATTCATTTCTGTGGCCCAGCCATCAGTCCCCGACAGGTTTATCGCAACTTCCCCTTTTTTCCTGTCATAATGCATCCACTCTCAGCCATTTCCATCCAGGCCTGATCGAGTTCCGGGACCCGGCGGATCCTCTGCCCCGCCCCACCCCTCCCCCAATTCCACTGCTCCTCTCCTCGTCGAGAGTCCCCAGAAATGCACCTGAACGAACTCAAGGCCCTGCACGTCTCCGAAGTGCTCAAGCAAGCCGAAGCGCTTGAAATCGAAAACACGGGCCGCATGCGCAAGCAAGAGCTGATGTTTGCCATCATCAAAAAGCGCGCCCGCGCTGGCGAACAGGTGTTTGCCGACGGCGTGCTAGAAATCCTGCCCGATGGGTTTGGTTTTCTGCGCAGCCCCGACACCAGCTTCACCGCCAGCACCGACGACATCTACATCAGCCCCAGCCAGGTGCGCCGCTTCAACCTGCATACCGGCGACATGATCGAAGGCGAAGTGCGTATCCCCAAAGACGGCGAGCGCTACTTTGCCCTGACCAAGCTCGACAAGGTCAACGGCGATCTGCCGGAAAACAACAAGCACAAGATCATGTTCGAAAACCTGACGCCGCTGTTCCCCAAAGAACAGATGCGACTGGAACGCGACATCAAGAGCGAAGAAAACATCACCGGTCGCATCATCGACATCATTGCCCCCATCGGCAAAGGCCAACGCGCCCTGCTGGTGGCCCCGCCCAAGAGTGGCAAGACGGTGATGATGCAGCACATCGCCCACGCCATCACCGCCAACTACCCCGACAGCCACATGATGGTGCTGCTGGTGGATGAACGACCCGAGGAAGTGACCGAGATGCAGCGCAGCGTGCGCGGCGAGGTCATCGCGTCCACCTTCGACGAACCCGCCGCGCGCCACGTGCACGTGGCCGAGATGGTGATCGAGCGCGCCAAACGCCTGGTCGAACTGAAAAAGGACGTGATCATCCTGCTGGACTCGATCACCCGACTGGCCCGCGCCTACAACAACGTGGTGCCCAGCTCCGGCAAGGTGCTGACTGGTGGTGTCGATTCCAATGCCTTGCAACGCCCCAAGCGCTTCTTTGGTGCCGCGCGCAATGTGGAAGAAGGCGGCTCACTCACCATCATCGCCACCGCCCTGATCGACACCGGCAGCCGCATGGACGAGGTGATCTTTGAGGAATTCAAGGGCACCGGCAACTCCGAGATCCATCTGGACCGCCGCCTCTACGAAAAGCGCGTCTTCCCGGCCATCCAGCTCAACCGCAGTGGCACCCGCCGCGAGGAACTGCTGCTGGCCCCGGAAATCCTGCAAAAAACCCGCATCCTGCGCCAATTCATGTACAACATGGACGAAATCGAGTCCATGGAGCTCATGCTCAAGAACATGAAGGCGACCAAGACCAACGTCGATTTCTTCGACATGATGCGTCGCGGCGGCTGAGGGTTCAGCCCCCTATCCAAATTTCGTATAATCTAAGGTTTGGCGGAAAGTGCCCCGGATGGGCCGGCGTGGCTACCGTACCTGACACAGAGGAATTCCCATGAAAGAAGGCATCCACCCCGCCTACCGCGACGTGTGCTTCATTGACTTGTCCAATGGCTTCAAGTTTGTGACCCGTTCGTGCGTCAACACCAAAGAAACCGTCAAGATGGACGATGGCCGCGAGTTGCCGCTGTACAAGCTGGATACCTCCAGCGAGTCGCACCCCTTCTACACCGGCACCCAGAAATCGGTGGACAACATGGGCGGTCGCGTTGAGCGCTTCCGTAACCGTTACGGCAAAACCGCTGCCAAGTAATTCCGCAGCGCGTCTCACCCAGGCAGCCCGGCACCGCCGCGCTGCCTTTGTTTTTGGCGCCGCAGACGTTATGCATCAGCTGTGTCACACTTTGGCGCCGTGAACCGCCTCAACCCTGCCATCGTTGCCCAGGACGCCGTGCGCCGGCTGCCGCGTTTGGCGTTGTGGCTGTTTTGCCTGGCCTACCTGCTGCCGGGCTGGATTGGCCGTGAGCCCTGGAAGTCCTTGGACATGGGGGCCTTTGGCTACATGCAGGCGCTGGCCCAGGGCAACTCGGACTGGCTTCAGCCCCGGCTGATGGGTCAAGCACCCGAAATTGATGCCTTGTTGCCCTACTGGCTGGGGGCCTGGTTCATGCAGCTGGGTCCGGCCTGGATCGATCCCGCGCTGCTTGCCCGCCTGCCCTTCCTGTTGCTATCAGGTCTGACATTGGCCGGCACCTGGTACGGGGTGTACTACCTGGCCCGGGCCGAGCAAGCCCAGCCGGTGGCCTTTGCCTTTGGCGGCGAAGCCTCCCCCAAGGATTACGCACGGACCCTGGCGGATGCCGGTCTGCTGGCCCTGATTGCCTGCCTGGGTCTGGCACGCATGTCCCACGAAATCACCCCCTTGCTGGCCCAACTGGCCTGGGTAAGCCTGGTGTTTTACGGCGTGGCCGTGGTGGTGGCACACCCGGGACGCAGTCTGTTGGCTTTCTCCCTTGGTCTGGCTGGGCTGACCCTCAGCGGAGCGCCCAGCCTGGCGCTGATCCTGGGACTGGGCTCAGTGTTGCTCTGTCAGCTAGATCCAGCCGTGCGCCAGCGGCGCGTGCTGTGGGGGCTGCTACTGATCTGTGTGCTGTCGGCAGCGCTGGCCCAGGTGATGGATGTGTGGCGTTGGCGCCTGGTCACCCTGCCCCAGGAGGCCGCGGCCTGGCGCAGCCTGCTGCGTCTGATGATGTGGTTCACCTGGCCGGCCTGGCCGCTGGCGCTGTGGACCGTGTGGCGCTGGCGTGGCCACTGGACCACGCTGCGCTGGAGCCGTCACCTGGTGATCCCCCTGTGGTTCACGGCCGTGGCACTGGTCACCGCGGTCATGACCGGCTCCCCGGATCGCACATTGCTGCTGGCCTTGCCGGCGCTTGCCGCACTGGCGGCCTTTGCCCTGCCTACCCTGGAGCGCAGTGTGAAAGCGCTGATCGACTGGTTCACCCTGTTGTTCTTCAGCGGCTGTGCACTCATCATCTGGATCGTCTGGCTGTCCATGCAAACCGGGTGGCCCGCTCAACCCGCTGCCAACGTGGTGCGGCTGGTGCCTGGATTCACCCCTCAGTTCGGCGGCGTGGCGTTCGCGGTAGCACTGTTGGCCACAGGCGTCTGGTGCTGGCTGGTGCGCTGGCGCGTGGGCCGACACCGTGCCGCCTTGTGGAAAAGCCTGGTGCTGCCGGCCTCGGGCGCTGCCTTGTGCTGGCTGTTGCTGATGACGCTCTGGCTTCCGATGCTCGATTTCGCCCGCAGCTACGCTCCCCTGGTACGCAATGTGGTGGCGCTGATGGGCGGTCCCTCGCCTTGCGTTCAGGTTCACGGCCTGACCCAAGGCCAACTCGCCGCTTTCCAGTACCACGGCCGTCTCACACTGACACCCCTCATTCCCCCTGGTCCAGAGTCATCCGCTTCAAGCCCCCAATGTCCCTGGCTGATTGTGGATTCGGATGCTGTGTCCACATTGGCCGATGGCCCGCACCTGTCCAACTGGACACGTGTCCAGACTGTCCGGCGACCGTCGGATGACAACGAGGACGTGGTGCTGTGGCGGCGCGTGGCGTCCGAAGCCGCTGCGCTCGACGCAGTCAACCCCAGCGCGGCTCGCCCATGAGTCACGAACGGGGGCTGATTGCCCGCCAGGCCGGAACGGTGCTGGTGGGCCAGGTGGCGGTGGTGGCATTTGGGGTGATCGACACGCTGGTGGCAGGACGGCACTCTGAAGCAGCCCTGGCAGCTCTGTCGGTAGGCTCTGCGGTGTACATCACCGTGTTTGTGATGTTGATGGGTCTGCAGCAAGCCCTGCTGCCCGTGTTGTCTGAACTGCATGGCGCAGACCGCCCCCACGAAGTGGGTCGTCAGTTCCGCCAATCCTTGTATCTCTGGGGCCTCAACTCGGTGGTGGGCATGCTGGCCCTGCTGTGGCCCGACCCCCTGCTGGCGTGGACCGAAGTGCCCGACGCCATGCAACCCGCCGTGCGCGAATACCTGCAGGTGCTGGCCTGGTCGCTGCCGCCGGCCTTGTTGTTTCGGCTCTTCAGCACGCTCAATCAAAGCCTGGGCCGACCCAAGGCGGTCACCTGGATTCAGGTAATCGCCCTGGGCCTGAAAGTGCCACTATCCTTCCTGCTGGCTTTGGGGGTGGGAGATTGGGACGGCTGGGGTCTGGTGGGCTGTGCTGATGCCACCCTGATCGTTAACAGCGCCATGATCCTGATGGGCGGCTATCTTCTGCGAAACCGGTCTTTTTATGACCGATACCGGCTCTGGCATCGGCTGGAGGCACCAGACTGGCGTGTGCTGGGACAACTGGCCCGCCTGGGCATTCCCAACGCCATGTCGGTCACGGTGGAGGTGACGTCCTTCACCCTGATGGCGCTCTTTGTGGCACGCCTGGGCACGGTCGCGTCAGCCAGTCATCAGGTGATGACCAGCCTGGCCGCACTGACCTACATGGTGCCGCTGTCCTTTGCCATCGCCACCAGCGCACGGGTGAGCTATTGGATCGGCGCACAGCGCGCCCGGGAGGCTGTGCAGGCCACACGTGATGGTTTTGTGCTGGTCGTCAGCTGTGCGCTGGCGGTCGCTCTTGTGTTGCTGCTGTTTCACAACCCCATCACACAAGCCTACACGCGCCAACCCTCAGTGGCCTTGATGGCCGCGGGCATGATCAGCTGGCTGGCGTTGTACGTACTGGCCGACGCCATCCAGGTGATGTGTTTTTTCCTGTTGCGCTGTTACCGCGTCACCCTGACCCCGTTGATGATTTACTGTGTCTTGCTGTGGGGCGGCGGCTTGTCAGGGGGCTATTGGCTGGCCTACCGTGGATGGGACCACACGCCTCCCATGCAACACCCGGTGGCGTTCTGGATCGCCAGCAGTCTGGCTCTCGTGGTGGCCTCAATCCTGATGGCGCTCCTGCTTCGCTGGACCCAGCGCGCCCGCGAGGCCCGAGTCGAGTCCGCCTGACTCGTTAAAACGCTCCAGCGGCAACATGAAGCCAAACCTGGACCCCTGTCCCGGCACACTGCTGATCAGCACCTGGCCCCCGTGGCGTTGCACCACATGCTTGACGATGGCCAACCCCAGCCCGGTGCCACCGGTTTCGCGCGAGCGGCTGCGATCCACCCGATAAAAGCGCTCGGTCAAACGCGGCAGGTGCTGCGGCGCAATGCCCGGTCCGTTGTCATCCACCCAAAACTCCACCCCCTGCTGGGGATGGAGTTTCCAGCCCACTTCCACCCGTCCGCCCGCTGGCGTGTAGCGTAGCGCGTTGCTGATGAGATTGGACATGGCGCTTTGCAACTCGGTGCGGGCCCCAGCGACAGATCGGCCCTGCAAGGCTGCATCCAGACTGAACACCAAGTCGTGGGTCACCCCTGTGGTGCCATGACCGGCCCCCGCCAAGCCCCGTGCATCGTGCTCGCAGGTCTGCCACAACGCGGCCACCGCGGTGCGCTCAGACATGCCGGGCATCGGGCTGCCCTCTAAACGAGAGAGCGTGAGTAGATCGGCCACCAGGCTCTGCATGCGTTGCGACTGCTGGGCCATCAAGTCCAGATAACGTGTGCGATCGTCCTCCTGCAGCGGCAGGGATTGCAGGGTTTCAATGAACCCCGACAGCACGGTGAGGGGGGTGCGAATTTCGTGCGAGACATTGGCCACAAAATCGCGCCGCATGGTGTCAGCTTGCTCGAGCGCTGTGACGTCACGGCTCAACAACAAGCGTTGCCCTTCGCCATAAGGAAACCAATGCAAGGACACGCGTTGCGGGGCATTGGGCCGGCTCAGACGCCCCTCGATGACCACCCCCTGCTCACCCGTCTCGCCTTGCATGAAGGTCACGAAGGCCGGGTCTCGCACCAGGTTGGTGATGAGTTGCAAGCGGTCTCGCTGCGCATCCAGCCCCAGGTGCTGGGCTGCGGTCTGGTTACACCATTCAATGTGGTTGCCCCCATCGAGCAGCAGCACCCCGTTGGGTGAAGCTTGAACCGCGGCGGTGAGTCGCAACAAGCGTTCGTCACTGCGGACGACCTCCTGGCGCATCCGCCGTTGAATGCGGCGCATGCGATCGGCCAGTTCACCCCACAAGCCCCACCGCGTGGGCAACTGTTCCAACTCCTCGCGGATCACCCAGTTGAGTACACGATGGCCACGCCACAAGTCGCTCATCACCCACACCGTGGCACTGAGTGCCGCACCCAGGGCGGCCCCCTGCCAGTCCCACGTGGTGCTCCATCCCTGCGCCCCCACCAGGATGCCCAGCGCCAGCGTCAGAAAGAAGGTGAACAAGCGGAAGAACATGCGCGGGTGTCGAGGCAGGGCAAACGTCTTAATTCACAGGTACTTGTCGCACCTGCTCCGCCAGTCGTTGCGCACAGCGCTCGGCCAACTGCGCATCATCG
>JACCEC010870465.1_pt1 | contig 16146 bp, 9 predicted proteins | sample 7450121 | NCBI WGS metagenome assembly JACCEC01 (sample SAMN15323455, study PRJNA562643) | freshwater metagenome | isolation source: river surface water | place: USA:Blue River Watershed | collected 2017-08-18 | reverse complement strand
CCGGCCTTCCCGGCCTCAATCGCCGCCGCTTCCTCAGCCGCGGAGCCGCCGCCACCGCCGCCGCCTTCGCGTTCCCCTACGTGGGCTCGGTGCTCGGGGCCAACGACCGGATCCAGATCGGCTGCATCGGCGTGGGCGGCAAGGGTTCGAGCGACACCGACGACGCCGCACGGTGTGGTGGCACCATCGTCGGCCTGTGCGATGTCGACCGGACCACGCTCGCCCAGAAGGGTCAGAAGTACCCCAAGGCCCAGCAGTTCCAGGACTTCCGGAAGATGTTCGACCAGATCGGCAAGTCGATCGATGCGGTGACCATCTCCACGCCCGACCACGTCCACGGGATCGCCGCCGCCACGGCCATGCGTCTGGGCAAGCACATCTACTGTCAGAAGCCGCTCACCCAGACGGTCCACGAGGCCCGCATCCTGCGCCAACTGGCCCGCGACGGAAAACTGGCCACCCAAATGGGCAACCAGGGCAGCGCCGGCAGCGGCCTGCGCCGCGCTGTCGAGGTGATCCAATCCGGCATCATCGGCAACGTCACCGAACTGCATGTCTGGTCCAACCGGCCGGTGTGGCCGCAAGGCCTGGCCCGCCCCGTGGGTTCGGACCCGGTGCCCGAGTCGCTCGACTGGGATCTGTGGCTCGGGCCGGCCCAGCATCGCCCCTTCAAGAAAGGCGTGTACCATGGTTTCGCCTGGCGCGGATGGAACGACTTTGGCACCGGTGCCCTGGGCGACATGGCCTGCCACACCGTCAACATGCCCTTCCGGGCCCTCAAGCTGGGCTACCCGACCCGCGTCGTGGCCGAACTCACCTCGCAGTCCTTCCCCGAGACCTTCGCCAAGACCTCGCGCATCCGCTTCGAGTTCCCCGAGCGCGAAGGCCTGCCTCCGCTGAAGTTCTGGTGGTACGACGGCAATCCGTCGGACAAAGACCTCGCCCCGCTCCGCCCGAGCGCCGACCTCACCCGCGAGATCGTCACCCTCAAGGGATCGTTGCCGTCCAGCGGGTGCCTGCTGGTGGGCGACAAGGGCAAACTGTTCTCGCCGGACGATTACGGTTCCCAGTTCTTCATCATGGTGGGTAACGAAAAAATCTTCCTGCCCGGCGACGCCCACGAAGCGGTCAAAGCCGTGCCCCAGACCATCCCGCGTTCGCCGGGTCACAACGAGGAATGGTTCCAGATGATGCGCGACGGCACACCCGCCTACTCCAACTTCGACATCGCCGCCTACCTCACCGAGATCATCCTGCTGGGCTGCATCGCGGTGCGTGTCGGTGAGGGCAAAGTCATGGACTGGGACGGCCCCAACATGCGCTCCACCAACTTGCCGGAGGCCGCGCGCTTCGTGAAGCGCGACAGCCGCAAGGGTTGGGAAATCTGAGGGCCCTTTCGAGGGTCCCCGCCCTATGCGCACCCGCCGCGCACCGTTGGCAAGCATGCGACCCACCATTGCCAGCGGTGCGGGCATGCCGGCACCATGGCGGCTCGCCATGATCTCCTCTGTTCCGCGACTCAGCCTGCTGGCGGCCCTCGGGCTGACCCTGCCTCCCCTGGGGGCCCAGACCTTCACCGCCAAGGATCGGCAACCGACGCCGGAGGAATTGACCCGATTGCCCGCGGTGACCGCGAGCAAGGTCGAGGGGCTGATGAAGGATGTCAGCGCCCCGTCGGAGTTCCAGGTGACGATCTTCGCCACGCCGCCCGCGGTGAATTACCCGGTGTTCGTGGCGGCCGCGACGGATGGCACGCTGTATGTGTCCAGTGACGGCAACGGGTCGCTCGACCGCAAGCCGCACCTGGGCCGAGTGCTGCGCGTACGCGACACCAACGGCGACGGTCAGGGCGACGAGGTGAAGGCCTTTGTGGCCGACGTCGACTCGCCGCGCGGCCTCGTCTGGGACCACGACCGTCTGTACCTGCTCCACCCCCCGGACGTGAGCGTGTTCATCGACAAGAACGGCGATGGCGAGGCCGACGAGCAGCAGACGCTCATCCGCGGCATCGGATGGACCTTCAAGGATCGGCCGGCCGACCACGGATCCAACGGACTGACGCTCGGTATCGATGGCTGGTTGTATGCGGCCATCGGCGACTTCGGCTTCATGGAAGCCGTGGGTACCGACGGCACCCGACTGCAAATGCGCGGGGGCGGCGTGGTGCGGTTCCGGCCCGACGGCAGTGGTCTGGAGACTTGGGCCGACGGCACGCGCAATATCTTGGAGGTCGCCCTGAGCCCGGAACTCGAAGGCTTCACCCGCGACAACACCAACGACGGTGGCGGTTGGGACATCCGGCTCCACCACTTCAGCGGACGCACCCAGCACGGCTATCCGCGCCTCTTCAAGAACTTCGGCGACGAGATCATCCAGCCCTTGGCCGACTACGGTGGGGGCTCGGGATGTGGTGCGGCCTGGATCGATGAACCGGGGCTTCCGGCCCGCTGGAACAACGCGCCGTTCACCGCCGACTGGGGACGCGATTGGGTCTACCACCACGGCCTGACACCGAAGGGCGCCACGGTGACCGCGAGCCAGGAGGAATTCGTGCGACTGCCCCGCGTGACCGACCTCGATGTGGATGGCAACAGCGCCGTTTATGCCGCCAGCTGGAAGGGCGCCTCGTTCACCTGGGTCGGGCCCGAGGTCGGGTTCATCGCGCGCGTCGCTCCGAAGGGCTACACGCCGCCGGCGATGCCCCACTTCGAGACGCTGTCGCCCGAGCAGCTCGTCGAGGCGCTCCGCTCGCCCAGCCACCGCCGCCGTCTGGAAGCCCAGCGGACCCTGCTCCGCCAGACCGCCGCGGCCCGTGTGGACCGCAATGCCGTGCTGGCGCTCCTGCGCGACCTGGTCGCCGACGAAGCCGCCGCCAAGGCTTCCCGCATCGCCGCGGTGAACGCCATGGTGCTGGGCTTCCCCCAAGAATCGAAGAGCCGTCTGCCCCGCATGATGACCGATGAGGCTCTGGCCCCGGCCATCCTCCACGCCTTGGCGGGATCCGCTCGGCCGCTGGGGCTGGTCTCTCCCGATCTCATCGGTCGCCTGCTCGACTCCCGCAATCCGGTGGTCCGCCGCTCGGCCGCCAACGCCGCTTCCCGCCTGGCCGGCCCGGCCGCCATCGCCGCGCTGACGAAGCATCTGGCCGATGCGGATCCGATCGTGGCCCACGCCGTGGTGCGGGCTCTCACCGATTTGTCGGCCGCGGAGGCCTGCCTCAAGGTCGTCGACCAGGCGAAGACGACCGACGCGACACGGACGGCCGCCCTGCGGGTGCTGCAATCGCTGCATCGACTCCCGGTGGTCGATGCCCTGATCCAACGGCTCTCCACCGAACCGGATTCCGCCCGACGCGCCGGCGTGATCACCGCGCTCTGCCGCCTGCATTTCCAGGAAGGCCCGTGGAAGGGCGATTCGTGGGGCACCCGGCCCGACACCCGCGGGCCGTATTATCAGCCCGAAGCCTGGGAAGGCACGACCCGCATCGCCGCCGCCCTGAAGGCCCGGCTCCAGCAGGCGGAGGCCGCCGAGGCCGCGCTCATCGGCCGCGAGTTCGCCCGCCATCGCATCCCCGCCGGCGACGCTCTGGACACTCTCTTGGCGCGGGCCGCCTCCGAACCCAGCCTGCTGCCGGCGGTGGCGGGTCAATTGGCGGAGTCTGAAGAGATCCCGGCCAAGGCCGTTCCCTTGCTGGTGCGGGCCGCCAACGCGATCGAGACCTCCGATGCCGCCCGAGCCCAGGCGGTCATCGCTCTGACCAAGACGGTGGATCCCGAGGCCTGGCGCGCCGTGCTGAAGGCCTTGCCGAAGGTCCAGGCGACGAAGTCCGAGAACAACCTCGCCGAGAAGGCCGCCAACGCCTTCCGCAATGCGCCGAAGCTCGATCAGGTGCATGGCGTGTTCGAAGCCGTGGCCGCCGAGGCCGACGGGCCCGCTTCAGCGCTGGCCGAGACCGCGGTGTTGCGCCTGGCCTCGCGCAAGGTGGGAGCCCCCGAGGCCCGGGCCGCGGCCAATGCCTCGCTCGATGCGGGCTGGGGCGAGCCGAAACGCCGGTTGCAAATCCTGAAAGCCGCCGCCCAAATCGGAGATGCGTCACGCGCCGCCGCCTTCGTCACCGCGCTCGATGATGCCGATCCGGCGATCGCCAAGACCGCCCGTGAGACCATCAGCCGCCTGAAGATCGACCCGGACAAATTCCGGGCCGAGGCCCAGGCCGCCAAGGTGGGCGACTTGCCGGTGGAGGACGTGCTGGCCCAGGTCCAGAAGACCTCCGGTGACGCCACTCGCGGCGGGCAACTCTTCGGCCAGATCGGTTGCAACGGCTGCCACACGGTGAAGGCCGACGAACCGCTCAAGGGCCCCTACCTGGGCACCATCGCCACCGTCTACAAACGGCGTGAATTGGCCGAGGCGATCCTCCTGCCCAACAAGACGCTGGCGCAGGGCTTCGTGGCCAACCACTTCGAGCTCAAAGACGGCACCGAGATCGACGGGTTCGTGGTGCGCGAGGCCGCCGACGCGGTGACGGTGCGCACCATCGCTGCCGTCGAGCAAACCCTACCGGTCTCGCAAATCACCCGGCGCGAAAAGCAGCAGCGTTCGCTCATGCCCGAAGGCCTCGCCTCCGGGCTGACGGTGCGCGAGTTGGCCTCGGTGCTCGACTACCTGGAGCAACTCTCCCGCGGACCGAAGTGAGCGACGGTCACGCCGGGCGCACGCACCGCGTTGCACGACAGGATTCTGAACAGGATTCTTTCCTGTTCGGATCCTGGACCCTAGCCTGAAGGTTCATGGGTACGTTGATGGAGCCACAGGTGGTGTTGACACACGAGAGCGATCTCGACGGGCTGGTTTCCGGCCTGTTGCTGCAGCGACTGGCGCAACACCTGTTCGGATCCGAGGTGGCTCTGGAGGCCTACCATTATCAGGGATGGAAGGTCCGCCAGCTCTCCGAGCGGACGGCTTGGGTGAGTGATTTCACCTTCGAGGCCCGCCTCGACCGCAACAGTTGGCTGGTGGTCGACCACCATACCTCCGAGGCGAAGCCGTCGGTGGCCCAGCTCATCCACGACCCCACCAAGTCGGCCAGCCGCCTGTGCTACGAACTCTGTCAGCGGCACGGCATCCAGTCGCCGGAACTGGACCGGATCGTGCAATTGACCGACATCGGCGATCTGTTCGACGAGACCCACGCCGACTTCGTGGAGGCCTGCGACTACGCCAACCTCGTGAAATCGTACGGGTTCTGGAACCTGCACTCGCTCATCGGCGGTCGCATCGAGGCCCTGCTCGACCACCCGCTGCTCGAAGTCATGCGGGTGAAGCGCAAGGTCGAAGACCCCATCGGCTTCGCCTGGGCCAAAGACCATGTCGAGGCGTTGTGCCCCGAGGTCGGACTCGTGCGTCCCGTGGTGGGCAACACCAACGTCATCGTCCATCAGCTGCTGGAGCGGTCGGTGACCCCGCATCCGGTGCTGGCCACGCTCTTCAAGAAGGGCAACGGGGCCTTCATCGTCAGCTTCCGAAGCCGCAACGGCGAGGCCCTGAAGGTGGCGGCCAAGCTCGACGGCGGCGGGCATCCGAACGCCTCGGGCACCACGTTGCCCCGCTCGGTGAACGACCACGAGGCGGCCGCCGAATATATCCGCCAGCGCTTGAACCCCACCCTCCCGGGCGCATCGCTCAATGGGATGGAAGACCTGCTCCAACGCTGGGAGCAGATGAAGCGCTGAATCGCCCGTGAGGCTTCAGCGACGGTTCAATTGCCAGAGCAAGAGCCCCAGGATCGCCGAGAAGATGCAGCCGACGATGATCGCCGCGAAGAGTTGCTGAAAATGCTTCTTCCGGGCGCCCCTGCCCTGCCCAGGCAGGAGGTAGTAGCGGTGTTCTTCAGGATTCTTCGGTTTGCCGAACAGGGGCATAGGTGGGCGCTGCGCTGAGCGCCTTCGCTTGTTAGGCGACATGACTCACCTTGGCAACAGTTCCCTTGGAAGAGCTTCGGATCCCAAGCGTTCCGACCAACCCCGGAGATCGAAATCCAAGGACTCCCGGAAGCTTAGGCGCCAAGAACTCGGCTCTTGTGCCGACCGCGGAGGATTTAATAGAAAAAACATCCTGAAGCATCGTTGATGTGCCCCCGCGGACCCGCATCCCGTCCGCGATCAAGATCCCCGATTCAGAAACCATCCGGAGGGCGATTATTGGAATCCTGACTCAGGTTGATGACCCGCAAGTATTCCTGTTTGCGAACCCATTGGGCATGGCCATCGGTGAAATTCATGCAGGTACCCGTGGCCCCATGATTGTCTTCCTTGTCGGGCCAGTTGTTGTGGGTGCTGCCGAGGTTGTTCTCCGCCGTATCATCCGAATCGAGCATCAGGAGGATGTTGGAGGGACCCGGCGCCGTCCTGAGCGCCTCGGAATACCGGGTGATGATCTTGGCATTGATGGTGGACTCGGTCTTCTTGACCGATACGGAGGAGCCATCGGGCAACCGCTCTCCCATCGTGCCAAAAATCTCGTAGCTTGTACCGAATGCCTTCTTGTTCACCGCGTTGTCGGTGAGGTCAAGGATGTAGGTCGAGTTCGAGAACGGTTTCCGGTAGGCGTTGGTGCGGATGGAGTGCCGAGTGGAAGGACAGGTGTAGCTCTTGAAGGGCCCGACAAATCCGGGCCACAACCAGGAGGCATCGTCATCGGACCCGCTGCGATCGGAATATTCGGTGGCCTCGAAACCGGTCTGAGACCAGGTCGGTGCTGTCAAATGTCCGCGGAAATCCTGAGAATACAGGACTGAGCCCAGCCCAAGCTGCTTGAGGTTGTTGAGGCAACCGACCCTGCGGGCACGTTCCTGAGCCTTGGACAACGCAGGCAGCAGCATGGACGCCAGGATCGCGATGATGGCGATCACCACCAGCAATTCGATGAGGGTGAAGGCACCATGAACAGGTCGCTCGCCAAGCACGATCCGCAACACGCGAACCGCGCTCGAGGCGCCATCCACGGTCGACCCGGAATTCGACCCGACTTGAGAACCCGGTTTCATGGGGCAACCACGCGGTAATAGGCCTCGGATGAAACCGGCGTCGAGTCCATCAGGCTGGCCTCACCCGATGAGTCAACCGTCGATTCACCGATGACATTGAATCCGGCACCCAGGCTCGATGACCGCTCCAGTCGGTAGGTGCTTCCCGGGGTGCCCCGGAATCGGAGGCGCAATCCACCCGACTCAAACACCGGTGTGAGCAGAGAGGCCGGCTCACGGGAACCGGGAACCGTGTAGTAGACCCGCAGTCGGGGGCGCTCGGCCTCGGGCTTGAGCGGGTCGACAAAACTGAGGAATTCCGAGGAGCGGAACCCCCAGCCATTGACACCACCCGCCAGCGGCAGGAATGCCCAGCCATGATTGGGTCGACCAGCCTGCCAGGCGACGAGATCGGAGGTCACCTCGACCGAATTGAGAGTGGCCTGCACATCGGGTTCGAGTGTGGGATTACCCAACACGGCGGAGGGGAGCGATTCCGCTTCGATCCCGTCAGCTTGGATGCCATTGGTCCAACTGTTCCAGGTCGAGACGGTGTCATCCCAAGCTTGCTTCATGGGGTGCATGGCGGCGCCATCACCCATGTTGTCCCTCGCGACGGACGGCAGATCGAGGAAGGCCATCCGAATCTGGGCCGTCGGCGGGATGCGGCCGGCTTCGGTGCCGAAGAGGTCGTCGAAGCGCAGAAGGCTGTGCATCGCGTTGGTTCCCGCACCATCAGGCCAATCCGCCCAAAGCACATCGGAACTGCCGAGGACCACGTCGGGCTGAGTCTGCTGCAACAGGGTGTCCCGGGTTCCGGTATAGCCGTCGACCTCCTGCTGGAAAACCGCCTCCTTGATGGACGGATCGGTCCAAAGCACCCGGAGACGCGGACGCTCGGAAATCTCCGGGTGCTCCGAAGGAGTGATTCCCGTGCCGTCGGTTCGGAGCGGCCACCCCAGGAACACCCAGCCATGGTTGGTCTGTCCGGAGACCCACGCCTGGACATCGGCCGTGACGCCAATCCGGGCAATCCCCAGACCAGTGCCCCCGCTTCCGTCTTCCAGACCGAGCTGGGAATCGTAGCCTGACCGGGCTTCGGTATCGTCGGCGGACACACCCGCGATCATGGAATTCCAGGTCGACTGCTCGGAGTCCCAGGGAATGAGCATGCGATGCAATTTGGCCCCGTCACCCGGATTGTTCACCATCACATGCAACTCGGCCAAAAGGATCTTCGCGCCAGAGGGGATCTGCGTCGCACCCGGGCCGACGAGTCCATCGAACCGAAGCAGAATCTGGGATTCATTCGGCACACCGCCATCCGGCCAGTCCATCAGAAGCCCCTCGAACGGGGCGCGGGTCCGGCCCTCAGGCCAGGGCTGGTCGCTGCCAACCTCCGACAGCGCGATGTCGGCGGCACCGGTGTACACCCCGTATCCGTGGTCAGCTCCTTCCTGGAACTGGTGGAGTCGGACGCGTCCGATGCGGACCGTCTTGAAGACTTCTGTGGCGGCACCCAGTCCGTCATCGAAACGCAGGGAAACCCTCCTCGACGGGATCGAGGCATCCGCGGTCACGAAGGTCGCCGAACGGAGGACCTCCTGGATCGCGGGGACGGTGGCGTCCGCGTTCCACCGGATCGTTAGCTCGGACGCTGAACCACCGACCGCGACCGTGCCCAGCGGCTTTCCGTCGAAGGAGAGGACCTCACCCTCGATCCGTACCCCGGAACCGGCGGTCTGCGAGGTGCGGATGGCCAACCGATCCAGAGGTGAGTTGGGGGGCAGGATCGTGAGGGTCAAAGCCGCACCCGGGAAGGTGGTGGCATCGGGATCGGCGAGGCGGGCCCGACCATCGAGGCCGATCGGAGGCATCCCGAGGGAGTAGAAGACCTCGTCTCCGGAGACGATGACGCTGGTCTCGTTGTCGAGCAGCACCGAAGGCAGCAGGATCGTGCCATTGAAGTTGGTGTAAATGGGATCGAGCGACTTGACCACGTTGGTGATGTTGAATTGCAGGGTCGGCTGGCTCACGGAGTTGTCGACACCGGCGAGGGTGACCAGCTTCGGTGTGCGCCAATCACTGGGGGTGAACGTGAGCAGCGCCGGTGTCACCGAGACCTCGTTGGACGCCCCTGAGGAAATCTGCACGAGCACCGGCAGGTCGGGTTGGGTTCCCAACGCGAGGCTGTACTGCAAAGTGCCCGATTCGAGCACGGTCAAGGGCAGATTGTAGGACCAGACCAAACCCGGCACATCGTCGTCGGAATTGACACCACGCACCGTCAGGTCGGCCACCTTACCGTAGGCGACATCGGTCGAGGTCACGGGACCGAATCGAACCCGGAACTCTCGATCCCCGTCGGCACGACCGTCGTCGACACCCTGGAGCGCCACCTTCTGAGGCACGCTCCAGTTGGAAGGATCGAAGACCAGTTCCGCGGGCTGGACAACAACCTCGTTGGTCGTCAGGGAAACCACCGGAATCCTGACCTCGGCGCTCGGCGGACGCGTGAGGGACACCTGCACCTCGGCCCGCCCCCCCGCTTCGGTGGTGACGAGGCCGTCGAGCAGATCGGTCGCGATCCCGGCCGACTCGTCATCAAGGTTCACGCCGGGGATACGCACCTCGGGCACTCCCTGGTAGGAGGGGTCCGCGGTCGCAGACGGCTTGGTGATCAACTCGAAACCGACATTGCCGTCGACCTCGGTATCATCCCGACCCACCACTCGGATCGACTGGGGAAGATTCCAGTTGTCGGGGTTGAAGATTAGGAACACCACTTCGGTGGGTCCCGCGTTCCCCTCTATGGGGACCACCAGAGCCTCGCTCGGACGGGTGGTCCGGAGCGAGACGGTCACCGGCTCGGAGGGAGCGACATCCAAAGCGACGCTCACCACGGCACTGCCACCTCGCTCGGTGGTCACGATCGTCTTCAGCGGGCGAGCAGAAACGCCCGGCGTCGCGGCGGGAATGAACACGAACGAGGCCACTGGTTCATTCGCAGCAGCCTCCAGCGGAGGAGGATACACGCCGGTGTCCCGGCTCTCGATGATCCACGAATTGCCGTCGGCCTCGTAGCTGATGACATTGTCAAAATTGTTGGTGTAACCACCCTCCATGGAGGTGATCAGGACACCCGACTTGGGGGAGGCGCCGGAGATCGACAACCGGAAACGACCGGGCTCCAACTGGGCGACCGAGAAGGCCGGCTCCGCACCACTGTGCAACAGAATTACCGCGTTGGTGCCGGTGTCATCCACGCCGAATTTGCCGGAAATCACGGTGGTATTCGTCTTGGGAATGAAGACGAAGGCGGCGGGGTCCTGTTCCAGAGCCCTTGGATTGGTGGCGCTGCCGAAGTTGTCCTTCACGTAGATTTCCCAAGTGCCATCGGGGTTGGCCACCGAGTTGGCGAAATTGCCCTCGTTCTTGGCATGGTTGACGATGAGCACACCCGAGTTGGTCGAGTTGATGCCGAGGGTCCTGAGGTCGACGCGGGATCGTCCGGCGGAGATGCCTTTGAAATGGGTGCCCAGCACGAGGCCCTTCGAACCGGTGAACAGGTTGTTGGTGGCACCATTCGAGGCGTTGGCGTTGCGCGCCCAACCGGTCAACCAGTCGGTGTAGCGGAAGAAGGCGACCGCCACATCGGAGTTGTATTCCGCGCGATCCGAGGTCACGTCCTGGACAACGGCCCAGAAGCCGGCCGCTCCCCGGTCGAATGACGGGGCGGAGTACCCAAGAAGGTTCTCCAGTTCCCCGTTGTCCCGCCCGTTCTGGGTGACCGCCACCATCAAGACGCCGTCGTTGAGTTCATCGGCCCCGGTCTCGCCCACCTGCACGTTGTAGTCGCCCCGATTGGAGCCGGGACGGACCCGAAGATCGTTGACCGACAAGGTCGCTGATACGGTGACCGAATCCACGGAATTGCCCGTGTCGTTCTGAATGACCTTGAGGTTGGCCGACGGGATGTTGTGCGGAGGCGCGGAACCGGCCGAACCGGAAGTGGCCATGACCCACAAGACAGCCATCAGACAAAGGCCGTTCTTCACCAGACACGAGGAAGATTTCATCGAGTTGCAATCGGTGTGGGATTCCACGATAGAATCCACCCGAGGCAGGTGATGTTATGTGGTCCGGACAGCCTCACGACACCAACGAATCGACAACGATCCGATGGCACCAAATTCGCTTTTCGACAAAGCCACGCAGATTGTGACACCGAGGTATCGAATGAGGCCGAAACGCTCCTGAACGACCTAGAGCGACTTCCCCGTGGATTGGAAAATCAACCGGACCATCCCAGTTGCAGGACCTGCACAGACCCCCTATCTGTCCTTCATCGGCCGCCCCGAGTGCGGTCACTCGATTCCCCAATCATGAAACGCATCACGCTCTTTGCGCTGACGAACATCGCGGTCCTGGTGGTCATTTCCATCGTGGTCCGGGCCCTCGGGCTCGATCGTTGGATCGGCGCCCACGGCATCAGCTACACCGGTTTGATGGTCATGTCGTTGGTCATCGGCTTCTCGGGCAGCCTGTTCTCGCTGCTCATCTCCAAGTGGATGGCCATCCGGGCCTACTCCATCGAACTCATCAAGACTCCGGGCAACAGCACCGAGCAGTGGCTGGTCCAGACCGTGCGCGAGCAGTCCGAGAAGGCGGGCATCCCCATGCCCGACGTGGGTGTCTACGACAGCCCCGAAGCCAATGCCTTCGCCACCGGCCGTTCGCGCAACAGTGCGCTGGTGGCCGTGAGTTCCGGTCTGCTGCACCAGATGCGCCAGCGGGAGGTCGAGGGCGTGCTGGCCCACGAGGTGGCGCACATCGCCAATGGCGACATGGTGACCATGACCCTGCTCCAGGGCGTGCTGAACACCTTCGTGGTGTTCTTCTCGCGGGTGATCGGATTGCTGGTCGATTCCTTCCTGCAGGGCAATCGACGCGATGAGGAAGGCCGTTCCTCCGGTACGGGCATCGGTTTCTTCATCGGCTCTCTGGTGGCGCAGATCTTTCTGGGTCTGTTGGCGTCTCTGGTGGTGATGGCCTACAGCCGCCGACGCGAGTTCGCCGCCGACGCCATGGCCGCCCGCATCGAGGGGCGCGACGCGATGGTGGGTGCCCTGCAGCGCCTGAAGATGATCCACGACGGCGGTGGCGTGCTCGACGACCGCTCGGCTTCGCTGGCGGCCTTCAAGATCAGCCACAACTACGGCAACTGGTTCGCCTCGCACCCGCCTCTGGATGACCGCATCCGGGCGCTGCAGGAAGCCGCCTGATTCAGCGGGGATCCTCGGCGAGCCATCGGGTCACATAGGGATCGATCCGCGAGAGCACCAAGAAGCTCCAGCGCTCGCGGAATTTCTCCCACCACGACCGCGACCGGGTCCAGGTGGCGGCATCGATCGGCCGGGCCATCGACTCGGCGGCATCGAACCAGGCGGCGGTCTCGGCGGCCGCGTCGGGGTGCTGGATGCGCACCATCAGCTCGTGGTTGATGTGCAGACTGCGGGTGTCGAGGTTGGAAGACCCCACGAAGACCGAGTCGTCGACCCGGTAGAGTTTGGCATGCAGCACCTGGGGTGCGTATTCCCGGATCTCCACCCCCGAACGCAACATCCGGCCGTACAGAAACCGCCCCGCCCGCAACGAGATCGAGACGTCGGACTTGCCCGGCACCAGGATGCGCACCCGCCCACCGCGCGCGGCCACCCGACGGAGCGCCGCCCGCAAGGCCAGTCCCGGCAGGAAATAGGCGACGGCGATACGGACATCCCGCGCCTCCTCCAGACACTCGAGGAATTCGGCCAGGAAGGCGTTGCGACCGCGGCCCGGACCGCTGGGAAGCACCCGGATGCCATCCGAGCGCGCCGACAGGGAGTCTTCGGGCCGGCGTCGCCTGAGGCGCACAAAGCGCGGTTGGCGTTGCTCGGCCCGCTCCCACATGGCTTCGAAGGTGTCGGCCAGCGTCTCGACCACCGGACCGGTGAGACGGATGCCAATGTCGCGCCACCCGGCTCGGATGCCGTCGCCGAGGTATTCGGGGGCCACGTTGAATCCGCCCGTGATCGCCAGGGTCTGATCCACCACCAGCAGCTTGCGATGATTGCGCACGGGCAACCGCCGCAGCGTCAGCGGATTGAAGATCCGGACCTCGCCGCCCGGAGCCCGCACCGGATCGAAGAAGCCCTCGTCGAGCGATGACGAACCCAGCCCGTCGATCATGACCCGGACCGACACGCCCCTCCGCGACGCCCGGATCAGCGCATCCCGGACCGCCTCGCCCGGATTGCCGTCGGCGAAGATGTACGTCTCGAGAGACACCGAATTCCGAGCGCCTTCGATGGCGGCGATCAGGGCCGAGAAGGCCTCGTCACCAGTCTTGAGCCATTGGAAGGAAGTGTCACCCATCGTTGCTGCCGGTTGGATACGATGCCCGGCAGATCCGTACCAACCCAATCCGCCCGGCCGCTCCGGAACGCCCGGGGCAAAACAGGCTCGCCCTGCGGGGACAATCTGATATTGCCTGAGGCATGAGTTGCCGATGGATGCGATGGGGCTGGTTGCCGCTGGCGACACTCTTGACCGGCGGGTTGCTGGCCCAGGCCCCCACCCGTTCGGGCGGGCTGGAGATCAACGCCTTCCAGCGGGCGCTGCCGGCACCGGGCGACACCGCGCCGGCGATCACCCGGATCCAGTACCCGCAGGCGCTGGCGTGGGACACCCAGACCCGCGAGATCCACGCCAAGAGCGGCGAGCAGTCGGTGGATTTCCGCTTCGCCCTCACCAACGTCTGGACCAACGCGGTGACCATCACCAGCACCAAGACCAGCTGCGGCTGCACCGTCGCCCGGCTGCCGGAGACCCCCTGGGTCATCGCTCCGGGCAAGGGTGGCGAGATCTCGGGCAACATGAATCTCCTCGGCAAGGCCGGAACGATCGTGAAGACGGTGACGGTCTCGACCGATGTCGGATCGATCCTGCTCAACGTGAAGGTCCACATCGCCCCGCCCGACCCGAGCCAGACCCGGGCGGCCGATCGGCAACGCAATCTGGCCGTGGCCGCCGCGGACCGTCAGGCCGTCTTCCGGGGCGAGTGCGCCTCATGCCATGTGGCCCCCACCGTGGGCAAGAAGGGCGCCGAGCTCTACGCCACGGCCTGCGGGATCTGCCACGACGCCGAGAACAAAGCGACGATGGTGCCTGCGCTGCGCGAGCTGAAGCATCCCACCGACCGGGCCTTTTGGATGCAGTGGATCCGCAACGGCAAGGCCAGCAGCCTGATGCCGGCCTTCGACCTCAAGCAGGGCGGCATTCTCGACGAAGATCAGATGACCTCGCTGGCCGACTTCCTCGACAGCACGGCCTTCAAATCGGGCAAGGCGACTGCGCCGACCAAGGCCGCCCAACCGTGAACCCGCGGGGCCGATTCATCACGTTCGAGGGCGGTGAGGCCGCCGGGAAATCCACCCAGATCGCCCGCTTGGCCCGACGCCTGCGTGACCGCGGGCACGCCGTGCTGGAACTGCGTGAACCCGGCGGAACCCCGCTCGGAGAGAAGATCCGTCACCTGCTCAAGCACGATCCCGACGGCCGGGGCATGGCCCCCGAGACCGAACTGCTGCTCATGAACGCCAGCCGGGCCGAACTGGTGCGCGCCCGAATCCTCCCGGCGCTGGAAGCCGGGCAGACCGTCCTCTGCGACCGCTTCTTCGATTCGACGGTCGCCTATCAGGGCCATGGCCGCGGGTTGAACCTGGCGGCGGTGCAGGCGGTGATCGACCTTGCCGTGGGGGGCCTCCGACCCGACCGGACTCTCTGGCTCGAAGTGGCTCCGGAGATCGCCCGGGCCCGCCTGGCCGGACGCCGGGCGGCCCAGGGAACCTCGGAGCCGTCGGATCGTTTCGACGAGGAGCAGGAGGCCTTCTTCGCCCGGGTGGCCCGGGGATTCCAAGACAGCTTCAAGGCCGAACCCCGGCGCTGGCGGCGGGTCGACGCGGGCGGATCGCTGGAGGCGGTCGAGGAAGCCGCGTGGGTGGCCGTGGCGGACCTCTTCAGCTGATCCTCCCGGCCCGCCGGCGGACGCGCTCAGACAGGCTCTCAGCGCCCGAAGGGCATCTTGCCCATCAGGCCGCCGGCCCCGCCCATCTTGGACATCATCTTCTGGAACTTGCCCATCTTGCGCATCATGTCGCGCATCTCGTCGAAGCGCTTGAGCAGGTTGTTCACCTCGGTGACCGTGACGCCGGACCCCTTGGCGATGCGTTGACGACGGCGGGCGTTGAGGATCTGGGGCGTGCTGCGCTCCTGGGGCGTCATGCCGCAGAGGATGCCTTCCATGCGCTTGAAGTCCTTCTCGCTCTTGGAGAGGTCGGCGTTCTTGAGCATCTCGGAACCGCCGGGCAGCAGGCCCACGATATCCTGCAGCGGCCCGAGCTTCTTCATCTCGCGCAACTGCATGAGGAAGTCGTCGAGGGTGAACTGCCCCTTGCGCATCTTCTCCTCGAGGTCCATCGCCTTGGCCGCATCGACCCTGTCGATGGCCTTCTCGACGAGCGAGACCACGTCGCCCATGCCGAGGATGCGCTGGGCCATGCGCTCCGGGTGGAACGGCTCCAGATCTTCGAGCTTCTCACCCACACCCATGAACTTGATGGGCTTGCCGACCACGTGCCGAAACGACAGCGCCGCACCGCCGCGGGCATCGCCATCGAGCTTGCTCAAGATGGCGCCGGTGATGTTGAGGGCCTTGTCGAAATGAGTAGCCACGCTGACGGCCTCCTGACCCGTGGCCGCGTCGAGGACCAGCAGCGTCTCGACGGGCTTGATGAGATCGCGCAGGCGCACGAGTTCCTGCACCAGCGTCTCATCGATCTGAAGACGTCCGGCGGTGTCGAAGATCACCGTGTTGCACTGGTGACCGGCCGCGTATTCGAGGGCCTCGCGGGCGATCTTGAGCACGTCGGTCTCACCCTTCTTCACGAACACGGGCACCCCGACCTGTCCGGCCAGCGTGGCCAATTGGTCCATGGCGGCCGGGCGATACACGTCGGCGGCCACGAGCAGCGGCAAGCGGCCCTGCTTGAGCAACAGCTTGGCCAGCTTGCCCGAGCTGG
>JACCEC010683674.1_pt1 | contig 16147 bp, 13 predicted proteins | sample 7450121 | NCBI WGS metagenome assembly JACCEC01 (sample SAMN15323455, study PRJNA562643) | freshwater metagenome | isolation source: river surface water | place: USA:Blue River Watershed | collected 2017-08-18 | reverse complement strand
GATTTAAGGATGAGAAAGGTGACACCATAAGCCCGAACTTTGGTAACTTCTCAATCGAGATGGAAACAGGAACGGGTAAGACCTACGTGTACTTGCGTACTATCTATGAACTCAATAAAGTGTATGGGTTCAAAAAGTTTGTCATTGTTGTGCCATCGGTGGCCATCCGTGAGGGAGTCATCAAAAACCTTGAAATTACGTTTGAACACTTCCAAGATTTATACGAAAATACCCCTGCCAGCTTTGAGGTGTATGACTCCAAGAAATTAGTCAGCCTATCAAATTTTGCCCGTAGTAATACCATTCAAATCATGGTAATCAATATTGATAGTTTCACGAAGGATGCAAACGTCATCAATCAGATAAGAGAAAGGGGAGTAAGACCGATTGAGCATGTACAGGCCACAAGTCCAATTGTTATCGTGGACGAACCGCAGAACATGGAATCCGACATAAGGAAAAGAGCCATTGCGAACTTGAACCCATTGTTTACATTGCGTTATTCGGCTACTCATACGAACCTATATAACCTAATCTACAAGCTCGACCCCGTGAAGGCGTATGATTTGGGATTGGTAAAGCAAATTGAGGTTGATTCTGTCATCGCACAAAATGATAATGGAGGGGCATTTGTAAGCTTGGATAATTTCAAACTTGCCAAAAACTCAACGTCAGCCGTTTTGACCATTCTGAAAAATGAAAGTAACGGAGTAGCCAAAAAATCAGTAACCGCAAAAACAGGAGATAATTTATACCAATTATCAAACAGAGTAGAAGCCTATAAAGACGGTTATATTATCAATTATATTGATTCAGAGGAAGAATTGATTGAGTTTTCAAGCGGTACAGTTCTATATAAAGGTAAACCCCAGGGCGGGATGAATACCGAGATTCAAAAGGAGATGATAAGGGCAACCATTGACAACCATTTGAAGAAGGAAAAAGAGTTGAACGCTAAGGGTATCAAGGTTTTGTCTGTTTTCTTTCTTGATAAAGTTGCAAATTATCGTGAGTATGCACCCGATGGAACAGCTCAAAAAGGGCAGTTTGCGATATGGTTTGAGGAACTTTTGGCGGAGGCACTCAAAAGTCCAAGATACAGCAACCTATACCCCTATGATGTATCTCAAATGCACGACGGGTATTTTTCGCAGGATAAGGGTAAGTTCAAGGATAGTTCCGAAAGTCGTTCAACCAAAGCCGATGATGAAGCGTACAGCTTGATTATGAAGGATAAAGAAAGGCTTTTAGATATGGCAACCCCGTTGCGTTTTATATTCAGTCACTCAGCTTTGAGAGAGGGATGGGATAATCCAAACGTGTTTCAGATTTGTACGCTTAATGAAACGAGGTCAGAGATAAAAAAACGCCAAGAGATCGGGCGTGGTTTACGTTTGTGTGTTAATCAGTCGGGAGCAAGAAACACCGACAGGGGAGTGAATAAATTGACCGTCATAGCCAATGAAAGCTATGAGGATTTTGCAAGAGCATTACAGAAAGAAATTGAGAACGATTGCGGGGTTAAGTTTGAGGGTAGAATCAAAAACGCACGTAACCGCCAAAAAATAGAATTGAAAAAGAATTGGGAGTTAGACCAACACTTTTTGGATTTATGGAATCGTATCAAGCATAAAACAGAATACAAGGTTGATTATAAAACCCAAGATTTGGTTAATAGTGCAAGCGAAGCAGTCAAGCAAATGCCAGCCGTGCCGAAGCCTCAAATACAGCGTATCAAAACAGAAACCAAGTTTGTGAGGGATAAAGACGGTAATTTGCTTGAAGTTGGTGGTGATGTGAAAAGCTCAAAGGAACGGACAGTATCAGACATAAAATTTGAAATACCTGATTTTGTTGGTTATATCCAGTCAAAAACGGAACTCACGAGAAACACCGTATCGCAAATTATATTGAATTCGGGGCGTATTGGTGAGATTTTCAATAATCCACAAGTCTTCATGGACTCCGTTGTTAAAGCCATTAAGACAGAGTTTGATAGACTGAAAGTAAACGGCATCAAGTACGAAAGGATTGCAGGGCAGAGTTATGAAATGACATTGTTTGAGAGTGAGGAAATAGAATCATACATTGATAATATGATACAGGTTAAGAATCAAGAAAAAACATTGTATAACTATGTATTGATTGATTCATTATCAACGCCCGAAAGAACGTTTGCCGAAGAGTGCGAGACAAGAGACGACGTATTGTTTTATATTAAATTACCGTCATGGTTCTTGGTCAAAACCCCGATTGGAAACTATAACCCCGATTGGGCATTGATAAAGCAAGAAGACGGAGAACAAAAGAAAGTGTACTTTGTAGCCGAAACCAAAGACCCGAAAGCAGCCAAAGATAAAACATTGCTTAGAGAAAGTGAGAGAATGAAAATCAAGTGTGGAGAAAAACACTTTGCTCAGTTTTCGAGCGAGGAGGTACAGTATAAAGTAGTAGGTAGTTTAGGGGATTTATAAAATTTAAAAATATACTATGGAAAAAATAAACATCAATCTTAAAAACTGCTATGGTATAGGTTCGTTTAATGGAAACTTTGATTTTAGTCGTTGTAGAAGTGTCATTATATATGCCCCTAATGGGGTTATGAAGACTTCTTTTGCAAAAACATTTTTGGATTTTAGTAAAAATGAACAATCAAAAGATTTAATGTACCCAAATAGAGTAAACATTCGTGAAATAAAGAATGAAGATAATTTAGAGATTGAAAGTAAATCTGTATTTGTTATTGAACCTTACAATGAAAAAATAGGCAATGAAAGGGTTTCAACTTTATTAGCTGACAATGACCTCAAAGAAAGATATAATAATATTCATTTATCAATCGACACAATAAAAAACGAACTCATAAAAAAATTAAAACAACTTTCTGGTCGAAAAAAAGACATAGAAGAAGAAATAAATAAATGTTTTGGTGAAAAAACGGTATTTAATGTTCTTGAGAGACTTGAGTCTCAAGTTAATGAAGGGAGTGATAAGTTTTCATCCCTTATTTATAATGAGATTTTTAACGACGATGTTATCAAGTTTTTAGAAACAAAGAACTTTAAACGGAAATTAAGAAAGTATATTGATAAATATGATGAGCTTCTCGGAAAATCTAAATTTTTAAAACAAGGGTTTGACCATTATAAAGCTGCCACTATTCAAACAGCTTTAAAAACACAGGGGTTTTTTAAAGCGAATCATACGGTGAATCTATTTGATGGTCATAAAAAGATAGAGGTATTAAAAGAAGAAGATTTTGAGAATATAATAAATGAAGAAAAGAATATCATACTTAATGATGAAGCCTTACTAAAAGAGTGGGAAGAAATTGATAAAAAGCTTTCTTCCAAGGCTGAATTAAGGTCATTCCGTGATTATTTATTTGATAACAAAGAAATAATCATTGAACTTGATAATATCAATAATTTTAAAAAACAAATTTGGTTATCATACTTTATTAACCAAAAAGAAGTTTTTACTAATACCTTAAATGAGTATAAGAAAGGAAAGATTGAGTTAGCTGAGATAGTATTAAGGGCAAAAGAACAAAAGGATGAATGGAAGAGAGTTATTGATTTATTTAATCAAAGATTTTATGTTCCTTTTAAAATAGCAATTAGAAATCAAGAAGATGTTATTTTACAAAGTGCTGAACCTACAATATTTTTTATTTTTGATGATGAAAGAAGAGAGTCACAGGAAGAAGAGAGTAGTGAAGTAGAAAAAGAAACACTATTAAAGGTTTTGAGTCAGGGAGAAAAAAGAGCATTATATTTATTAAATATTATCTTTGAAGTAGAGGCAAGAAAAAAAGAAAATCAAAAAACTATATTTATAGTTGATGATATTGCAGACTCCTTTGATTATAAAAATAAGTATGCAATAATTCAGTATCTCAAAGAAATTACCGACACCCCTATTTTTAGGCAAATTATTTTAACTCATAACTTTGATTTTTTTAGAACAATAGAAAGTAGAAAAGTAGTAAGTTATTCAAACTGTTATTTTGCCAATAAAGAGAATCAAGAAATAAGTTTAAAGAAAGCAATAGGAATTAAGAACCCATTTATAAACGATTGGAAATCTAATTTGAATGATTCTAAAAAACTTATTGCTTCAATACCTTTTGTTAGAAATATTATTGAATATACTAAAGTCAAAGACAATAATTATCTTAAATTGACATCACTACTACACTGGAAAAGTGATAGTGATGGAATTGTTATAGAAGATTTAAAAAAAATATTTTGTGAGACAATAGAGGATGTTGTTTTTCCAACAATCATTGATAATCATATTATAACAGACCTAATTTTTAGGGAAGCGCAAGATTGTCTTAATGCAAGTAATGGGATAAACCTTGAACATAAAATAGTCTTATCAATAGGTATTAGACTTTTGGCTGAAAAATATATGACTTTAAAAATAAATGATACCGAATTTATAGAAAGTATAACAGCAAATCAGACAATCGAACTTTTTAAAAAATTTAAGAGCGAGTTCCCAAATGATAGTTACGCGTTAAAAATATTAGAGAATGTTAACTTAATGACACCCGAAAATATACATTTAAATTCATTTATGTATGAACCTATTTTAGACTTATCAGACTATCATTTAAGAGATTTGTATCAAAAACTTGAAAATATATTAGAAGCCAATGTTTCTTCTAATCCTTCATAAAACCCCCTGTCAGGTACGTGATTTATCATATAAACTGCAAAAGGACAGCCGTTTTGGTTGTCCTTTTGCAGTTATGAAAAATCCATTGTGAAAAATCTTGAAATCCATAAAAATCATAACTCACCAAACAAAAATGAGTTATGGCAACATGGATAAGACAACCTACTGATGGAACGCTCTATCCGCCGTGTACTTTCTGTAATACTTGTTGCTTGAAGTTTTGCGGGGCCGCCCATGCGGTCGTACTTTCGACCTCGTTTGATTTGCGTTTGTTTGGACATAACTTTGTAAAGTTACGCATTTCAAGTGTCCGTCTCAATAGGACCACTCCAGAAAGCGGTGCGTACCCCCGAATTGATATTTAAAGCGAAGATGATGATTGGGAAAAAAGACGAGCATGAACCCAAAGACCATAGGTACCAGGAAATCATTTTGTTACCCATCAACAAGGCGCATCAAAAAGTAAAGAAATCAGACATTGTAGCCATCAAAGCTAATGGTTCTTATTCGGATATCTATATTGCTACCGAAACGCAGCATCATACGTTATCTATGAATATGAAAAAACTGTTGGATGGACTACATTACGATGATCTTTTCAGGCTAAATAAATCGAATGTAATCAATGTAAATTTCATTGAAAGAATTGAAAAAGACCAACTGATTTTGAACTGCTACAATCTGAAATACGCTCTTGCAAAGGGGCAGAAAAAAGAGATTTTAGAACGTCTTCCAAGTATCAAGACGTAAATGATACTCAGCCAACGTCACTGCAAATATATTGTCTTGATTTTTTTTAGAAACCATGCAACATTCTTACTTGCCCCATTGTCATTACCACGAAATTACAGCCAATTGGAATCTAAACTATACATAGACAAACACGTCGAAGTCGTAGAAAGATGCAGGCAGGGCGACCGCAAAGCGCAGTACGAACTCTATAAGTTGTACTCAAAGTCCATGTTCAACGTCTGTATGCGAGTGGTCAATCACGTTGGAGAGGCCGAAGACGTACTGCAAGAGGCATTTTTGGATGCTTTTTGCCACTTACATACGTTCAAGGGGCAGTCCACGTTTGGGGCGTGGCTGAAGCAGATTGTGGTCAACAAAGCCATCAATCACCTCCGACAACGTAAAATGCAACTGGTTGATATTGAAGGCTACGGCAGCGACACCCAAGACATAGCCGACGATGTTCCGTTCGACGAAGAAGGACTTCATATGGATGTAGAACGGGTTCGTAAGTGCCTTGAGCAGCTCCCCGAAGGCTACCGTGTTGTTCTGTCGCTCTATTTATTTGAGGGATACGACCATGAAGAAATCGGCGAAATCCTCCGTATCAGCGAAAGTACCTCGCGTACGCAGTACATGCGGGGAAAGAAAAAATTATTAGAAATGTTACGCCCTCTTTAAAGCCCCCGCTGAAAGAGACTCAGTACAAAATAACTCCCCTTTGGGGCAGGGGGCGGTTAAATACCAAAGATGATGAAAGATAAATTACAACGATTCGTAAGAGACAACCGAGAAGCGTTTGATGTATATGAACCTTCCGACGACCTTTGGAATCGGTTGAGTCAACAACTACCCGCCGAAGAAACGCCCAAAGTTGTGCAAGAAACTACCCAGCCAATAAGTGCGTCTCGCTCCTTCAAACAGACATGGCGAAACCTCGACTGGCGCATTGCAGCCTCCATTGCTTTGGTAATTGGCTTAGGGTGGTTTGGCTACCGTATCAATCAAAATTACGGTATTACGGAAGCCCCCGAAGTAGCCCTGAGTAATCCTGCGTTTGCCAAACAAGTCAGTCAATACACCCAATTGATTGATACCAAACGGGATGAGCTTCGCCAAATGACTGAAAGTAACCCTAATTTGTATAAAGAATTTGCCGTAGAACTGGATCAACTTGAGCGCTCCTACCAAAACCTGAAATCTGACCTTCCGAAGAACCCCAACCAAGAAGTGGTGATTCAGGCCATGATTCAGAACCTACAATGGCAGATTGATTTATTAAACCAACAGTTGGACATCATCCAACGTATCAAAAACAAGAACAACCATGCAAACGATAAAATCATGTAATTATCAGCAATTAGCGATCAGCCGTCAGCGATTGGTAAGTATCTTTTTTGTAGCTTTTTGTCTGTTTTTTGCCTTTGGAGCAACGGCTCACGAATGGGGCACCATTGAAAAGAAAAAATCGGTGATTAAAATTTACGATACTTCGTCCAAGGACAACTTATTGCTCGACAATCAGTTTGGGCAGGTAAAAGTGAATCTTTGGGACAAAAACGAAATAAGAATTGACATTCACATTATTGCCAACTCAAGCAGCGATGACCGTGCCCAAGAATATCTTGACGGTGTAGTGATTGAAGACAAACGTGAAGGCAACCAAATCAGTGTCCGCACCATTATTAACAAATCGAACAATTCAAACGGGTGGGGTTGGAACACCAACAACGAAAAGAATTTTGTGCAAATCGACTATAACGTGTCGATGCCAAAAAATACGCCTTTAACGGTTAAAAATCGTTTTGGAAATACCAATATCCCTACGTTCAAAGCGCCGTTGGTAGTCGTTTCTAAGTACGGCACTTTTATGGCCAACGATTTGGTAGGTAGCAAAAATGACATTAACGTATCGTACGGTAAAGCGGAAATTCAGCAAATCGCCAACGGCAACCTCGATATTTCGTATTCGACCCTCGAACTCGAAAAAGCCGAAAATATCACGCTCAACAACAAGTTTGGCAAAATGAAAATCGGCGAAGTAGAAACCCTAGATGGCCAAATCAGCTATTCGGGTGGACGTATTGGTATGCTCAAAGGTTCGAGCAAAATTAAGCTTAGTTTCTCAGGCGGCTTCCGCATCGACCAACTGACGCAATCGGCCGATAATGTTGATATTTTGGCCAATTATTCATCCGTGGTAATTCCAATGGAAAACAACGAATGTAACTTCGACGTCACGGTGAGCTATGGCAGTTTCAAATATCCCAACGACCGCAAAGTATCGTTCACTCAAAATGATGACGAGCGCAAAGACAATGAAAACCGCGGCCCAAAAATGACCAAACAATACGTAGGAAAAATTGGCAGCGGTAAAAGCACCAAAGTCAAAATAGTCTCAAAATACGGCGAAGTGAGCCTTCGATAATCGTATTTTGGGTATAATTGCCTTTTCTACCCCCTACTCTTCCACAAAATCCAGGCTACGGCCAAAGGTTTCGTCGGTTTTATAGATGGCTAATAGGGCTAAACCATAGCACAACACTCCTAATAACGCCGCTCCGCCCAGCGCTCCAAACGAAGGTTTTAACCCTTGAAAAGCCAACGTCATCGGGATAGCCATTCCTCGCACTACGCTCGGTACCGAAGTGGTGGCTGTGGCGCGTAGATTGGTACCGTAGAGTTCGGCCACCATCATCAGGTACAGGCCAATGTAGCCCGTGCAAATTCCCGCCAAAAAGCACACTACATAGAGCATATTGGCCGACCTAACACCTCCGAAGAGGTAAAGTCCAACAAAAATTACCCCAATGAAAAGCAAAAATAGGATGGCCTTTCGTCGGGACTTTAGCCAGTGACTCAGCGGCCCGCTAAAGAAGTCACCTGCGGTTAGGCCAAAGTAGATAAACATCACACACTTACCAGGCGAAATCCCTTCGTCGATGCCCAACGCTTTCCCAAACTCATTGCCGAACGTACCCAATATTCCTACCACAAACCAAGTCGGGACGCCAATAAGCACGCAACGAAAATACTTGACCAGCCTCGGCCAACTGCTAAAAAAATACAAATAATTGCCTCGGGAGACGTTGGTTTCTTTCAGTTGCAAAAACAACCCCGACTCAAACACGCTAATTCGCAACAGCAGCAGCAACAAGCCCATGCCTCCGCCCACCATGTAGGCCGTCCGCCACGTAAACCATTCTTGGGTCAAGTACGCCGCACCTGCCCCCAAATACCCAATTCCTGCCACCAACGTCGGACCAAGGCTTCGAATCTCTTTGGGGACAATTTCGGTCACGAGGGTCATAGCTGCACCAATTTCTCCCGATAACCCTACCCCCGCCACAAATCGCAGCAAAGCGTACAAATTGGGGTCTTCGACAAAACCGCAGGCAATGTTGGCCAACGAATAAGTAATGATAGATCCAAACAACACCGACAAACGACCGCGTTTATCGCCCCAAATTCCCCATAAAATCCCACCTACCAGCAAACCTGCTTGCTGACAGTTGAAGATAAACGTTCCAATTTTAGAGACTTCGGCTTCCGAATAACCCAGCGATTGAAGGCTTGGAACACGTACAATACTAAAAATGAGTAGGTCGTACACGTCTACAAAAAAACCAAGCGCCGATACAATGACGGGCAAGGTAAAAAGAGCACGATATTTCATCCTCTTAGATTTCTACGAAGTCAAGGTCTTTGCCGTGAGTTTCGGGAACGGTGAGGGTGGAGTAAAACCCTAAAGCGTAACTCAAAATCCCTACCAACGTCCCCGCTCCGATGACGCCCAATTGAGGAACAGTGAGCGAGAACCAACCAAAGACATCCAACGAGCCTGTTTTGAAACCCGCAAACAACGTCGTCATCAGAATCACCATTCCGCGTACCATATTGGGAACCGTCGTAGCAGCTGTTGCCCGAAGGTTTGTCCCAAATTGCTCCGCACCGATGGTCACAAACATGGCCCAGTAGCCAATGCCAAAGCCCATCAACAAACAAAGGGCATAAAGCATAGTCGAAGATTGAACACCCGCAAACAAATACACAATACTAAATACGCCCGAAAACGCCATCAGCACTGCCACGGCTTTTTTACGCGAATGAAAATAGTGGCTAATAAACCCACTGGCCAGATCGCCACTAGCCAAACCTACGTAGCACCACATAATGGCTAGTCCAGGCTTAATGGCTTCGGTGATGCCCAAGGCTTTGCCAAATTCGTTACTAAACGTGGCTAAAATACCAATCACAAACCACGTTGGAAGGCCAATGCCGATACATTTCATGTAGCGTACAAAGCGGTCCCAGTTTGTAAAAAACGAAAGAAAATCGCCTTTCGCAACGTGTTTTTTGTTGGAAACTTCTGTGAACATCCCTGATTCAATAACGCCAACCCGAAGTAAAAGAAGGCCAAATCCTAGCCCTCCACCCACAAAGTAAGCAATGCGCCAATCGCCGAATATCTCAACCGTAAAATAGGCCACTACAGCCCCTAAAAGGCCAATTCCTGCCACCAACGATGTTCCAATGGCACGAAGTTCTTTGGGTAAAATTTCCGAAACAAGGGTAATCCCAGCCCCTAGTTCACCCGCCAATCCAATTCCTGCGATGAAACGTAAGTATTTATATAAATCGGTAGCTGGTAAAAAAGACGTATCCTGAATAAATCCACAAAGAATGTTAGCAACGGAATAAGTAATAATTGACCCAAACAACACCGAAAGACGGCCACGTTTGTCGCCCAATACTCCCCAAATGATTCCGCCAAGCAACAAACCTCCCATTTGCCAGTTGATAATGGAAGCCCCTACGGCCGATACCTCTTGTTCGCTTAAGCCCAAATCTTTGAGGCTAGGTACACGTACAATTCCAAACAATAACAAATCATAAATATCTACAAAGTAGCCCAGTGCGGCCACAATCACGGGAAGCCCAAAGAGGGTATTTTGGTTAGAAGGTTTAGACATTGAGTAGTTCTAGGTTATGGTTTTTGTGCAATAATAGCAAAAAGCGTCGGTCAGTTTTAGCCTGCCGACGCTTTTTTATCGTTCCCTTTCGTAAAATCTTATTTATACTTTCGCCAAGCTCCCAAAATAGCCCCCATCAAAGCCCCACTAACGCTACTAAAGCCCGCATTGAGCACCGAAAGTCCGATAGGTTTCATTTCGTACGCATTGTTTGTAAAAATATTTCCTCCAATCAACAATGTCCCAATCAATAGACCAGACAATAGCCCCTTCTGAGCTGTTTTTACATTCATTGCTTTGAAGAGTGAAGCCATGGCATAGGCTCCCAAAATATAAGTCGCAAAACTGATAATATATGAGGGTATGCTCCCACCACCTGCCATAATTTGGTCTTGGGTTAGCCCTGCAAGCTTCATCCAAGCATCGCTAAAGGTGATGTACCAAATAGCGCCTAAGATAAATGTGACTATTGCTGCCACTAGTACGGCCAAATAATTGATTTGTAAAGATTTCATTGTAGTAATTGGTTAGGTTTAAGTAGAAATTTCTGACTGAAAATTACAAACTTCTTCTAAAAAAACCACTATACCCAGCTCCAAGTAGGGTACTTTTTGGACAAAAACGCGCACTATGTCTAGCGCTTTGGGCTCGTCGTCTATGGCAATGGCAATCATGGGTTTCAAATTTGGGTAACTCAGTCATTAGTCAGGTTGTGAACAACCTGACTCACAGTGGTTGGGGGTTACTCACAACCCCAACGTTCAACGCAAAAATCAACTTTTTACGGAGATGTTCTAAAAATATGGGACGAAACGAACCACCTTACAAATGGGATAAACTCAGGCTTGCCCGATGAGCGAAAAAAACGTTTGTCAGTAGCTATCCGAAATCGGAATGACCGCTGAATCAATCTTCGCACTCGTCACCATATACGACTTATGCACCCGACACAAAAGACTCGGCGGCAGCTCTTGTTCAAAATCAGTGAAGGTCTGCAACGTCATAATTTTCTGGGTAACTGTGTGAATCATTCGATAGTTTCCCATGCCTTCAATGTACAGGATTTCATCAAGCATAAGCTTTTCGAGCGAGCGCTCAAACGTTACTTTTAGGCTCAGGAAAGACAATTTTTGTACGTAGCTTTTGACGCGTTCGAGGTACTTTCCATCAATTCTATTACGTGAATCAGCCCAATTTGTACGTGAATCGGGGAAATAGTTGGGTCAGTGCGGCTTAATTTCGGCCTAAGTTCAACACAGCCTTGGCGCGGTCGTAGAAACCTGTGCTGCGAAAAGTGAAAGTTTTGTGCAAAATGAAGTTACTCACAAAACTAAAGCCCATCCCTACCAAGGTAGACGTAGCTTCGGTCACGTTGATTTCCCTTGACTTAGCAGGAATAAAATCAAACGGGATTAAGTAGATAAAATCTGTGGGACTTGATGCGTGAAAAAGTTCCAGCGATAAAGCTGACAAACCAACGGTAATCCCAAAAGACAAACACGCTACAATGCCAAATTTGACCATCTCACGGCGGGTCTGATTGGTATTTCGGGCATCAAAGGCAAAAAGTTTTGTTAACACAAAACCGACAAAAAACGATACGATATAACCCAACGAAACCGAAGTGTAAAAATCAACGTAGTTACGGAAAAAACTCCCAGAAGCAAGCTGAACAACAGCCCCAGTACCTGCAATCAAAAAATATACGACGAGGTCTTTTATGTTAAATAGAGTAGTTTTTTTCTTCACAAGTGTGCATAGTAAGTGAGCAAAATAAGCGCATTTTTGACAGCCTCCCAAAAATAAACTAGGGTTTTTATCAAATAGCCTCTTAAAAAGAAAGCGCTCGGTAGCAAACCGGGCGCTTTCAAGAGTATTTTTAAGGCCAATTACTTCTTCTTTTTGGCGGGTGGCGGAGGCGGAGGCGTTCCTCTGCCTTTGGGCGCAATGGAATCCACGGCCTTCACCGCAGATGCGGGCGTCCGAACCGCACGAGGGGCGCGGGAAGTTCGCACTGCACGCACACGGAAAGCTGGCGGTGGTGGTGGCGGTGGATACAATTTCTCCATTTCGTTCGAATAGCGCTCTATCTTCTCAGAAAGTTTCTCGTTCACGACTTCCAACTTACGTTGTTGCTCTTCCAATTCCTCGATGGGCTTGCGGGCGGCCTTCTCCTGCTCCGACAATTCGGCCATCTGCTTGTTAAACTGCTGCATTTGGCTTTCAAACTGTTTCACCTGTTCTTCGTACTGCACCAATGCCTTTTCAATCTGGTCGTCTGATAGCTTTTTGGCCGCATTTTCTTGGTGAAGCAACTGGCTACGTTTTTCCAGAATTTGACTGCGTTCTTTGGAGGCTTTGTTCTTTTTCCATTCGAGCACTTCTCGCTTGCGCTCCACTTCGTTTACCTGAAATTCATACTGTTCCATCCTTAAACGCAGCTCGTTCATTTTTTGCATCTGTGGCTCCATCAATCGGTGAAGGCTGTCTATTTGGCGGTGATAATATGCCATTTTTACCTCGTCTATTTTGGCTTCAAATGTACTACCTACCTCTACCCATTTGCCATTGACTAGATTGGAGTCGGCTATTTCAAATTCTGCCAGTGTCTCAACAGGCTCAATCACATCTTCAACTGCCTCCATGAGCTCTATGTTATCCAGCGAAATGTTGCCCAAAGCAGACAAACCCGTTGATGATTCCTTTTCAACCTCCGTAATCCGAGACAATATAACCCTAAAATCAGCCTGTTTAATATCACTAAGCACTACCGTTCCCTCTGCCAATTGCTCTTTTAGCTGTTGTAACTCCGCCACTTGCTTTGACGATAAAAAACGATTTTTCCATTTTACTTTGATCAACTTGCCTTGTTCATCCATCACAAATTGCATGTCTTTCAAGGTATGGCTGGTGTTTCTAAGTTTGGCTTCTTGTTTGGGCTTATCCTGCGGCTGAAAAGCATACACAGAAACGCCTACCACCAAAAGTAACACCAACAACAAACCGCTCGCGTTTAAACGTCGCTGCGGCTTTTCAGTCACGCCTAATACTCTTTTGACGCGGTGCAGCATCGCTCCTTTTTTGTTGGCAAAAGCCATCGCTAGCGCCAGGGTGGAACGGTAAGCGGCTACTTCGGCCAAGGCTTTGGCCATGGCCATTTTGTCACCACAAACGGCTACGGCAATGTCGTCGCAGCAGTGTTCCCGTTCTTGACGGACGCGTCCCGACAACCACCATAACGCAGGATGGAAAAAGTAAACCACCTCGACCAACAATTGGAATAAGTTTACCAAATAATCGTAACGCTTCACATGGGCTAGTTCGTGGGCCAAAACTGCCTCAATTTGCTTGGAGCTCAAGCCCGTAACCAAGCCTACAGGAAGCAGCACCACAGGTTTTATAAATCCAATCACCATGGGCGTATTGACACGCACCGACTCAAACAAATGTACGTTTTGACGAATGCGCAACGTACCCAGCACCCGACGAAACAACGACTGTACGCTAGGCTCAGTCAGTTGAATACCTTCAGCTTTGAGTTGTTGCACATACACCCAGCTTCCCACCAAACGCACCAATAGTACCGAAGCACCAATGCCCCAAAATAGCACAATGGTATCCAAATGAAGTTGGAGAAACAGTAGCACTTCTTTGTACCAAGGCAAGGCTACTTTGGCATAGGTCATGTCCGAGGTCCAATAAAGTTGCGTATGAAGCGTTGTCAATGAGGATGTAGCAACGGCATTTACTGGCTGGTAATAAAGTACAAAGGTCGCCACCGAAGCAAAGACTTGGGCAGCTAATCCGCTGATGCCTACCCAATACTTCACCACGCAGGAGCACTTACGCAAGGCAAACAACGCAACTACGGCAAAGAGGACTACCACTCCCCCTTGCCAAAGAGAGTGAACCAATGTCCATCCCAAAGCCGAGGTGATGGGTTCGGAGAAAAAAGTGGTCGTTTTCATGGCTGTTGTTCGATTTGGTCTAAGAGTTTACGAATTTCATCCAATTCAGCAGGGGTGGTTTTATGCGAACCAAGTGCTTGCATGACCAGCTTGCTGGCCGACCCCCGAAAGGCCGTACCCACAAATCGCTCAAGCAGCGTAGCTTGGGTTGCTTCTTCGCTCACTTTGGCTTCATATACGTGTGAGCGGGCGTCTTCTACCCGCGTCAGTAGCCCCTTTTCGTACATGATTTGCATTAATTTGAGGGTGGTGGTGTAACCCACGTCGCGGTTTTCAGTCAAACGCTCGTTGACCTGCCGTACAGTACAAGGGCCTTCTTGCCAAAGCACTTGTAAGATTTTAAGTTCGGAGTCTGTTGGTTTCATAGTCTAAGTACGAATAATTTCGTAGCAAATATATACGAAATGCTTCGTATTGCCAAATTTTTTATACGAAACGTTTCGTATTAGCTTTTTTATGTGGTATTTCGAGCGATTTTCAGGACATTTGCAGCTCAATTTATTCATTATGACAACTACCATCGTACCCCAACTTCAAGCCACGCAACAAGCCGCTGCGCAAGTGCGTCGCTTGACTAGCGAGCAAAAAACGGCCTTGCTCAATCGCCTCGCCGATTTGCTGCTAGAACACCAAGCGCTGATTATGGCCGAAAACCAGAAAGACATGGAGCGAATGCCCGATGGCGACCCGAAAAAAGACCGTTTGTTTTTAAACGAAAAACGGATTCAGGGACTAGCCGACAGCCTCCGCGACGTAGCGCTGTTGCCCGACCCGTCGGGGCAGGTGTTGTTGGAACGAGAGATTGAACAAGAGCTTAAACTCAAGAAAATTACTGTACCGTTGGGAGTCGTAGGAGCTATCTACGAGTCGCGCCCCAACGTGACGGTGGACGTAGCCTCGTTGTGTTTGCGTTCGGGCAATGCGTGTGTGCTGAAGGGTGGTAAAGAGGCAGATTTCTCCAATCGTTGTTTGGTCGGTTTGATTCACCAAGCACTGCAAGAAGCAGGGGTGGACACCAGCGCCGTGATGTTGCTTCCTACCGACCGTCAGTTTGTGACCGAATTGCTCACGGCCACGCGATATGTCGATATTATCATTCCGCGCGGTTCGGAGTCGTTGATTCAGTTTGTGCGTAAAAACTCCTTGATTCCCACCATCGAAACGGGTGCGGGGGTATGTCACGGCTACATTGAGTCCACGGCTGACCTTGCCAAAGCCCGTGATATTGTGGTCAATGCGCGCGTCTCGCGGCCTTCAGTCTGCAACTCAATGGATTGCCTGATTGTTGACCGCGCCATCGCTGCTGAGTTTTTGCCTATGCTCAACGACGATTTTATCAAGTGGAACGTAGAAGTGTACGCCGACGATGCGTCGTATCCGATTTTTGAAGGCATCTCTTACCCCAAACTTCAACACGCTCAACCCCAAGATTTTGGACGCGAGTTTTTGGATTATAAACTAGCCGTAAAAGTAGTTGACAGCCTAGACGAAGCGCTTTCACACATTCAGAACTACTCATCGCGCCACTCCGAAGCCATTGTTTCCCAAAACCAAGCAGCTGTTGACCGCTTCCTAGCCGAAGTGGACGCGGCAGCCGTCTATGCCAATGCTTCCACGCGTTTTACCGACGGAGGTGTGTTTGGCCTTGGGGCTGAAATTGGTATTTCTACCCAAAAACTCCACGCCCGCGGCCCTTTTGCCCTCGAAAAACTCATAACAGAGAAGTGGGTTGTGGTGGGTAATGGACAGGTGAGATGGTGATAAAGCTACAATTTTCCCGAAAGTTTT
>JACCEC011084704.1_pt1 | contig 16151 bp, 14 predicted proteins | sample 7450121 | NCBI WGS metagenome assembly JACCEC01 (sample SAMN15323455, study PRJNA562643) | freshwater metagenome | isolation source: river surface water | place: USA:Blue River Watershed | collected 2017-08-18 | reverse complement strand
GTACCGATGCTAGCAATTTGTCCCATATTCCATATCACTGGTGTGCCAGCATCGATATTGGTGGTCCCAATTAACAGCCAGCGCCCATTCTTGTTGTACTCATGCGCTACTTTTTGTAAGAACTCAGCATTAATGTATTTTGAGATTAAGCGTAAGAGGGGTGAGGTATCGGCAAGCCCATCACTAAAAATACCCGCTAGGAAACTGCGGGCTTTAAATACATCCGATGGCTTAATCTCGGTATAGACCTCCTTAAGGACCGGATCATATTCTTTGCCAAGATAGGCAAATGGAGCAATTAGTGCACCCGTACTAATTCCGGTCACTAAGTTAAAGGCGGGACGGGTGCCGTTCTCAGTCCAGCCAACAAGCAAGCCAGCACCAAAGGCGCCGTTATCGCCACCGCCTGAAAGTGATAAGTAATGACTCTTACCACCTTGCGATTGCTTATTCATTTTTTTGTTCATCGCATCGACGTCGGCGACAAAGGTATTAATCCCCCCGCTCGTTGCAATCAGATAGCGCGAACTAGCTTGTCCAGCAATTTGTGCTTTGGATAGATCTGACGAAGGGACAGCCGCTTTACGCTCCAGCGTGCTGCAGGCAGTGAGGAGCACAGAGGTCAGAAGGATGAGATAACGATGGTTCAAGGAGCCCATGATTGGCCTAGACAATGGAAAAATTAAGGAGTGGGGGAGCCACCCAAAGCGAGGTATAGATTAACGCGCTGGGTCAAGGCATCCACCTGTCCCTGGCGATAGCTCATTTCAGTGGTATTGGTTTTAATCTTCTGCTGTTGGATTTGACGCTGATCAATACGACCAATTTTAAATTCCTGTTCGATCCGTTGCAGAATTTGTTTTTGTTCCTTCAACTGGGAACCCAAGAGAACACTGCGCTCACGCCAAGTCATTTCTCCAGTTAAGGCATTCTCAACATCACCAAAGGCATTGAGAACTACTTTGCCATAGTTGGCGAGAGCCGCTTGTGCCTCAGCGTTTTGATATGCGATTTGAGCCTCAATGGCTCCGCCTTGAAAGAGAGGCATCATGACATTGGCGCCAACCCCCAAACTACTTGTGGGGCCGTTGACCAAACTAAATACCTGACTGTTGATATAGCCAAAGCCAGCGGTCAAACTAATCTTTGGTAAGCGCGCCAAGCGTTTCTCGGAAGCGGTATAAAAAGCACTATTGACCCGAGCCTCTGCCGCAACGATGTCGGGACGACGCTCCAGAATATCGGTCGGGATTCCTGGGGCGATAGGGGGCGGTAGCTTTGGAAGTTGTGTATTTTGGAATAAGGCCCCTTGGGGGTAGCGACCCACTAGGATTTCAACCGCGCGCAAGGATTGATCCCTTGCTTGTTTTGAGATGAGCGCGACTTCCTGTGATTGGGCTGCTGCTGTTCTTGCAAAGGCCACATCATTTTTAGAAGAGGCCCCGATCTGCTCCCGAATTTCTGTTAATTGGGCATAACGTTTTGCGGCATCAGCATTTTCTTGTGCCAAGCGCGCCTGATCCTGCAAGCCCCGGGCTAACCATACGGTTTTGGTCAAGGTGCCCACCAATGATAAGCGGGCTGCATCCTGTTCGGCATTGAGTGCGCGCGCATTCTGTTTGGCTCCTGCAACGGCCGTACGAACTCGACCCCACAGATCCAACTCCCAGTTAGCGCCAATGTAATAACCTGTTAAGCCAGAGCCACTCGAACCGACCTTGCCACCTGTGTTGCCAACTACACCGACTCCAGGGTATTGCGCTCCACCCGCTGCATCAATCAATGCCTCGGCCTGTAAACGTCGAGCTGCAATGATTCGTACATCAGGATGGTTCTTTAAGGCTTCAGCAACCAGAGTCTCTAGTTCAACATCATTAAATTGTTTTAGCCAGGCATCATCGAGTTGAGTACCTGTATTCGTGCCTGTACTAAATTTATTGGGAACGCTTACTTGCGGCAAAGCTTGATTGCGTAGATCTTTTCCAGCTATGGGCGCCTTCACCGAACAGCTCATCAGGAGAAATACGCTACACGCCCATGCACTTGTATAGCCAACGGCAATCCCAAAGCGAGAACAAGTAGGGTGCGCCATACCTTAGTGCAATTTGGGGATGATGTAGTTCAGCTTGGTTGCTACCCGCAACATCACCTTACGAATTACATGCAAGAAGGCCATACTGTCGGTGTAGACCGCACCTTCACCTACGGCACCAGCTGGCAATAAAGGATAGTTTTTGCTGTCATCCAAGACCAACTTAACTGCAAAACGATTAGCAGAAATATCACGCAAACCGATGGTGGGTAGATTGCCGCTCACATTGAGTTGCCCTTGGCCTTCGGCATAAATCACCGACTCTACCTTGGCCTTCAATATCTGACCGGGCAGGCTCGGAATATAAAATTCAGCCTCATTACCTGGCGCGATTTGATGCAATTCATTTTGTTTGTATAAAGCATAAATCTGCGGGGCGTCTTCCATGAAGGTCATGACTGAGGAAACAGGGAAGGCGGCGACATAAGCGCCCGGGCGTAACTGCACATTCACAATCACACCATCGGCAGGAGCGCGATTAACGGTTTGCTCGAGATCGTATTGCGCATGCTTGAGCTGCTCTTGCAAATCGAGGAGGTCAGCTTCAGCCTTCTCAAGATCAAAGCGATTACCAGCCCCAGCATCAACCAACTGTTTGTTCTCAGAGACCCGCAATTTGGCAAGATCGAGTTTGGCCTTGATAGAGCTTGCTTGGGCTTGGTATTGCGTGGCATCAATCTTAAAAAGGACATCCCCTTTTTTAACTCGCTGATTAATCTTGACCGGGACATCAACCACCCGACCCTTTACCTGACTCACAATGCCCACGTTATTGCGAACCACAATGACGTCACCCGAGGAAGGGGCAAAGATATTGAGAAGCAAGATCAACGTGATCATGCCCACCACGGGGATTGTGAACACAACTACCTTGGAGACAGTTGTCCAAGGAAGTAATTTGTATTTAAAAAAGATTAGCCAAACAATGCTGGCATAAATGGCTAGGAGGAGTACTTCCATTACGCTTTACTCGTATCGGACTCTTTATTCACCTGATCTTCTTCTACCGGTGAGTAGCGATCGGTACCATAAGCTAACTTGTACATGGTAGGGCGTGTATATGCCCATAGATAGGCAAAGGGCCACAGTAAGCCGCCAAAGAATAAAGAGAGAACACAAAGCGCATGGATCGCATCGCGTTGTGGATGTTGACGGCGCTTAGCGACGGTATCTGGCCAGATGTGTACGAACCAAAATAAGGCAATAAAGCCAATTGGTAAGACAATCAAAACGATCCACGAAATGATATTTGCAAAGCCATCAATTAAATGAGCGGGCATGAACGATGCCTGTGCCAGCAAGGGCATCCACAGCGATACCAGTAAGAGAGGTTTTAACAAACGCAAGCTCATGAACTTTTTCCTTGAATGCATGGTGTTCATAGACACTATTAGCAAAATCTAACACAGGAGATTATTGACTGTGCGGGTCAGGGGCGGTATTAGCCCTAAAGCTAATAAGATCAGTATAAAGAGCTTAAAAGGCCTCTTTTTCAGCCTCTAAATAGGCAAGGCTCGTGTACTTACCGATGTTGTTGTCAAAGCCCTGCATGGTCTTGGCCCGTTTGCTAACCCGCGGGTCCTTTAGAACGAGCGACTTAGCAACACTAAGATCTTGCCCGTCTTTAACCGCTTTGACACAGGTTTCATAAATACCAGCCAAGAACTCACCGTATTCCTTGAGGAGCTGTTTGCTTGGCTCGCCGTGACCGGGTATCCATATCTGATCGCCCTCAGAACTTTGCAGGTTTTTATAGGTTTTAAAAGTACCAACATACGAACCATCATCGATATTGGCGATGCGATTACCCATGGCGATATCACCTACATAGGTCATCTTATCTTCGATAACCTGCATAGAGATATCGCCGGGAGTGTGAGCGACACCATGATGATGGACCTTGATTCTTACATCACCATAATGAAATACATTGCCATGATTGGCTGCATGCATTGGGGCGATCACTTTTGTACCGGCAGTAGCTTGGTTGGTCCAGCGTTCCATCAGATTACGCCAGGCATTACCTTCGATCCCCTTGATTTGAGCGATGGAATAGGGGTGGGCGTAAATGGGTACATCCTTACCATACGCCTCAACAAATGCTTGATTGCCCAAGAAATGATCGCCGTGATAGTGGGAGTTAAAGATCGCAATCACTGGTTTATTGGTAACCCGCTTGATCATCCGCACTGCCATCTCACCAATTTGCACAGAGGCACCCGTATCCAAGAGAATGACACCCTTGCTACTCACTACAAAGGTAATGTTAGCCATCATTCCTTGGTTCTCAGGGGTTGGAAAACCATCAGGGGAGTAAATGAGCCAAACATGCGGACCAATTTGCTTCGCCGGAATATCTTTAACGGGAGGGCCCTTTAAAAAATCATCTGCAGCTCGCGCAAAATGCATCATTTGTGGGGTAAGAGCAATAGCACTTCCCCCCGCAACCCATTTCAATACCTGACGACGCTCGTTTGGAACCATGAGACCCCTTGTGTATATATTCATTCTAACGAATATATATACCTAGCCCCTTCATCGCCAAAGTTAATTCTTTGAGTCTAGGCTCATGCGCAGTTATCGCGCTCGGGAACTGAGGTATCTAAGACCCTAAGGCCCATTTGGCGATTAGGGCGTAGAGCGGGATGCCAATAATGATATTGAGAGGAAAAGTAATACCGAGCGACATTCCCATATACAGAGCAGGACTGACCTCCGGTAGGGCATGACGCAGTACAGCGGGTACCGCAATATATGAAGCGCTAGCAGCAAGTACCATGAGTAGGATCGTATTACCGAGCTCAACCTGAAAGAGAAGGCAAAGAGTGAGTGCGAGTAAGGAGTGGCACAAGGGTGCAATGAATGCATATAAAAAGAGTACGCGCGGCTTCCCTTTTAGGTCTGCAAAACTCTTTGCACTCATTAAGCCCATATCAAGTAAGAAGAAGGCCAACATTCCTTTAAAGAGATCAACCGAGAACGGCGCCATCACCTTTTGACCATCAGGCCCCGATAAAATTCCAATGAGCATGGCACCCAAAAGAAGAAGCTGTGCACCATCCGTAAAGGACTCATGCAATAACTTACCGACTTTAAGAGACTGCTTCGTTTGTGATACCGAAGACTTGGCACGATTGGCTAAAAAGATTGCCAAGATAATGGCAGGCGATTCCATTAATGCCATGGCAGCTGCCATATGACCGCCATACTCGATTTGCACATGATTTAAATACTGAGTGGCGGTAATAAAGGTAACCGCGCTCACTGAACCATAGGTAGCTGCAATCGCAGCAGAGTCCAGCGCACTTAGTTTAGTTTTTAGAAAGAAGTAGCTCACCAGCGGCACAACGCACGCCAAGAAGATGGCAATGCCTAAACTAGTAGTAATTGCTAAGGTCAACCCAGATTGGTGCAGAGCAAAGCCACCTTTTAGGCCCAAGGCCATTAAAAGGTAAAGGGATAGAAAGCGTGTAATAGGTTGGGGGATCTCTAAATTGGATTTCACCAATCCTGCAAATACACCAAAGATAAAGAAGAGGATGGCTGGGTCAATAATGGTGCTCATGGGTGTATTTTCTCATTTTCTGCAAAGCACTCTAATGCCTAGTCGCCTTCATAATAAGCTTACATATATTAGGGAATACACCAAGTCATTAAATATGCTTAAATACTTATATCGATTTTGGGGAGTAGCCTGCCTAGCAATAGGTCTTGCGCATCGACATACCGGTTTGCTCTCACAGAGCTGCCCGGTGCGCAAGGGGAATGAGTCCTTGGCCAGACCAGTTTTTTTGATGGAAAACTGTGGGCCCTAATTTAATTGCAGTGCATCGTGTGATCCAGCTTGCTCTCATTGCGGCAGTAAGTTGCTTTTCTCATTCATTGTGCGCACAAACGCAAACTCAGACAAAAACAGTTTTTACCTTAGACCAATTGGTACAACTTGCCTTGGAGAGTAATCCCCAGGTGATGGCATCACGCGATCAAACGCGAGCTAGCAGCGGACAACTGAGGAGTGCGAAGGCAATTCCGAATCCCGAGTTTGAGGTCAATACTGGACAACAGCGCGGCACCTCTGGAAGTTTAACTACTGGAAATGTCTCTTCATGGGCGGTGACCCAGCCCTTGGACATGCCCTATACGCGTGTCCCACGAGTCAACGCTGCGGAGGCCAGTATGCGTGCAGCCGAGGCTGGCCGAGTCGCCTTTGAGGTCGAGACGATTGCCCGTGTTCGACAAGGGTTTTATGAACTAGTACGACGAGAAGCAGAAGCGCGTGCAGCAGATGAAGACATGGACTTAACCAAACAGATTCAGAATCGAATGCAATTACGCTATGACGTTGGTGAGACCGCACGCTTTGAGTTAATCCGTGCGCAAACTGAGTTTTTGAACGCAGAGATTGTGGCCCAAGCCAGTAAGTTGCGAATAGAGCAGGCGCGCAGTCAGCTACGCAAGCTGGTAGGCTTTAATCTACCGGCCAATTTTGAGATTCAAGCTAAAGCAGAAAAACTCCCCCAATTGCCCGAGCTAAAGGTCTTGCTAACCGAGTTGCGCAATCAAAGCCCGGAGCTCAAACGCGCTAAGGCGGAGGTTGAAGCAAGCGAGTCACGCTTAAGCTTTGAGCAAAATTCTCGCTTACCAAGGTTGTCGGTTAAGGCTCAGCAATATAACGATCCTAATTTCACAGACCGCTTATATGGTTTGGTAGTGAGTATCCCAATTTGGGATTTCCGGAGTGGACAAATTACTGAAGCAGAGTCCAATGCATCCCGGGCGCGCAACCAACTCAACGCACAAACACAAAACTTAGAAGCTCAGCTCGAGTCGGCCTACAAGTTATATGAGATGACCAGTTTTCAGGTGAAAACCCTTGATGAGAAGGTTGTGCAATTAGCGGCAAGCGCACGTCGTATTGCGGAGACCTCATACCGCTACGGCGAGCGAGGGATGTTGGAATATCTGGATGCGCAACGTACTTTTAGAGCCGCCCGTAATGATTTAATTCGGGCGCGTTTTGAGCTGGCATCGATTGTGAATGAGATTGAACGTTTAAGAGCATCCTCAGACTGGGTTGCAATGATTGAAGGTAAAAAATAATGAGTACCAAAGTAAAACTCACCAAGAAAATAGCCGATGGTTTTCATAAGACTCGCACATTGATTCAAGAACAGTTCACGACGGGGCTTCATTCTGTTCGAGATTGGCAAAAACAGGGGTATGGTCAGATTCGGGAGTTGGTTGCAAAGAAGTCGCCAAACGTACTAAAGCAATACGACTCCAGTCCGGGCTGGATGAAGACCGGTTTATTTTTCCTACCTTGGGTCCTGGTAGTTCTATTAACTTTGTATTATTTTGATGCTTTTGATTCCAGGCCCAGACCGGCCTATATACAAGATCCCAGCGTGGTCTACGTCAACGATGATCTCAGCAAGATGGTAAAGAATGGTCAAGTTAGACTGGCACCTTTTATTGAAGAACTCCGGGTTTCTGGGCGCATTGACTTCAATGAGATGTTCTTAGCCCGAATTGGTGCGAACGTTACTGGGCGGGTCTCTGAAATTATTGGAATACCGGGTCAGCAGGTTGAGCAGGGCGACCTCCTAGCAAAGATTACTTCTACGGAGTTAACCCAGTCGCAACTCGCCTATCTGAAAGCGCGAAGTGCTAGTCAACTCGCCGAGCAGGCCGCTAATCGTGCACGTATTTTGTACAAAGAAGATGTGATTGCCTTGGCGGAGTTACAACGTCGAGAGGCAGAATCAAGTAGCGCTAAGGCAGAGTTGCGCGCCGCCAATGACCAACTTCGTGTTCAGGGAATGGACCAAAAGAGTATTGATCGACTGGCAAGGTCAGGCTTGATAGAGTCCATTAATAATGTAGTTGCAACCATCCCCGGACAAATTGTGGAACGTAAAATTAATAAGGGGCAAGTGGTTCAACCTGCCGAAGCTTTGTTTACGATCGCTGATCTCGATACCCTATGGGCAATTGCTGAGGTACCTGAGAGCAACTCTTCTTTATTACAGAAGGGGCAAAAGTCCTCAGTGATTATTCCGGCTTTGCGTAATCGAGTGATTGAGGGCGTCATTGCACACGTCGATGCGATTGTGAACCCACAGACCAGGACGGTTGTGGTTCGTATGGATGTGCCCAATCAAAGTGGGCAAATTCGTCCAGGGATGTTGGCAACCATGTTGATTGATAGCGAACCGATTGAGCGTTTAGTAGTGCCATCGTCCGCCATTATTCGTGAGGATAACCAAGATTACGTCTTTGTCCGTGATGAGGGCGAACGCTACAAAATGGTGGCTGTGAAGGCCGGTCCCGAGGGCAAGGGAATGCGCCCCATTCTGTCTGGTTTAAAGGACGGTGAAGAGATTGCGATTGAGGGCGCTTTTCATCTGAACTCTGAACGCAAACGTCAGCTCAGTGGTGGTTAAGCATACGAGAGAATGCCATGATTGAAAGTGTCGTCCGCTTTGCGCTACAACAGCGCCTCCTGATCCTAGTCCTTGCTGCTGCATTATTCTTTGTCGGTTTGTTTGCGACCAAACGCTTATCGGTCGATGCTTTTCCAGATGTCACTAATATTCAAGTGCAAATTGCAACTGAAGCACCAGGACGATCGCCGGAAGAGGTTGAGCGTTTTGTGACGATACCGATTGAGTTGGGCATGACCGGTTTACCAGGTTTAGTAGAAATGCGCTCTCTCAACCGTAATGGTATTTCGATTGTGACCCTCGTCTTTACCGATAAAACTAGCATCTACTTTGCTCGCCAGCTGGTATTGGAACGCCTTATTGAGGTAGCAGCCAAGATGCCCGATGGCATAACGCCTGTTTTGGCACCACCCACCACAGGCTTGGGTGAGGTCTATCAATACACCTTAGAGCATCCTTCTGATGGTAAGCGTGAGTTAAGCGAGGAAGAACTTCAAGATCGTCGCACGATTCAGGATTGGGTAGTACGCCCTATGCTTCGGTCTATCCCGGGTGTTGCTGAGATTAATACTCAAGGTGGATACGCTAAGGAGTATCAGGTCTTAGTGAACCCAGAGCGCTTACGTCACTACGGAATTAGTTTGCAGGATGTCTATATTGCGCTAGCCAGAAATAATGCGAACTCGGGTGGCGGTCAATTGCCGTCCTACGCAGAGCGTTATTTAATTCGGGGAATTGGCCTAATTAATAAGCCTGAAGATATTAGTAAGATTATTCTCAAAGAAGTAAAAGGCACCCCAGTTTTTGTTCGTAATGTGGCAGAGGTCACGATCGGCAGTGAGATACGGCAGGGTGCCATTATTAAAAATGGTGTGACCGAAGGCGTCGCCGGCATTATTCAGATGAACCGTGGTGCTAATGCCCGTGACGTAGTAACTCGCATTAAAGAGAAGGTGCGTGAGATTAATGAACGCAAGCTCTTGCCCGAGGGCCTGCAAATCGTACCGTTTTATGACCGTACGGACCTCGTGAACGCTGCCATGTTCAATGTGGCAAAGGTCTTGGTCGAAGGCGTGCTCCTGGTGATCATTTTGTTATTCCTATTCTTAGGAGACGTGCGTTCATCCATTATTGTGGTGGCAACTCTCATCCTGACACCGTTGCTTACCTTCGTGGTGATGAATCGCTACGGCATCTCTGCGAATTTAATGTCCTTGGGCGGTCTAGCAATTGCGATTGGCATCATGGTGGATGGCTCGGTCGTGGTTGTAGAAAACACCTTTGCTAAATTAGGTGCCCGACTAAAAATGGGTGAGTCCCGCAATCGTATTATTTTAGAAGCCGCTTCGGAGGTTGGCAAACCGGTACTGTTTGGTATAGGCATCATTATTTTGGTATTCATGCCTTTACTTGCGCTAGAGGGAATGGAGGGCAAAATGTTTGCCCCGATGGCCATCACGATTGCGATCGCATTGACCATTTCTTTAATCCTATCGTTTCTGCTCTCACCGGTTTTGTGTTCCTATATCTTAAAAGGTGGCAGCGAGGATGACACCAAGGTGGTAGCGCATTTGCGTAAGTACTACGACTTTATGTTGAACTGGTGCCTGAACAATCCGCGTTTAGTGGTCAAGCGTGCTTTGATTGCACTGGCAGTCAGTGTTGTGGTCTTTGTGCTTCTGGGTAAGTCTTTTATTCCTGTGATGCAAGAGGGATCGATTACTCCAGTGATTGTGCGCTCGGCCAATATCGCTCTCGATGAGTCGATTAAATTAGAGTACGAGGCTCTAAAACGGATTATGACCATCCCTGGAGTAGAAGCGGTGGTCTCGCGCTTGGGACGTGGCGAGTCGCCTGCAGACCCTGGTCAGCCTTTTGAGTCCGACCCGATTGTGACTCTCAAGCCCTTAGGAGATCGGGATCTTAGCCAAGAAGAGATTGCTAATCAAATTCGGGAGAAGCTAAAAACACTTCCCGGGATAGAGTTGGCGATCTCACAACCGATTGCAGCAAGGGTTGATGAGATGGTCTCTGGTGTCCGCTCCCAAGTGGCGGTTAAGATTTTTGGTGATGATGTTCAAACACTCATTAAATTGGGTACTCAAATTAGTCAAATCCTAGGCAAAATGAAGGGTAGTACCGACCTTCGGATTGAGCAAGCATCCGGCCAAAACTATCTCAATATTAAGATTAATCGAGATGCGATTGCCCGCTATGGAATTAATGTTGCAGACGTTAATGACGTGATCGAAACAGCGATTGGTGGAAAACAAGCATCCACCGTTTATGAGGGCGAGCGCCGCTTCCCATTGGTATTGCGTTATCCGGCACCGTATCGTGATAAGGTCGTTGCGATTGAAAACATCATCTTGCACTCACCCAATGGCGCACAAGTTCTATTAAAAGACTTAGCCAGTGTTGAGTTGATTGACGGTCCTCCACAAATCTCCCGCGAATCCGGAAAGCGTCGCTTAGTGATTGGCGTGAATGTACAGGGACGGGATTTGGGAGGCTTTGTGGATGAAGCGCAGAAAAAAATTGCGCAAGATATGAAATTGCCCGAAGGTTATCGTTTGGTTTGGGGAGGACAGTTTGAGAACATGGAGCGTGCGATGGCGCGCCTCATGATTATTATTCCGCTAACCATTGCGGCGATCTTCTTTTTACTCTTCATGCTATTCAAGTCGATTCGGTTGGCAAGCTTAATTATTTTGGTTCTCCCTTTTGCTTCGATTGGTGGGATCTTCGGCCTATTTATTAGTGGCGAGTATCTATCGGTACCGGCAGCTGTTGGGTTTATTAATTTGTGGGGTATTGCGGTCTTGAATGGTGTGGTCTTGATCTCCTTTATTAAACAACTGCGGGATGATGGTATGCCATTGCACGAGGCGCTCATCGATGGTTGTGCGCATCGTTTTAGACCAGTGATGATGACTGCTGCTGTAGCGATGCTGGCTTTGATCCCCATGCTCTTCTCGGGCGGGCCCGGTTCAGAGGTAACCCGACCCCTTGCAATTGTGGTGATTTCAGGTTTAATTACCTCTACGGGCTTAACCTTGCTGGTCTTGCCTGTCTTGTATGGTCGGTTTGAAGAAAAAGAGGTTGAAGCGTGATTGAGATTAAAGCTGTAATTCGTCCTAGTAAGTTACCGATTGTGCGAAGTGCGCTGATGGATACCCCTGGTTTTCCGGGGATGACCGTGACGAAGGTAGAGGGATGCAGCGCACCATCACGGGTTGAAAAGGCTAGTATTAAGGATGAGCTGACCGATTACACCGCCAAGGTACGTATTGAAATTGTTTGCAATGAAGATGTTGCAGATGCCATCATGGATCGCTTGGTCACTGCCTGTCAGACAGGTCAAGTGGGTGACGGGATTGTCTGGCGCGTGAATGTGGATAAGGCGTTCTTTATTGCTAAAAACTACCCCGATCCTTTAAAGCCATAGCGACTATGGAATGGGGCGTTGATCAATTGCCTGGCCCTGTTTGTTCACCTTCACCAAGAGCATTTGTCCTGAGCCGACCGAGACACCAGTCAAGGCGCGGATATTAACCTGATGACTAACCAAGATCAACGGGGCCTTATTGCTGCTTGATAATTGTTTTTGTATAAAAGCCTCAAGCTCTCTTGTTTGTTTATCCCCCCGACTCATTTCTTCGAAGAAAGATCCTAACGAAGACTCTGGAACAGCCTTCCCTTTATTAAGGAGGGTAGCCGTATCCATACAGCGACACCAAGGACTACTAAAGACCCGGGCTTCTTTAATTCCTTGGGCTGCAAGCCACTGACCAATCTCTGATGCTTGTTTGCGCCCGTAATCACCGAGATTACGTTGGCTAGAGCAATCATTGAGACGATAACCTTGAGGGTCACTAAATCCTGGGGCATCAGCATGGCGCATGATGATGAGGCTAGAGCCAGAACGCAGATCCTCTGCCAAGTTTGCATTAGCCGTTCCAGAAATAAATAGCGTCAGGATAAAAAGTAAGCGAAGCATTATTCGGAGATTACTTTGCCAGGGTTTAGGATGTTGTTAGGATCGAGAGCATGTTTCAGACTACGCATCAGTTGAAGGGCAACAGAGCCTCGATGAGCCTCTAAATCAGGAAGTTTGAGCTGGCCAATACCATGTTCAGCAGAGATAGAGCCATGGTGTTTCTCAACTTGCGTATAGACCACATCATGAATTACTTGCTCATGACTACTGTTAAATTCTTTGGGGTTTGTCCCAACGGGGGGAGCAACGTTGTAATGCAAATTACCATCCCCAAGATGTCCGAAGTTAATAAGGCGCACGCCACTGAAGCGTTGTCGCAAGATACCATCGGTTTCCTCAATAAAAGCATGCAGGGAAGAGATTGGTAAAGAGATATCGTGCTTGAGATTAGCGCCTTCTTGTGCTTGGGCCATCGTAATATGCTCGCGCATGGTCCAAAATGATTGAGCCTGGGAGAGGTTGCTAGCAATCACAGCATCAGTCGCTAGACCACTCTCAAAAGCACTTTCTAGAACACTCTCCATTAGATTGCGAGCGTGCTCTTCACTTTCGTGATCGGATAACTCGACCAAAACGGTATACGCTGGATCGTTGGACAGAGGGTTCTTCATCTGCGGAAAGTGTTTTGCAGTCAGGTCTAAAGAATCTTTAGACATCATCTCAAAGCCGGTGAGTAAAGCAGCCGTACGTTTCTGAAAGAGGTTGAGGAGCTGGATGGTCGATGGAATATCAGGCACTGCTACCAATGCTGTCCACTGTGCTGTTGGAAGCGGATATAGCTTAAACACCGCCGCAGTGATGATGCCCAAGCAACCCTCGGATCCAATATAGAGATCGCGTAAGTCAAAACCGGTGTTGTCTTTTCGCAAACTGCGAAGACCCTGCATGACCTCGCCCTGTGCAGTGACCACCTCAAGACCTAAACACAGCTCACGCGCATTGCCGTAGCGCAAGACATTGGTGCCACCCGCATTGGTTGCTAAATTACCACCAATCTGACAGCTACCTTGCGCGCCTAAGCTCAGAGGAAATAAAAATCCTTGTGCTTTAGCTGCTTCCTGAACAGTTTGTAAAATACAGCCAGCCTCAACCACGATCGTTTGATTGCTCGCATCAATTCCGCGTATGGCCTGCATGCGCTTGAGGTTCATAACTACCTGTTGCCCACTGTCATTGGGAGTAGCAGCGCCACACATACTCGTGTTGCCCCCTTGCGGCACGATAGAGATCTTGGCCTGATTACATACCTTCACAATCTCAGCCACTTGTGCAGTGGTATTGGGCAAAAGGATGGCAAGAGCCTTGCCTTGGTAACGATTACGCCAATCGCTTAAGTAGGGCGCTTTGTCCTGATCGTCAAGCAGAACATATGCCTGCCCCAGAAGTTTTTGGCAATGTGAAATGAATGCAGAGGGGCTCATGCCATCATTCTATTGCTTGGGGGTAGTGTTTGCTTTGGGATCCGCTCTCGCCTTTGCCTTTGCTTCTGCCTTGATGGGCTTTAAATATAAGAGCAGGCATACAAAGACGATGACCGAGAACACTAGCTCTAATAGTGCCATCCAAAAGTTCCAACCCGATTCGGATAGCCGAACCAAAGCCTCTGTGGTGTAAACCAGAATGAGCATCGTACCCCATTGCATAGTGTAGACCTTGGCTCGCCATAGGCCGGGCAAGAGGATGATTAGTGGCAGGGCTTTCAGAATCAGCCAAGAGCCGCCCGGACGCAGCGGAGAGATAAACCATTCCCAAGCGATGCACAAAAGGATAAGGTCTAGCGTCGCAGCACTCGCAATTAATACGTATTTATCCTTATCAAGGATTTTGGAGAGCATATTACCCATCAGTTTGTTGCTCGCAGGCGTAGCGCAATCTCTGCAAGACGCTTTCCTTGCGCAATGGCTAACCGACTTTCTTCTGGACTAATCGGGGCACTACCGTCTGCATGCGCTAGATGTGAAACACCATACGGGGTGCCACCCGTTGTTGTATTCATGAGCTCAGAATTACTATAGGGTAGCCCCAACAAAACCATGCCATGGTGCATCAAGGGGAGCATCATCGAAAGTAGAGTGGTTTCTTGCCCGCCATGCAAGCTACCGGTGCTCGTAAAGACGCACGCCGGTTTACCTTGGAGCGCACCACTCAACCATTGAGCCGAGCTGCCATCTAAAAAGTATTTCAGGGGCGCGGCCATATTGCCAAAGCGAGTGGGTGAGCCCATAGCAAGACCAATACATTCTTCTAGATCAGAGTATTCCGCATAGGGTGCCCCTTCGGTGGGTACTGTGGGTTCTGTAGCCTCACAGACCGCTGAGATGGCTGGCACGGTACGCAAACGAGCGCTGACTCCCGAGACACTCTCAATACCTTCGGCTATTAAGCGCGCTAATTTCTGGGTAGCACCAGAGCGGGAGTAATACAAGACCAAGATTTCTGGGGGGGTCATATGAAACGCTTCCTTTGGAATTCAGTATAGATTCCCATATGATACGGGCATGCAATTAACGTATTCAATCCAGCGTTGGCTTCCTCTCGGTAAAGAGTTGTGGGAGCGTAATCGGCACCTAAAGCTCAATCAAGTATCTGCCAGCTTGGCATTTACCACCATCCTCTCGCTGGTGCCAATCCTTACCATCGGATCCTATTTGGTATCGAACTTACCGGGCGTGGTGGCGTTACGAGCCACTTTTCAGACCTGGGTACTGAAAAACTATTTCCCGGGTGGCATTAATCAGCAAATATCAAACTATCTCAGCCAGTTTTCTACAAAGGCTAAAGAGTTAACTCTGGTTGGATCTGTTGGCTTATTGCTCACGACCATCGTGACCATGATCGTCATTGAGCGTGCCTTTAATGAGATCTGGCAAGTGAAAGAGCGCCGACCATTTCTGAAGAAGATGCTAATTTATCTTGCTGCTACGGTAATGGGACCGCTCTTACTGGGTTTTGGTATATATCTAAGTGGCGTCTTGTTTGCATCAGCGAGTGGCTGGTTCCCAGCACTTTCAGCAGGCTTTAAGTTCATGAGTACGATCGTATCGAGTCTTTTGGCTTTCATTGTCTTTGCTCTGGCCTACCGTGTCTTGCCGTTTACGAAAGTTGAGTGGAGAGACGCATTGACCGGGGCTATGTTTGCAGGCCTCGCCTATGAGCTCACAAAATTTGGCTTTGCCTTTTTTGTCACCCAAGCTGCTTTCTACAAAACGGTATATGGAACCTTTGCGATTGTGCCTCTGATGCTGATCTGGATTTATATCACCTGGTGGGTAACCTTAGCGGGCGCGGTGATCGTGGCTAATATGCCAACTATTCGGCAACGCTTGGTTCAGGAGCATTGATCCGCCTAGTGCCATAATGGAGCTATGTCTGGAAATACCTTAGGCCTTCTGTTTACTGTCACCACTTTTGGTGAGTCTCACGGTCCTGCCATTGGGGCAGTGGTGGATGGGTGCCCGCCCGGTATGACCCTTTCTGAAGCAGATATCCAAGGTGATCTGGATCGTCGCAAGCCTGGTACCTCTCGTCATGTGACCCAACGTAAAGAAGAAGATCGGGTTGAGATCTTATCGGGGGTCTTTGAAGGTAAAACTACTGGTACGCCCATTTGCTTACT
>JACCEC013117396.1_pt1 | contig 16157 bp, 18 predicted proteins | sample 7450121 | NCBI WGS metagenome assembly JACCEC01 (sample SAMN15323455, study PRJNA562643) | freshwater metagenome | isolation source: river surface water | place: USA:Blue River Watershed | collected 2017-08-18 | reverse complement strand
TTATAGCTTTATAAATAAAAAGATTTATTATTTCAAAATTATATGTCATTTATATATTAAAAAATAATTTAATTTTTATAAAAATAATTTAATTTTTATAAAAATTACTATATATATATATATATATTATATAAATATAAAATATTAATATATAACAATAATGCATTATTGTTATATATTATTTAATGAATTAAATAATAAAACATATAATGGATATACAGTAAATTTAGAGAGACGTATAAGACAACATAATGGAGAAATAAAAGGAGGAGCTAAATATACAATAAAAGAAAATTTAGAATGGAAATATTTATTAATAATAGAATCAGAACAATTAGATCATAATACAGCATTATGTTTTGAATGGATGTTAAAATATCCAACACGTAAAAAACCAAGACCTAAAGCATTTCAAGGAATATTAGGACGTTTAAAATCTTTACCATTAGTATTATTATATGATAAATTTATAGAAATGCATTTTAAAATAAAAGTTAACCCTCAATATTATAATGAAATAAAAGAAATTTTAAGTATGTTTAATGATAGAATAATAATAGAAATATTATTAAACTAATTTTTAATTTAAAAAATTTTTTATATATAACTAATTGGGAGCCATTCTTCATCGTCTAATGGACATGTATTACGTGTTTTACACCATTTATTAATACAACATTCATGATATCCATGACCACAACACCCTAAAATACTTTTACAATTTTTAATATTAACTTGACATTCAATACATTTATCTAATAAACTATTTCTACAAATAGCACAATTATCATTTTTAATATTAATACATTTAGTATTAAAATGTAATAATACATTTTCTACATTAAAAATATTATTAGTTAAAGCTGCCATATTTTGATTAATAATATTATTTTTTTTACAATATAATTAATATTTTTTTCAATTTTTTTTTAATTAAAAATTGAAAAAAAATTATATAAATATAAAAAGTAATTAATTAATATTAAAAGAATGAATCATAAAACTAATTTATGGGTTGAAAAATATAGACCAAAAAAAATAAGTCAAATTGTTCAACAAAATGAAATAAAATTATTACTTGAACAAGCAATAAAAAAAAAAAATTTAACACATATGTTATTATTTGGTCCTCCTGGAACAGGTAAAACTTCAACAGCTTTAGCTTTAGCTAAACAATTATATTATTTACCAAGAAAAGAAGGTGAAGATAAATGGAAATATTATGAAAGAAATGAAAAATTATTTAGAGAAAGAGTAATAGAATTAAATGCATCAGATGAAAGTGGTATTAAAGTTGTAAGAGATAAAATAAAAAATTTTGCTAATTCTGCAATTAATATAAATGAAGAAAATACTAATATTCCACCTTTTAAAATAATAATTTTAGATGAAGCGGATGCGATGACAAACGATTCACAATTTGCACTTAGAAGAATTATTGAATTATTTACACATAGTACACGATTTATTCTAATATGTAATTATGTAACAAAAATTATTGAACCATTAACATCAAGATGTGCAAAATTTAGATTTCAATCTATTTCATCAATATCCATAAATGAAATAATTAATTATATATCAAAAAAAGAGAATTTAGAAATAGATGATAATGTTATACAAACATTGTATAAAATAACAAAAGGTGATTTAAGAAAAGTAATAAATTTATTACAAAGAGCATCATATATTGATAAAAATATAACTTCAGATTTAATTATTGATATATCTGGTCAAATATCTAATAGTAAAATTGATTATATTTGGAATATAATTATTGATAAAAATATTGATCATATTCGATTATTTAAATTAGTAAAAGAAATTATTAGCGAAGGTTATTCATCAATAATATTATTAAATAATATTTTTGAAAAAATTATAGAAGATGAAAATATTAATGATGATAATAAAAAAAAAATAATATTAATTATAAGTCAAATTGATTATGAATTAATAAATAATGCAAATGAAACTATTCAAATTATGTATTTATTTAATACAATAATAAACAATATAAAAAATATTGAATAATATAAATATTAGAATATTATATCAATTTTAATTAATAATATGAGAGAAATTGATATTGAAGAACTCAATAATAAATTTAATAAAGTTTTAGCAAAAGAATTTATTAAACCAACAGAAAAAGATATTATTTTTTATAAACCATTAGTAGAAATAATATTACAATCTGAGAAAAAAATAATAGATAAAGAATTTTTAGAATTAAAGAGAAAATATAAATTTCATCAAAAAAAATCATTTTTATTTCATGTATATTTAGAATTAAAGAAACAAAATTTATTAACAAATGATTTAATTGAGAATGAAGATATTTTAAGACAAACAATACAAATAAAACCTTGTAAGTCATGGTCTGGTATTGTTTCAATTACAATTTTTACTTCTCCATATCCTGAATATATGAATGAAGAAGGAAAAATTATTAAACAATCATTTAGTTGTAATTGGAGTTGTCATTTTTGTCCATCTGAACCTAATATGCCAAAATCATATATTAAAGGTGAACCAGCAGTATTAAGAGCAGAAAAAAATAATTTTGATTGTGTATTACAAATATGGGATAGAATGCGAAGTTTATATATGACAGGACATGGATTTTCAGAAAAAATAGAATTAATAATAAGTGGTGGTACATGGACTTCATATCCTATACAATATAGAATAGAATTTTGTAGAGATATATATTATGCAGCAAATGTTTATTGGGATAATGATAAAAGAGAAAAATTAAGTTTAGAAGAAGAAAAGAAAATTAATCAAACAGCTTTTTCACGTATAGTTGTATTAACAGTTGAAACAAGACCAGATACAATTAATAATGATGAAATAAAATTATTAAGAGAATTTGGAATAACTAGAGTACAATTAGGAATTCAACATATTGATGATGAAGTATTAAAAAAATTAAATAGAAAATGTTCAATGAATAAAACAATTGAAGCAATCGAATTATTAAAAAGATCATGTTTTAAAATTGATAGTCATTGGATGCCTAATTTACCTTTTTCAACACCTGAAAAAGATGAAAATATGTTAGTAAAAACTTTATTTGGTTTGAAAAATAATATTAAAAAAGAAATAAAATACAAAAATAATAATCCGTTTTATTCTTTTTATAATTGGATTATGGGAAATAGAGAAATTGAAGAAATTTATGAAACATATGATTTAGTAGCACCTGAATTAATTACTGATCAATATAAAATTTATCCAACTGCTATTACACCATGGACAAAAATAGAAGAATGGTATAAAGAAGGATTATATAAACCATATGAAGAAAAATATTTATTTGATATTTTAGTAAAAACATTAACAGTTATATTTCCTTTTGTTAGAGCAAATAGAATTATAAGAGATATACCTAATGATTATATTTATAATGAAAATTCAGGAGCAGAAAATACTAATATGAGACAATTATTACAAGACCATTTAAAAAATAATAATATTTATAGTATGGAAATTAGAAATAGAGAAGTTAAAAATAATATTTGGAATGGTACATATATTATAGTAATTAGAAAATATAATGCTAGTAATGGTATAGAATATTTTATTAGTGCTGAATCAAATGATTGTAAAATATTATATGGATATACAAGAATACGTTTAGATGATGCAAAAAATAAACCAATTGAAGAATTAAATGATTGTGCTTTATTAAGAGAAGTTAGAGTTTATGGAGCAGTTACACAAGTTGATCAAAGTGGAAAACATGTTCAACATAAAGGTTTAGGAAAAAAATTAGTTTCTTATGCTGAAAAAATAGCTAAAGAAAATAATTATATTAAAATAGCAGTTATTGCTGCTGAAGGTAATAAAAAATATTATGAAAAATTAAATTATATTGAATATAAATATTATATGATTAAAGAAATTTAATTTATTATTCTTTCCATGTTAAAGCATGAAACCAGCAATAATATTTATTATCAACAAAACATATATAATTTGATGTTTTATTACAATTAATACATTTATTATTATTTATATTTGAAAAATCGTTATATCTTTCAAATATACTTACTTTTTTTAATTCTTTATTATAATCTGTATTAATGATAGTCTCGATATCATTTAATTCAATATCCATTTTTATTATTATATTTTATTTTATATTTTTAAATATATTAAATTCAATTTTTTTTATAAAAAATTGGTAAATTTTTTTTTATAAAAAATTGGTAAATTTTTTTTTATAAAAAATTGGTAAATTTTTTTTTATAAAAAATATAGAAATAAATTATGTAATAAGAACTAAAAAATATGAAAATGAAGAATTTAACAGAATGTTTGAAATTAGATATTTAATTATTAGCTCCTAGTTTATAACTATATCATATAAACTTGGTTTAAAAAAATAAGTTTTTATATATTTATAACTATATCATATAAACACGGTTTAAAAAAATAAGTTTTTATATATTTATATAAATATGGTATTTTATAAATGTGAAAAATGTAATAAAGAATTTAATCAAAAATCAAATTATAATAGACATTTAAATCGAAAAAAATCTTGTATTTTGCAAGAAAATAATAATATTAATTTATTAGAAAAATATAATAATTTATTACTTGAAAATAAAAATCTTAAAATAGAAAATAATAAATTACTAATTGAAAATAATAAAATTAATGAATTATTAAAACAATATTTAATAAATAATAATACGACAACTAATACTACTAATACTACTAATACTACCAATAATACTATTAATATTACATTAAATATTTTTGATTTTGATGATAAATTAACTGAAAATGAACTGCTCACAATTTGCGAGCAGTTAGCTAACAAACAATTACAATTTTTAGAATTTAGTAATTTAATGAAATATTTAGATATTAATGATAATTAAAATTAGATTATAAGAATATTTGTTTTGAAATTAAATTAAAAAATTTCTGGAAGAAAAAACTTAATATTTATTTTTGAATATTATATGCAATTTTACATCTTTTTTTAATTTGAAAAAAAATATTTTTAAATTAAAATCTCTTTTTCTGGAAGAAAAAACTTAATTTTTAAACATTGTTAAAATATAACTATATATTATTTTACTTCCTTTTTTACTTAAAAAAAATAAATTATTATATACTTATAAACAATTACAATTTTTAGATTATATAATTCTCTTGAAATTAAATTAAAAAAAATTTTAAAATTTTTTTTTAAATTAAAATTTTGAAAAAAAAAATCTCTTTTTCTCTGGAAGAAAAAACTTAATATTTAATTTTGAAAATAATGAAACATTATAAAAAATATAACTATATACTATTTCACTTCCTTTTTTACTTAAAAACTTCCTTTTTTACTTAAAACTTCTTTTTTTTAAGAAGTTTTAATTAAAAAAAATAAGTTATTATATACTTATATAAATATTTATATATTAATAATAATTATAAGAAATTAAATTAAAAAAATTTTTTCAAATTAAAATTTTGAAAAAACATATTAATCGTAAAAAATCATGTATTAATGAAGTTAAAAATGAAATTTAAAATATTAAAATATATAAATGTGAAAAATGTAATAAAGAATTTAATCAAAAAACTAATTTTACTTATCATATAAATAAAAATAATTCTTGTAATAATTTTAATTTACAACAAAAATATCAGCAAATTGAAATAGAATTATTAAAAATTAAAAATGAAAATAATGATTTAAAAAATGAAATTAATAATTTACAAAATGAAAATAAAAAAATTAATGAATTATATAATAATTTATTAAATAAATGATAATCTAATATAATTATATTAGATTATCTAATAATACTAATAATACTATTAATATTACACTAACTAATTTTGGAAATGAAAAATGGAATAAATTAACAGAAAATGAATCGCTCGCAAACAATTACAAATTTTAAAATTTAGTAATTTAAGTTTATATAATTTAATTAAATATTTACATATTAATGATATAAAAATATTTGTATTAAAAATTTACGAGGTAAAGGTGGATATTTATATGAAGATAATATGTGGAATTTTTGTAATTTTTAAAAATTATTATTATGTTTATTTAAAAATAAAATTTGTGATTTAGAAAAAATTCTTAATAATAATTCTGATAAAATTAAAGATTATATGATTGTAAATATTCAAAAATTAATAGAAAATTATGACGAAGATTCAAATACTTTTATAAAAAATAATAAAGATAATATAATAAATTTATTATATAATGGTACTAAAAATTATAAAATTACTAAATAATTAAATTGTTTATATTATTATTATAAAATTTATCTAATAATTACATATGGTTTAATATTTATTTTATTTTTGGTATAAGCATATAAACCTAATAAATCAGATATTTCTTTATAAAGTTCTTCATTTTGTTGTCTAGATACAAATTTACAATAACATTCATCTATTATTTTTTTTAATTTATTAAGTTCAACTGTATATATTTCTCTATCTTCAAAATATAAATTTTTTTCTAATTTTAATTTAATACATTTTTCAATTAATAATGGATTTTTAACTAATGCAAAATATTTTAATTCTACTTCTTTTATTCTACCAACATTATAATTTCTTAATCTTTGTATTATATCTTGAGTTCTACCAACTTTAAATATATTTTGTTTACGATTATCAACAGCAAAAAAATATATTGATTCATAACCTCTATAAATAGATAAATCTTGTTTATTTTCAATAGCTTGATATATTAAGTGCTGATTTTCTACAATAAATTCTCTTAATTTAACAAAATATAATCTAACAATTTCTGCTTGTGAAGTTTCACTATTCATTGCTAATTTTTCAAAACATTGATAATTTAATAAATATATAACAGATGATGTTTTTTCTAATTTTTGTTTAATAAAATCAACTTTTTCTATAAATTTTTTTGTTTTTGAATATTTATTTTGTAATCTTCTTCTAACATTATCTAAAGTAATACCTAAATATTCTGCAACATCTTTATCTTTAATATCAAAATCTAATTCACCTCCTATTTTAAATTTTTTAAAAAAAGTATTTATAAATTTTTGATCAATATTTGTATGTTTTTTTAATAATATTGATTTATTATTTTCATATATTAATTCATTATATTCATTATTTTTATATATAAATTTATTATTATATATTAATTCATCAATATTTTTTTTATAATTTACATTTATAATTTTTTTATTATTTATATCAAATTTAAATATTTTATTTGTTATTTCATTATTTGTTTTTTTTTGTAAATAATCTAATATTTTATTTATTTTTTTTTCACCACACCATAATATCATATTACATTTTGTTTTATATTCTGTTATTCTATTACATCTACACATTCTTTGAACTAAATTTATTATATTGTCATTTGGTTGTACTATAAAAACGCTATCACATTCTGGTATATCTATTCCTTCATCTAAAATATGAATATTTAATAATATTGATATTTTATTTGATAATTTAAAATTATTTATTATTTCTATTCTCTTTAATCTTGAAGTATTATAACTAATTATATTTATTTCTAATTCCATATTTAACATATTTTGCATCCATAATAAAATTTTATTAAATTCATTCGCTTGTTCTATAGTTGTTAAAAACACAATACAATTATTATTACCTTCATATAATAAAGATTTTAATAGAAAATAACATTTTTTTACTAATTTTTTATTTTTTATTTCTACAATAACATTATTAAATTTATTTAATTCTTCATTTTTAATAGGTAGTATAATTTTAAAATCACATATATATTTATTTTTTATTGCTTCTGACCATGAATATTTATATATTAAATCTCCATAATATTTTTTATTTTCAATAGGCGTTGCTGATAAAAATAAAATTTTATTATTTTTGTTTTCTAAAATTTTATTCATATTATCATTTTTATTATTTAAATTATTATCAGACAAATTATGAAACTCATCTATAATTATAATTTTATTATCTAATTTATCAATAATCTTAATTAAAATATCAACTGAATCATAAGTAATAGATAATAAATTTTTATTCATTAATATTTGTTCAATACAATTAATATTTCGTATTCCATCAGATGATATTAAAATTGGATTATATAATTTATTTGAATAATTATAAACTTGGTCTAAAATTTGTTTAGCTAAAAAACGTAAAGGAGAAATATAAATTATATTATCATATTCTTTAGCAATTAAAAAACTAGTATAAGTTTTTCCCATCCCAGATGGTAAAGATAAAATTGATCTATTTTCATTTTTTAATAAATCATATGCTTCTATTTGATATTCTCGCGATTTTATATTAATAATATTTAAAAAATTATAATTTACATCAATAATTTGATTATTATAAGGTATATGAATATATTGTACTTTATTAGATAAATCTTTAATTCGTGAACTAATTTCATTAGAATAAACAACAATACCATTTAAATCATATTCATGTAATAAAAAATAAAAACCTTGTAAATCATTAATACATAAAGTATTATTATGATTTTTACATTGAATAAAAAATATTTTATCATCTTTAATAGCAACTAAATCAGCACCAATATCACAATTTTTATATTTAGTATAAATATCATAATTATCAAATAATTTAGTTTGTTGTAAAATTTTTTCAGGTGTAAATTTAAAAAGCCATATATCATCAAAATTCTTTTTTAATTTTTGTAAAACATAAAATTCATAAGTATCTCCTTTATTTTTTTTATATAAATTCATAATTAAAAACTAATATATAATATTAATTTTTATTTAAGTATTTTATAATTTTTTATTTAGTAATTATATTTTTTATCAATTTTTTTATTAAATATTATAAATTAGAACATTCATATTATATACACTGTTATTTTTTTGTATTATTTAGAAAATTAAAAAAAATTAATTTTATATTATTAATTAAATGTAATAAATTAGAGCATTTATCCATAATATACATATACATTATATGTATATTTATAAAAACAAATTTCTAATTGAATTTTGTTTTTTATAAATTTATACAAGATAACTTATATCTTCTTTATTTTTTAAACCATTAATATGATATTTTCTATTAAAATATTTATTTTGATTATTATATATTGTTGTTTTTTTGTTAATAGAATTTCAATATTTCTACTTATATCATAAAATAATGATTTATTTTTCTAGGCATTTATACATAATAATAATTATATTTAATAAATATAATAAATATAATAAAAATTACTTAAATTATATTTATAATATCATATAAAAAAACATATTCTTTATTTAAAAATATAATAAAAATTACTTAAATTATATTTAAAAATATAAAAAAATTAATTAATTAGTTTAATATAAATTTGAAACTATCAACACTAAAATTATATGATTAATAATTTATTTAAAATAAAATATAAAATACTAATAAAAATAAATGTAATACCTATATAAAATAATCTATCTTCTTTAATAAAATTTTTTTTTGATAATATATCAGATATAATATCATTTATATTATCAAAATAATTAAAAAAATTAATTTGTTTTAAATCTTTTTCATTCATACTATCATTATTATATTTATCTATTAATTCTTGTTGTTCTTTTAATAAATCATTTTTTTTTTTATTTTTATGTGTATTAAATACATCATTAATATGTTGTGTTAATTCTTTATTATTCATAATAATATAATTAATATTATAAAAAAAATTGATATTTAAAGATTAAATATATAAGATATAATAATATATAAAAAATGTTACCGATGAAATGTCCGACATGTGGGACTTTATTAGGGGATATTCAATTAATTCATGAAGAAGAAATTAATAAAATAGATAATAATAATAAATTATCAGATGAACAAAAAAATGAAAGAAAAAAAGAATTAATTAATAAGTATGGTTTAGAAAGATATTGTTGTAGAACTAGAATTATAAGTTATGTAGATATAGTAAATATTATAATTTAAACTTTTAATTTACGAATTTCTTTTTTTAAAGATTTAATATATTGTTGTTTTTCTTCAATAATTTTTTCATATTCATCTTTTATTTCATCTAAAGACATTTTTTTAAAAAATGTTACATTATCAACTTGAACAGACCAAGAAACAGTATTATTTGTTAAAATAACATATTTATCACAATTATCTTTATTTTTTAAAAATCCACCAAATCTAAATTTTCTTTCTGTTTCGCCATTTTTATTAATAGTATTAGTAAAATATCTTATATGAGAACCAATATTAACTTTACTAATATCATCACATTCAATATAATTTTTTAAAGCTTCATTAATTTCTTCATCAGAAATTTTATCTTGTATAGTATGTTTAGGTCTTGAATATTTTCTATCATTAGATATTGATACAGTTTTTTTATTTAAATCCATTATTATATTATATATATTTATTTTTTAACTATTTTTATATCAATTTGATTATTAGCAATCATTTTCATATATTTTCTAAAACTAATTTTAGTATCTTTTTCTTTATAAAATATAAAATTAGTTTTTAAATATAATTTCCATGGATTATTGCACATAATTAATAAATAACTATTTTTATTTTTAACAACATCTAAAAGAGTTCCAGCAGTTTTTAATTCTTCATTTAAAGTAATATATTTAATATGAGAGCCTTTAGGGATATTATCTAAATTATCATATGTTATAATATGATAATTTTTTAATTTTGTTTTAAAATGTTCTTGTGATAAAATATTTTCTATTATTTTATCAAACATATATTTAAAGTAATAATAATATTAATACATATTTAAATATATGTTTGATTGGTATATTAATGATGATTATAATAAAGATATTATTGACGCAGAAAATAAAGCTTTAGAATCATTATCTATAAATGTATCTAATAATATTATAAATAATATAGAAATTAAAACAGAAAAAGTAGAAATAAATATAGAAGAAATAATAAAAATAAATTATAAAAATAATAATCCATTAGAAATAATAAATATGCAAATAAAAATAATTTCATATTTATTAAATTATTATAAAATTTGTAAATTAGAAGAAATTGATATTTATATAAAATATTTATTATGGATAAGTAATACTTCTGAATATTTATGTAATTTAATTAAACAGCCAATTAATAAAAATAAAACAAATTTACTAATGCGCAGTTCATATAAATTTTGTAATAAAAATTGTGATTGTCAATCGCAATATGGTTTTCTTTTTAATAAAAAATCAAGAAATTGTATAAATGATCATTATGTCCATAATAAAATTATTAGTGATATTGATAATTTATTAAATTTTATAAATAATAATAATAATAATAATAATTTAGAATTAGAATTACGTAAAGGTTTAGAAACTATAAATTATGTTATAAATCATATGTATCAAGAATTATCTAGTTTTATGTTATATTTAAATAATAATAGTAAATATACAATATATGATTTTTATAAATATATTAAAAAACATTAATTATTTTTTGTTAATTCAATATATTGATTAATTTCTTGTAAAGTATTTAAATAACCTTCATTATCTAATTGTTCAAATATAGGATATATATCTTTAAAAAGTTCAGGTATTTCTTCTTTATTTCTTTTATTTTCATTTATTTCATTTTTAAAAATAAAATATAAATTTTTATCTACTTCAAATTTTTTTTTAATAGTATTCCATTTATCTTGTTCTTGTTTTAATTTTAATTTTTTATTATCAATTTTAACTTTTTCTTCAATATATTTTTCTTCTTTATTTATATAATTATTTTTTAATTCATCTAATTTTTTAATTTCATCTTGTTGTAATTTTTCTAATAATGAAATTTTTTCTTGTAAATCATTAATATTTTCTGTTTCATTTGGAATAAATATATTAATATCTGATGATTCTAATATATTATCGATTTTTTCAATTTTATAAAATTGATTATAATTAATAGTTTCTTCAATTAATTTTAATTCATTATTAATATTATATATATTTTTTAAAATATTATTATTATATTTATATATTTTTAAATATTTAATAATATTTTTTCCATTACATTTATTAATTATATAATTATTAATAAATAAAATATAATCATATGCATCATTTAATTTTTTATATACGCCTAAAATATCTTTATCATCTTTAATAATATAGACAATCATTAATATAATAAAACTAACTTAATATTTTTTAATATTTTAACATATTAAAAAATATATTTAAAAAATGTATATTCTATATTATTATTGTAATATGTATAATTTACCTCCATGGCATAATAAAAATAATAAAAATAATAAAAATAAAATGAATGAAGGAAAAAAAGATAAAAAATTAAATAATTTTTTAGATTTAATAAATGAAATAGAAAATCTTGAAAAAAAAGAGAATAAAAAAGTAATAAATTTTATTGATTTATTAAATGAAATTAATAAACTAGAAAAAAAAGATAATAATATTAAAAAAATTCATATAGCACATGTTACACCAAATATGTTATTACAACCTTTATTAAATAGTTCTTTTAATCAACTAAAAAATAAAAATAAAATTATTAAAAAACAAAAAGAAATATTTAAAATTGATGATAATAAAATATATGATGAATTAAATATTAAAATTAATTCAATACAAGATTTAATTAATTTAGGTGAAATGTATAAAGAAAATCATAATTATCCTATTGATTTAAAATGTATTAATGATTGTATACCAATATTAAAACGATTAGAAAAGATAATAGGTATGCAAAATGTAAAAAAAAATATAATTCATCAAATAATATATTTTTTATCAGGTCTTGATATTAATGATGATATGTTACATACTGTAATAACTGGACCTCCTGGAGTTGGAAAAACATTATTAGGAAATATAATAGGTGAATTATATTATAAATTAGGAATTATTAATGGTAATGGTAAAAAATATATAGATCCTATTACAAATGAAGAAAAAGATTATATTTTTAAAATTGCAAAAAGATCAGATCTTATAGGTGAATTTTTAGGTCATACTGCAATTAAAACACAAAAAATTATAAATGAATGTGAAGGTGGAGTATTATTTATAGATGAAGCTTATTCTTTAGGAAATAATGAAAAACATGATATATATTCAAAAGAATGTATTGATACAATTAATCAAAACTTAACAGAAAAAAAAACAAAATTTGTTTGTATAATTGCAGGATATCCAGAAGCACTAGAAAAATGTTTTTTTTCTGTTAATGATGGATTAAAAAGAAGATTTCCATTTAAATATGATATTGATAAATATACACCATTTGAATTAACTGAAATATTAATGCTTATGATTAAAAATAAAAATTGGAAACTTGATAATAATTTATTATTTAATGATATAATTAAATTTATAGAAACTAATTATAATTATTTCCCTAATTTTGGTGGTGATATAGAAACATTATTTTTTAATATTAGAATTGCTCATTCTATGCGTACTATAGGTATTTTACCTTCTAATAAAAAATATATTTCATTAAATGATATTAATGAAGGTTTTAATTTATATAAAAATAACATTAAACAAGAAAATAACAAATATTTAAGTTTTTATATATAAAAAAAATTGATATTTAAACATTTAAAGAATAAAAGATTTAATATAATATCAAAAAAATATGGAAGAAATTATTTCAACAACTATTGATTTTGAAGCTATTAAATCATTAACTGATATTAAAACTTCAAATGATTTTTCAAATAATATAGAATATAAATCATATTTAGTTAATAATTATAGATTATTAGTTAATAAAATTAATTCTTTAGCTATTGAAATTAAAGAATTTGAAAAAATTAGAAAAAATATTTTAGAATCTATTAATATTTTTTCAGAAGATTCTAATAATAATGATGTTATTATTAATATTAACACTGATGATAATACTATAGAAATTGAAGAAGATGATAAACCAAAAGCTAAAAAAATATCTAAAAGAACAGAAGATTCAGAAGAGAAATCAAAAGCTAAAAAAACATCTAAAAAAACTGATGAATTAGAAGAAGCTAAAAAAACTATTAAGAAAGCTGAAGAACCAGATGAAAATAAACCAAAAGCTAAAAAGACTACTAAGAAAACTGAAGAATCTGAAGATAAGACAAAGACTAAAAAGACTACTAAAAAAGTTGAAGAATCAGATGAAAATAAACTAAAGGCTAAAAAGACTACTAAGAAAGACGAAGAACCAGAAGAAGCTAAAAAAACTAAGAAAGATAAAGAATTAGAAGAACCAGAAGAAGCTAAAAAAACTAAGAAAGATAAAGAATTAGAAGAACCAGAAGAAGCTAAAAAAACTAAGAAAGATAAAGAATTAGAAGTTGATAAACCAAAAGCTAAAAAGACTACTAAAAAAGTTGAAGATTCAGAAGAGAAATCAAAAGCTAAAAAAACTTCAAAAAAAACTGAAGAATCTTTAACTGAATAAACCAAAAGTTAAAAGCTATAAATAATTTTTTTAAATATATATAAAAATAAAATATAATAATATATTATTATATCCAAATATATATGGAAACTATTAATTGGGATACTATTAATTATGATTTCTTACAAGAAATCTGTAATATATATAATAATATTAATAATATTGAAGATGAACATGATAAAATAAAAGAATTATTTATATTATTATTTAATACAACAACTAATAATATTGAATATATAAAAGAACATATTAAAGTTTTTTATTTTTTAGAACATAATGATAATATAAATATTGTTGAAGAAGTATTAAGAAATATAAGAATATTAAGAATTAATTATATAGAATTATTTAATAATAATATGATTAATTTAATTAATAATATTATAAATGATAATATATCAATTGATACATCAAATAATGCATTAAATGAAGATGAATTAAATAAAATACCATCTTTAAAATATTCTGAAATATCTAATGAATGTATTGAATGTCCAATTTGTTTAGATACTATAGAACAAGAACATATTGTTAGAAATTTAAAATGTAAACATATTTATCATATTAAATGTATTGATGAATATTTATTAAATTATAATTATAAATGTCCTACATGTAGAACAGAATGTGATAAAAATTAATTTTTTTTTATAATAGATAAAATATCTTTATCATTTTGAAATTGATTTGAAATAAATTTTATTGATAAATAATTATTTTTTAAAGCAGCAATAATAATATTTTTATTATTTTGTAAACTATTAGATGCAAATCTAATAGCTAAACCATTATTATTTACAGCAGTGTATACAATATTATAATCATCTTTTAATTTATATGATGCAAAAAATAATGCTTCGCCATTAATATTTAAAACCTGTAACATAAAATTTTTATTATTTAATAAATATTCAGGTACATAATATAATATATTAAGATTTCGTTTAATAGCAAATAAAATTATATTAAAATTAGAACGAAATTTAAAAATTAAATATTTGAATATATTTTCACTATATATATTAATTAAACATAATATAAATTCTCTATTACTTTGTAATTTATCAGATGCAAAAATAATAGATTTATTATTATTTTTGATAGCATATGATACGATTATTATATTATTTCTTAATTCTTCAGAAGCAAATTCTAATGCTAAACCATTAATATTTACTATATTATATATAAAATTATAATTATTACGTAAATTTGTAGATGCATATTTTAAAGATATTGGATTATTTTTTACAGCTATTAATACAATTTGTGGATTATTTTGTAATTCTTCAGAAGCAAATTCTAATGCTAAACCATTAATATTTACAACATCTATTATAAAATTATAATTATTACGTAAATTTTTAGATGCATATTTTAAAGATATTGGATTATTATTGACAGCTATTAATACTAATTGTGGATTATTTCTTAATTCTTCAGATAAATATTGTAATGCTAAACCATAATTTTCAAGTGCAATATATAATAATTCTTCATTACTTATATATGTAGTATACATATAATATTATATATAATTATTTTTTTATATATAAATAAAAAATTTATTCAATTTTTTAATTCTATAATTTTAAAATATTTAATTCTAATTTATTCAATTTTTTAATATAAAAAAAATTTATTCAATTTTTTAATATAAAAAAAATTTATTCAATTTTTTAATATAAAAAAAATTTATTCAATTTTTTAATATAAAAAAAATT
>JACCEC012031317.1_pt1 | contig 16161 bp, 16 predicted proteins | sample 7450121 | NCBI WGS metagenome assembly JACCEC01 (sample SAMN15323455, study PRJNA562643) | freshwater metagenome | isolation source: river surface water | place: USA:Blue River Watershed | collected 2017-08-18 | reverse complement strand
CATAGCGAGCTCTATGGAACACAAGAAGAAAAGCTCAAAGTCAACAGCGATTGGGGTGTATCGGGAAGAGTATGGATGCAATTATATGGTACAGATATGTGCCGTGATATTCTTCCGAAGATTTTCCCTGAATCAGCGTTCGCGCGGCAACTATGGATCAATCTTTTCAAGAAGTTCGTACAGAAAAATCCGACTCATATCATCGTATCCGACGTTCGCCGCGCTGATGAGGCCAAAGCAATCCAGGAAATCGGCGGCATTGTCATCAAAATTGTGCGGCCGACCGACGAAAAGAGCGATGCGCCCTTCCGCGCTCACGCGTCCGAGACCGGCGTCGCAGAGATTCCCTATGATATTCTCATCGACAACAACGGCACACTCGATGAGTTTCGCGCGAAAGTAGTCGCGTGCGTCACAGACTTGATGAAAAAACACGAAATATGATAGGGAATCACAATACTCAGTTTTCTTTTTTTCTTCTAAACAGTAGTGGGAAATATGAAAACCAATTTTGAAATTACGCCGGTTTATATATACGATGGCCGCAACAAGCATTCGCAGCGGTGACAAAATCGCACACGTTGACCCGGAGGATCGTTGTACCCTGTTTCCGATCCTCAATCCGATCCTATGGAACCTCTACAAGAAGCATGAAAGCACGATTTGGAATGCCCAAGAAATCGATTTTAACAACGACGCGCGCGAGTTTAAGACGCTGCCGACGGATGTTCAACGATATATCAAGGGCATTCTGAGCTTCTTTGCGTCGAGCGACCTGATCATTAACCAAAGTATCGAGGACGGTTATCTTGAAAAGATTAAGATTCTCGAGGCAAAGACGTTTCTCGTCTTTCAAGAGATGATGGAGAACGTCCATACGGAGACATACTCGCTGCTGTTGGAGGCATATTTTCCGGACATTGAAGAGAGAAAGCGCGCGCAACAATCGGCGCTCGAGAGTCCGGTTATTGCCGCCCTGATTAATTGGCTGCTGAGATGGATCAAGAAGGATCCGTCGCTGAATATGCGCGTCCTTTTGAACGCCGTATACGAAGGAGTTCTCTTTCCGGACAAGTTTTGTTCGATCTTTTGGATCTGCAAGGACGGTAAGTTGCCGGCGCTGAAGCAGGCAAATGAGTTTATTTCGCGCGATGAAGGGTTGCATACTATGTTCAGTGTGACATTTTACAACAATTACATCGTCGAGCGCGTACCTCAGGAGGACTTCAACCAGATCATTCGGGAGGCGATTGAACTCGAAACGAATTTCATCAACGATGTGCTGCCGATCGCGCTCGTCGAAATGAACGCAACCGAGATGATCAAGTATGTCAAGTATTGCGCGAACCTACTTGCGGAATATCTGTTGTACGCGCCGCCGTTTCCCGACGTCAAGGAACAGCCGTTTCCATTCATGGACGCGATCAATGTCGCCACAAAAAATAACTTTTTCGAGCGACAAGTCACTCAATACAGCAGAGCGCGCGTGCAAGATGATGTTGTTGATGGGAATTTTCTGCAAACGATCAAGATTGATCCGAAGTCGCCGAAGTACATTGAGACGCAATCGGACACATCAACGGCGTGACGCGTATACGCGCTGTGTGCAACGCGGTATGCGCAGCATACCCTATGAGCTACAGGCAACACAGACTTCTTTGTCGATCAGCTGCATGACAGGTCGGGCGGTATCGTAGAAACTATCGAATTCTTCAACGGGAAAGGATCCCTTTCCTTGAAAACCATTTTTTGGCGTCGGCTGTTCCGCTGCGGCCGCCTGCGTTTCTTTTTTCTCTTCGATTTGGAAGTTCTCGCGGATCTTCTGTGCGAGACTCGGCGGAATTGAGAACTTAATCGGCTCCGCGCCTGCCTCGGTATGAATGTAATATTTGCCGGTTTTCAGATTGTGGCTCCACGCATCAATCATATACTGCGTAAATTCTCTGCTACTGAATGTTTTGCAATACAGATTGAGGCTCTGCGCTTGGTCGACAAAGCGCTGGCGGTCGATCGCTTGCTTAAGAATATACTTTTGGTCAAGCTCAAATGCCTTCTTGTAAAGATTGCGAATCTCCTTCGGGATAATTCCGATGTCCTGAATGCTGCCGTTCTGCATCATAATCGCAGACGCCATATCTTTGCTCCATAGACCGAGCTTCGTCAAATCGTTCACGAGGTATTCGTTGATGACGAAGTACAGGCCGGCGAGCGTGTTTCGCGTGTATACGTTGTGTGTGAATGGCTCAAAGCATTCGTTATTGCCGAGAAGTTGGCTTGTGCTTGCGGTCGGCATGAGCGCGATGAGCTGACTGTTGCGCACGCCGTACCGCTTGATCATGTCGCGCAGACTGTTCCATTCGTCGGCGCTGCGCGAAAGCGTCGCCGGGTCATGCGTGACGTACATCTCGAAGTGAAAGATGCCCTTCGAAATCGGCGAACCTCCGTTGATTTTCATCGAGGGATATGCGTATACGTCTGTCGGCAGTTCTTCATCGGTGTAAATATGAGTGATATTCGTCTTGTATTCGCAGCTGAACTGCGTCACTTCGACGAAGCCGTTGCGTTTCGCGATCTCCTTCAGGCGAACATACTCGCGCCGGCAGATATTTGCGGACTCGAGCAGCGCCGCATAATAGATAGTCTCAAAGATAACATTGTTGAGTTCCATTGCCTCGGCACTGTCGAACGGATATCGCATCTTACAGTAAACATTTGCGAGTCCCTGCACGCCGATGCCGATCGGGCGATGCATGAGGTTCGAGATGCGCGCCTTTTCAACGTGATATTTCATACTGTCGATGACGCGGTTCAAGTTACGAACACAGAGGCGCGTCGTCTTGATGAGGGCGTCGAAGTCGAAATATGGCTTGCTGGGAAACTTGTTACAAGGCGGGTCTGCACGATCGCGCACAAACGCGGTGAGACTGATGCTGCAGAGATTGCAAACGGCCGTTTCTTCATTGTCCGACACAAGCATAATCTCCGTGCACAGGTTGCTCGACTTAATAACGCCGAGGTTTTTCTGATTGCTCAGCGCGTTCACAGTGTCCGCAAAGCAGATATACGGCATACCGGTTGTGCGCTGCGCGTTGCATACGAGCTCCCAGATGGCTCTCGCGGGCACTTGCTTCTTGTACAGTTTCTTGCGTTCGAGGTCGAGATATCGCCGCTCATATTCTTTGCCGGTATAATTCGACAAGTCTTCTGTTCCGTCGGGGTCGAAAAGCGACCAAGTCGCATCGGCAATCAGGCGGCGCATAAACAAATCGGGCACCCAAAGGCCGTAATAGAGCTCGCGTGCGCGCATCTCGGGGACGCCTTCCGGCAGCTTCAGCGTGAGAAATTCCATAATGTCAGGATGATGCGGCATCAAGTATACCGCGACAGAGCCGTTGCGCTTGCCTTTTTGGTTGAACGCAAGGACTGTCATCGCAAACATTCTGTTGAACGGAACAATGCCAGAGGACGCGCCGTTTGAACTGCGGATCGGCGACCCCGTTGAACGCAGCGAATGTTGATGAATACCGATGCCGCCGCCGTTCTTCGAGATCATAGCGATGTCGCCGTTGGCTTCCGTGATTGATTCGGTTGTGTCTGCGACGCCGAAAAGATAGCAACTCGCGAGCTGTCCGCTTGGCGTTGCGGCGTTGAAATACGTCGGCGACGCATGCGTATAGAGATGTGTCGACAGCATATCGTATGTATCCTTGATTGCAGTCATCTCTTCTTCAATGTCGTCCGGATGCGTGTCGCGATGCAGCGCAACGGCAACGCGCATAAACATATCTTGCGGCCGCTCGACAAGCCGCGTGATATCTTTTCCGCGGTGGTCGGTACCGGATTGTCCGAGCGAGTACAGCTTCTTAAATGTCGAAAAGCCGAAATAATCGAATAGAAAGTCGCGCTTATAGTCGATCATCGCGGAAATCCTCTCGTGATGTCGCTCGACATAGTTACAATAATCTTTTGTGACCATCGGACGATACTTGCGGTCGATAGTCATATGGGTCGGGCTGTAAAGCAACTTTGTCTTGTCGAGAAAGTTGTTGAGAGTCGACCGATGGAAATTGTCAATGGCGAGTCTTGCCGCAAACGCGCCATACTCCGGGGCATACAACGACACATCGGCGGCAATGCGCGCAATAATATCATCGATTTCGGCCGTGGTCATGCCGTCGCCGAGAGAAACGCACACGCGCTTGACGAGGTAACTCGTCGCGATATTGATCGGCGGCTCTCTCTTTGCGATGTTGCGGATGCGCGCGGTGATCTTGTCGATGTCTAGGTCTTCTTCGGCGCCGCTGCGAGTCTTCACTCTGACGTTGTCGCAGAAGTCGAACCCAATCTCATCGTGTTTCTCGTCGAGTGACATCTCGTTTTTTATTGCGATACAAGTTCTACTTAATGTATAACATATAACTAAATTCAAAAATGGAATAAAAAAATATACGCTCACGAATTCTCCTCTGCATCGGCAATCGGCGGTGCGATTTTTTCGATGTTATGCAATGCCATGACCTTCTCCCTGAACTCTTTAGGATATGTATTCGCGTCTTCACGAATATCATATCCGCAGTATTCATCGGGCGGCCCCCAAAACGCATAGTTAACGTGCATATCTTCCTTTACAAGGCGCGTATACGTGTATATGTCGCATTGTAGATAGACGGATGTTTTGTCGATATGCGCGTAATAGGTCGAATAAAGCGACTCGAGCAGCCGCTCTGAGCTCGCGTTCATGCGGTAAATCTTGTACGGAATGTACGATCCATTCATTCGAGCGCGGATTTTTTGCAGCAGAGATTTGTCGTGACAGTTGATGTACGTCAATGTATACAGCTCAATAAGCTTTGCGACGAGCTCCGTCACGTGCGATTCAGAGAATGGACAGTCAAATTTCCAACATGCAATCTCTATCATATCATATCGCGGCACATGAACTGAATGCCTTTTCAACTGTTCAAGGTGACATTTACATTTGCGCCGCGATGAATCCATATTGCACTTATGTGCTGCATAATAGTACAATTCCGCATCAAAAAAATCAATTTTAACGTTTAAAATGGAATGCGGGGCGTGTATATGCGGCCGTTTAATGAGGGTATGCGGCCTTTTTGTATGGGCGGGCAGCCTTTTTTGAGCGGCGTGCAGCCTTTGCCAAAGAGCATAGCTCTTTGTGAAAATTGAAAAGCCAATTTTGAATTCCGCGGTTTTATCTTTGAAGGGATTGCATATGTACTCTAACTCGCCGTGGGTTGTGTTAGGGTGCATATGTTTTCCCTTTTTGTATCATTATGCGGGAGCGCATAAGTGCAGAAAGGATTTGTACCGTTATGCGGTGCATAAGGATTTCTTAGTCCTCTTCAAGCTCGATTTCGGCCTCTCCAACGTAGTTTTGGGCGGCCTCTGAGCAGCTTTGATCCTTGGACTTTGGCGGCCGAATCTTATAGTTGACGATAAGTCTTCTGTCGGGAATCTGCGCGTCCAGCTGCATGAACTGATTTTGCAGCGCGCTTTTGATGTCTTCGAGCCGCCGGATCTCGTCGACAAGCTCCTTTGACTTCTTATTTTCGTCGTGCTCGTTGATTTGCCGATAGAGGTCGGCCGTTTGTCGCTGTCGTTCGTCTGTGAATTCATGCAGTTGCAGCTCAAATACATTGTTAAGTTGTTCGATCAACGCCATTTTCGCGCGAACAACTCTGTTTTCATGCAGCCGAAATTCAGCAATTTTTTTGTTAAAGTTAAGTTCGGTGCGCATACTTTCGAGCGCAATTCTGTTCATTGTAATAATCTTCGAAACGAGCCCGCATGCGTCGCTGATGTTGAGCGCAACGCGATTGTCAACGGGCGCGGGGGCAACCGGGGCGTCTCCCGGCTCCTTATCTTCCACAAACGCTTCCGCGTCACTCGGAGTCTCTGCGGCCATTTTTGGCACAAACTCTTTTAAGATAAGTATATATAACGGCAGTAAGAATGTCTAAGCCAAATTTTGGAAAAATCAACAAGGCGCTCGTGCAAATAGAATCGGTCAAAGTGCAACTGAGAAAAGTAACGACATTGGAGGACCTGATGCAGCTGGCCGACATCATCGTGCAGATGGAAATTCTTCTCGTCACAGAGAACAGCACGGGGTATAATGCCCTCAACGACGAAAAAAAGAAGGTCCAGCACAAGATTACCGACCTGCAGAAAAATTTGGAGATGGCCGAATCTCAGCTTAAAGATATAGAAACACGGCTCAATAAGAAGCTGCGCACGTACAAAAAAACCTACGAAGAGAGGATACTCGAGCTGGTACCAAACATAGATTCGGACTAGCGATTGCGGGGCCTCGAAAAATTGAAAAACCGCCAGTTGTATTGTCTTATGCAGTTGTAATATGTCGCAACCAGAAAAGTTTCTGCTAACCAAGCATATCAAACACACTCACACCACATATGATGTGTCAGATGTGTATGCGCGCGGTCTCTTCGAAGGGCGCACGCGGCCCCTGATTGCGCATCTTCCCCTGCATTGTGCGGAAGGCAAATTCGCGTCAACACTGACGGATCAGCCGCGACTTAAGTACAAATCACAAAAAAACAAATGGAAATGGCCGATGCATTGGGGTACACTCAAAATGTTTTTGGCGGAGTTCCGCTTCTTGACGATGGCGACGCGGCTCATTCGCGACAAGTTTGCGTGCATCTGCTTGTCGATGCACGGGTTGCCGCATCAAAAACTGCTCGAAAACATTTTTCATGTGACGATCTTGCATGCAAGCACACTTGAACAGTGCGTGGCCGAGTGCGATGAATGCACCAAAAAAGGCGTGCCGTATGTGCTGTACAACGATCTTCGCACGGGCTGTTCCGAAAAGAGCGTGCGCGAGGACATGCACGCGCAGCTGAAACTCTGGCAGCAACTGAATCCTCTCTTGACATCCATGAAATTCCGCCTCGAATACACAAACGGTCGCGATGATGTTGCGGTGACGTACCCTAGCGGCGACATTCATTTGTTGCCGTACACGGGTCCGACTTCGACAGAGTCGCAGCTGATTGTGCGGAGGGACGCGCCGATGAAGAAATATTCGAGCATCACCTATGAGGAACAGATGTTTTACCACAATACAGTTGCCAGAAATATGTCGTATGACGTTATTGGCAAGTTGTCACTCGTCGACGACTGCCTATGCAACTGTTATGACTGCGGCTTATTCGCGCACATTATCAGAGAATACCTTTTCTCGATTAAGAACGTCGATGCATCCGCGATTATTGTCAAGAGCATCGCAAAAATGCTGTCGTCAAACATTACTCCTGGCAAGACAATGTTGTCGCAAACCGTCGCGAACATTAATCGGAATTGGACATTCATGTTTTTCCGTTCTTACGCAATGTGCGATAGCAAGAGTTGCAAGCATTGTGTGTACGGAAAAAACGTGATCGCGAGTAATGAGCTATATGAATAACTTTTTTCTTAAACAGACGATATACACTATTAATCGAGGTTCATGTAAAAAATTGAAAGTTTGTCCCTAAAAGAAGACAGTTGCGAACATCGATCGCGAGAACCATCGCAACAATGCAGCCCGCTACCGCCGACGCCAAGTCGCTGCGCTCTACTGTTCGAAATAGCTTTTACAACAGCTTTGTTCATCTCGACGCAGATGAAGGAGAGTATCTGCCCGCATGCAGATTGCTTGCGTCGACAGACAGTCAAAGCCGATGCAAAACGGCCATCAGACTGTTCCTCGACATATTTCACGTGCTGCGCATATGCGAAAGAAAGAATGTGGTACACCGCAATGTCACTCTTGATCACTTGAAATACATCCAAAAAGAAGACGCGCCTCAATTCTGCCTTGCGGATTACGACATCGCGAGGCACGCGCAGCATAGCAGCGGCGACTTCTACAACGAAGACGGCGATGCTTTCTATCGAAATTACGACATTGCATACGCGGCGGAAGGCTCTGTGCGTACGGACGGCAATGTATATTGGATTGTCACAGATGTGTTTACGGATCTGTGGTCGCTCGGAATCTGCTTTTGGGAAATTCTCACTGGCAAAAGATTCCGGCAGCTCATCCGCAAATACATTATCCGCGACGACAAAGACAACATCAGCGCGGAAATGATGAGCAAGATCTATAGGCTCTGCGACATCAAACGGAAAATGATGAGTTACGTCGACAAATTGCAGCTCAAAGAGTCCGCGCTGGTACGCAACATACTCGACTCCATTTTCAACAGGCGCGGCGCTAACATCGAAGAGGCAATTTCCGCGGCTCACGTTGCCATCGGTACATGCGCGCGCTTGTCGATTTGCGTTTCGCCGCTGTGCATAAGTGACCGCGCCAGCTCAATAATGAGCATCTCGAGCTCTTCCTGCAGAAGCGAAGTCTCAATGCGAGACGCGCCTCCGGAACTACACGACATCCATACCGACGGTAAGATGTTTACTCTTAACGAAGAACAAAAAAAGATCAAAGAAGAAATCATGTACCTGCTGTTTGTGAAATGCAGCGGCACATTCTCGTTCATCAAAGAGCGATATGACTTCGACAGTTTGATCACCGAAATTGTCTACAAGTTCGAACGCCCGATCGCCGTTGCGTTTGCGCTGTGCGCTATGGTGCTCGACGTCATCGAAGGCTACTATTTCGATTACGAGGCGGTCGCACTGCTTGCGGCTCGCGTTCACCCGACGACAACGAAGGAAAACATCAAAGATGCCGCGGAAATTCTCGTCGAAGATGGTATGGTCGCGCGTATTATGGAGTAACGCAACCATTCCCTACCCGTACTTCGCGATAAACGCCATCAGATTCCATAATTCATGTGCCTTAATATCCGCGATAATATCAGCGGCTTTATTTTTTCCATTGTAGAAATCATAGTCTCGCGGGTCCATGCTATCACGTGTAACATCTACGAGCAAGACTTTTCCGTAGTATATTGTGAATGAACAAGGCTCATTGTTCGTTTGCATTGTCATAAGATCGTTTTTGATGTCGCTGATATCCAGATCGATATGGGCTGCATAATGTTTTAGATACGGCGACTTCTTCGCGTGCTGCCAGAGCTTAAGCACGAGCGTGGCCTTGTCGAGATATCGTATGTCTATTCTGGGCATCGGATGCTGTATATAACAATTGTTGTGTCAGAAAATGTTAAAGATAATACGGTTAGACATATAGACGATATGTTTATAGTGTGACTTAATTTCATAGAAATGTCGGCGCTAACAGTCGAAAAGTTCTTAACACAAGACAAAGAAGGGCTGTTCGATCGCATCGTCGGCGTCGTGTACGGCGCCGCGATAGGAAATTGTCTTGGGTTTCCCGTCAAAGGATGGACGAAGGACAGCATCGAATCGAAGCGGGTGCGCGATATGCCGCTGCCGGAGAAGAAAATTCGCGACATCGCCGGCGACGATTGGGCCGATGCAGTCGATCATATGTTGTATGTCATGATTAATCTCGCAAAAAACAGCGGTAACATTGAATACAAATCGCTGATTTATTGCCTGTGCATATGGCGCGAAAGAGGATTTCCAGAGCTCGGCGACAAAAAAGGACATGCGATTACGCAGCATCTCGACGATGTGTTGCGGCCCGTCGACATTACGCAGGAAGATTTCGCCGCCGTCGCTATTGAATCCGCAAAGGCACGGCGTCTAGTCTTTGGACAACCCGGTAAGCCGCACCCGAATTGTGCTCTTGTGCGGTCCGCAATGTGCGCTTTCACGAAAAATTGGATTAAGAACTCGATGCTGTGCGCATATATTACACATGCATCTTCGCACTGTGCGTTTGCATCGTGGGCGCTGAACTATGTAATTCGATGCAACATTCGAAAGGAACCCATTAGCATCGACGCTCTAACGGCCCAATGTGAGAAGATGGTGCCGTACTATGAAAGAAAATCCGCGCAAGAGTACATCGACAAGTATCGAGTAGTTATGCAATGCAAGCAAATCAGCCCTTCGCCGGAGGAGAAATGCCCTGATACATCGCCGGAACTCGCAGCGTACCTTTCCTCGCTGATGCTCGACGACAGCGATACTCGTTCGCATGTGTACAAAGCACTTGGTTGCGCTTTTTACGCACAAGCGTGTGCGAAGATTTACGGTGACAATGCCCCCTCGCTGTTCCAGCCGCACATGCTTTACCTCGCAAATGAAGGCGGCGACGCTGATGTTAACTGCGCAGTCGCGGGTTTGACATTCGGCTCTTTGTACGGCGCGCTCGCGCTGCCAAAAGAATGGGTAATGCATTTTGCCGCAAAAAAATTTCTTGATGAAGTGCTCGTATATTTTCTGAAATCTTTGTAAAAGATTTCCTTATGAGCTTTCTTGTGCCGCTGATGCGTCGGCGACCACCGGCACATCAGCGACCGTTGGTACAATCGTTGGCGCATCGGCGACCGGCGGCTGCAGCAGAAGGTCCTCCCTTTTCTTTGATGGACGCTCTCCGTACCATGTATACGAGATATACTTTTTTGTTGTTGTGCGATGCGTCCATTTGTCGACCTGTTCGAAGCCGTTCCGCGTGAGAATGCCGCACATTTCGTCCTTCTCTTCGACGTCGATATTGATGCGCTTGTGATCGATGTGGAACGGGATTGTCGCCAAGACGTGTTCTTTCAAGTAACTGAGCATCTTGTCGACGAGAGGATACTTTTTCTTGTGATTGAAACAGATGTCGTACACATATGGGATAACAGTCGCGCCCTTTTTTTCATTTGGAAAATGAGCATTCAACGATCCGTGCGACATTACAGCAGTGCCGACCAGGTTTTTCATCGCGTATTCATGCTGCGCGCGCAGTTCAACAAGGGTTTTTTCATCTGGCTGCGCAGCCGCTGGATTCTTGTATTTGTCGATCGCGGTCAGATAAGCTTCCTCGGCGGTTTTGCCAACGGAGAGAGTGTCTTCGTAAAACATAAACAGACGATCCTTAACATCGAAAATCTCGACAGGCTTCTTGGCGTGTTTTTTCTGGAACGCGATTACCGTGCCCAAATCTTTTTGCGAGATGTTATCGTACATCACAACCACAGCGGCAATTTTATTTTCCGCAGCCATTTTGAACCTTGATAAGTATACCTTGGTGCGTATTATTTTAAAGAGAAAATGTCTGCGGCATCTTCTCCAGATGTGCCTTTGTCGAAGATAACATCGGTTTTCGTCATCGATGAAGAGCCCGTCGCGGTATCGATGCGGCGCATCGTCCTTACGATCATTATTGTCGCGGTTATTATTGTGCTGTTCTTTTATATGCGCACGGACACCGTGCGATGCGACACGAAGAAACTCAAGGAAACATTCGAGAATCGAGAACGGCCGCCAGTCGCCGGTGCGCCAATGAGCGCCATTGCTCCTCCGCTCAAGTTCAAAGAAAAAAATGATGCGGATCTTATCTCGGAGACATGGCGCTCGTCCGATTCATATGCGCAACCGAGCTACATCGTAGCGTCGACATATGCACCCGGCGACATAGCGACGATTGCCGCGAATGCAACGGCGCCTGCAGCTGTCGACGAGCCTCTTATTATCTCGTACAACTCCAATGAAACCCTCACAGAGCATGAACTCGCGAAAAATCTCAACGATTTCTCGGCTGCGCGTCGCCTGCGAACCGCGCCGGAGTGGCAGCGTGAAAAGCAAAAGCCGCTGCGTTATGATGTCAGCGAGCCAAATCTGTACGGAAGCAGCTACAGTTATATGGGAAATCTGTTCTCAGAAGGCACGCGTTTTGTGTAATCAGGATTGCTTCGCAAAGCTTAAAATTACAATTTCAAAAACTAAACCGCAACTACTTTTGCCGGGTCATAATTTGTTTTTTGACGAGGATATCCCTTCGGATTTGAATAGAGTCGTGTTCCGTTGATGATGCGGTCGTCTGCGATATGAGTGTGCCCGTACGCCCATAGCACGACATTGTCGCCGAATAGAGCGGTACAGTCGCTGCCGTAACAAACATGCCGCTCATCCTTGAAATCTTCTTCTTCGAGATATGGTTTGTGGTGCGTAAATACGATGACACGCATACGCTGTTTTTTTGCCGCGGCGATACGGCCCGCAATATACTTGTAACTTCGCAAGTGCATCGCCGTGACATCGCTCGGATGAAGCTTCCGTATGCGTGTTTCTGTCGCGATATAAATGTTACCATAGTCGCTCATCAAGTTAATGACGACAGGCTGGCTCGCCGGTGGTATGTTCGTCCAGAGAGTAGACCCAACAATCATATAATTCTTGCCGTTGATCGGCAACACCACTGACTGATTGCTGAGAAATACGAATTTCTTAATGAGTTTCGAAATGGATTTAAGACGCGCGATGCATCCTTGCATCGTTTGCGCGGCCGTGCACGCGTTCACTTTCTTCTGCCGATAGTAGAATTCGTGATTTCCCGCGACATAAATTATGTACTTGTAGTGCGCCGCATGCGCCTGCAAAAACGACAGCAGCATTGCATAGTCATCATCGGCCGCAACGCAGCAAATATCGCCAAGAAGCACCAGAATAGTGCCCTTCTTTTTGAGCGGCGGGAACTTTCCGTCGAGAAATTCAAGATGCAAATCGCTGACAATTTGGAATGTCACTGCGGGGTCTGCGGCTGCTGTAACGACTGGCTTTTTTATTACTTTCTTTTTCTTTGTTTCGGCCATGGTGTATATATTAACCCTTACATAACCCCCTATCCAATTGAAAAAGAGACTGCGCCCTGTCCGATTCTTATGTCACTTGCCGACAGAAAGAAAACCGCGATGGTTGAAGTATCGCCAGTGGAATATTCTAGCTTCATGCATGAAATCAAGAACAGTTTAAATAACATTTACCTGCTCTCGCAGGCAATACTTAACGACAGCGCCGGCGACGCCGACTTAAAATCGAATCTCGAACTTATATGCGACGCGGTGGCATGCGTCAAGAACACCGAAGCTGAGTTTGACATTTATAGAAAAACCGGATCGCTGCCTGTGCAGAAGGAGTATTTTAACATTTTGCCAATGATCCGCAACATCACCGGCGAGTACAAAGCCCTGTGTGAGGAAAAAAAGATCGAGTGCATCGTCGAGGCACATAACTTTTACATATTCAGTGACAAAGAAAAGTTGCGTCGCATCCTCGCCAATATCATCTCGAACGCCATCAAATACAACAAGAAGGACGGCCGCGTTCGCATCACGGTCAAACAGGCGCATTACGCCGACAGCAGCCTGACGATTATCATCGAAGACACCGGCATCGGCATGTCCGCGGCGACGCTCGAAAAGATTGGAACGCCGTTTTTCAGATGCCGCACTGATGTCGCCGGAAGCGGGTTGGGTGTCGCGCAGATCAAAAAAATATGCAAACTGCTGCGATGGGAGATCACATTCACCAGCGTCGTCAATGAAGGCACAACAGTCGTGCTGAAAGTGCGGTGACGCAAAATCACACATTCACGTCGCAATCGCACTTACAATGACTTCCACGCATTCGTCGAGAACTTTTTTCAACGTGTCGAGCGGCGACCAGCCTCGTGTGCACGGCAAGATCAGCACATTTTCGTTCTCGACTTCCATCAGAGGCAGCGCGGCCACGATTGTTTTGTCGAGAGATTTTGTGTCAACGACAACAATCGGCACTTCAGCGGGATACGAAGCGTAGTAAATCTTAATATTCATATGCTGGATCGTAGCATGCAGCGCCTCTTCTTCCTTGCTTTCGAAGAGCGCGTACTCAAATGCCTGATAGTGCAGGTACAATTCATCGAGGTCGCGCTGAAATCGCTTCCGAACTGTCGGTGTGGCCATAGTCTTTTTTCGAAGTTCCGAATAGAACGAAAGAATTTTGCCGCTGAAATTCGCGCTCGCTGCCCGATGGCTGACCTTCAAAAGATATCGCGGCACAAACGACACTGTGTCCGGCAGCACATAAATGTTTGCGGCTTTGCGATAAGACTCATATGGCTCTCTCAATTCGATAACAGCGACATATGAGGCAAATCCGCTGCCGTCCGTGCCATACGCATACGAGACATTCAGTGCATCCGACGAGTAAATACCAGGGCCATACGCTGCGCCCGCCGTCATCAGCGACGAATGCGACATGTTTCGAATGCCGTTTCGCAAGATCGAGTGCCAATTCGAGGGGCTCGAGCCATGAAAGAGATACCATCTTTCGCGATATTTCTTGTTGCGGTACAGCTCCACGATAGGATCATATCGATATTCGTACTCTTCAATGTCGGCGCTATATGTCGAACCATAGTACGACATTGCGAATTTTACGTTAAAGATATACAGCATAATCTGTATTGTGTCGCTGTCGAGCTTACTTTCTGTCAGCGCCTTGACCGCATCCGCTTTTGTTGCGGGCACTTTTTTGTGCACGCACATCATGTTTTTGTGGTCTTCGTCGCTGTAGCTCTCGATGCCGGGAATGATTTCCTTGCCTTCGGTAGTGCGAAAGTGTGCGGGAAACGGAAAATATCGCGACGGACTTGCGGACGCTGACAGATCGAACAGCATCTCATAGAGGCGCTCATCCACGCCCTCGATGATTTTTTTGAGTGTGTCGATGCTCATTCTTTCATTGTCATATGAACCGTGTTTAAAATCAAAATTTTGAATTTTCTGTTTATCTTTGATTAGGGGTTTTACAATGGGCTGCATTCAGAGTGCGCCGCCGCCTCGCGAGGCAGATAGTATCGTCGGTGCCAAATGTATCATCGAAGCAGACCCCGCGATCGATGAAGAGGCAATCAAAAAACTCCTAGCAAAGATGAAAAAGGACGAAATCGTAGAGAAGACCGCTGCTGATGCTGTTTAAAGTTTCCGGCGATCACTACTCTGAAGACAAAGAAATTATCTTTAAATGAAAATTGAAGAGTCTATATCTCTAAAGGGACTACGCCGTTAATACCCCATTCCTAGTCTTATATCTAGTAACAGGATGGGTTGTATTCATAGTGCGGACACCGCCGCCAACCGGACCGCAACCGCGCCGTCGTGCACCGACAATATGCATATGTCGCAAAAGGGCGCAACGGCAGTATTTGAAGATATGAAAAATGAGAAGGGATCGATTCCGCTCAACAGAATTGTTGTGCCGATCATGAGTGCCGCGGAAGAAAACATTCTCGACAAGATGCTCGCGGAGTGCGACGAAAAGAAAATTCCATTTGAGCAATATGATTTTGGTGTGGCGTACATCGACGACGTATACGACGGCGACACATATACCATTATCGCGCTGCATCATGGCGTGCTGACACGGTTTAAAGTGCGGCTGTACGGCTACAACACACCAGAGACACGCGGCCCAGAGAAGGAATTTGGCATCAAAGTGCGCGAATATGTTCGCGGAATAATGGAAAAAAAGACTGTGCACATTAATGTGCTGTCGAACACATATGTTGGACGGCGACGCATCTCTGAAAAATTTGGCCGATTGCTCGCAAATATTACTGTCAACGGACAAGATTTAGGCGCGCACCTGGACTCGCTGGGCTTCGCAAAGAAGTACGACGGCGGGTTCAAGGAAGCGTTCGCGGACTAAAGAGGCCGCGCCCCCGCAATATCTTTTTTTCTGAAACATCTTTGTTTCGCGGAATATATACATCGGAATGCAGGACGAGGCTCTCGGTAGCCCGTGTGGTGTGAATTTTGTATTAGATAGTTTGGCCGCGGGACAAAAAGGCGATGTCGAAGCGCCCGCGATTACGTTCGTCGACGATGTGAAAACAGGTTTTTACCTGAATAAGGAAGGCGAAATGCGCGTCTCTGTCGACGGCGAGAAGGCCGTTACATTTGGCAGAGATTACGTCGAGACGAAAAAAGGATTGCTGATTAGCCCCTCTGAGCCTATTGACATTCATGCCGGCAAGGGACTGCTATACAAAAAAGCGGACGACATCAACTTATATTGGCGCACAGACGCCGGCGATGACATCTGCGTTACTACAAAGGTGACATTGAATGCCGCCGACGAAATACTTGTTCGGCGACTTGTCGATGAAAAGATGGTACCTTTATATGATATTCAAAAGAAACTTGCGAGCGTGGCCACCGACAAGAAATTTGAGGAGCAACTTTTTGTGCTCGCAAACGCCGATAAGACGCTCGAAGAAAAATTGGTGCTGCTCGACAGTAAACTAACATCGAGAATCGATGCCGACAT
>JACCEC010349498.1_pt1 | contig 16162 bp, 12 predicted proteins | sample 7450121 | NCBI WGS metagenome assembly JACCEC01 (sample SAMN15323455, study PRJNA562643) | freshwater metagenome | isolation source: river surface water | place: USA:Blue River Watershed | collected 2017-08-18 | reverse complement strand
CAGAACAAAACGTCGAAAATCCGCCATTTTTCAACCCTAAAAAGCTCTCCACTGACTTGTGTTCAGTACGGTTTTTGAGCCGGCTGCCATTGCCACCGGCCAAAGGGCCAAGTGTGCGCCATTGACGCAGTTTTGCGTCGAACTTAGCCAGCCCCATGACAAAGAGAAAAAGCGCCCTCGATGGACTCAAGGTAACCGTGACCTATGTTGGCCCGGACAAGAGCGCCGGCAGAAGGCCTCGCGTTAAAGTTCCGCCGGTGAACGTCGCCGCTCTCCGCTCAAAAACCGGATTATCCCAGTTCGAGTTCGCCAAGAGCATTGGGGTTCCCAAAGGCACTTTCCTCAATTGAGAACAGGGCCATCGTGAGCCGACTGAGCACGCGCAAGTCCTATTGGCGATGCTCGCGAAGAACCCTTTGCTGGTGAAGGATCTCTTTGCCAACCGGCATGTCTATCAGCCGCAACCGGATCTACCTTGGTCGCCTGGAGGGCCGCATCCTGATACGATGACGCATGAGGAACGTATTGCTGAAGTGTGCCAAATTTTAAGTCTAGGCCTGGTTCGGCTCTATGCGAAGTCAGTGGGGACTTGAAAAGAACCAGATTTCCAGCCGTTCATTCAACATCCCCAGATAAGACCTGATCAACCTTACCCCTAGACAACTAGTCGACGGCCAACGCCTGGCTCGGAGGTGATCGTTTTGCGGCGCCAAGGCGGCGGGATCGTTGACGTTGCGCTATAGTGCCACACCGAAAAAGCGCGTGACTTCCTGGGTAACGAAATCGGGCCGCTCTTCCGGGATCCAATGTCCGCAATTATCGGCAACACCGCCAGAAACATGGTCTGCCACTCGCATCCAGCTTTCCAGCGCAGTCATCCCGCGTCCCCGCGTGGCTGGATCGCCGCCGTAGATGAGGATCGGCATCCCCAATTTACGGCCAGCTTCGCGAAATGCGGTGTTGTCGGCAATGTCCTTGGGAACGGCGCGGTAATAGTTGAATCCAGCGGTCATCGCGCCGGGCTGGGAATAGGCGCGGACGTATTCGGCCTGCGCCGCCTCGCTGATAGCATCAGGCTTTGCCCCGGCAAATTGGAAGAAGAAACGCAGATAGGCATCCTCGCGTCCAGCGGTCAGGGCTTCAGGCAACCCCGGCAGTGCATGGAACCCGAAGTGCCAACGGCCATGATGCTCGATCGGCCCGCCATCGCCCAGTACAGGGGCATCGAAGATCGCCATGGCCAGCACTCGTTCAGGAAACTGGGCCGCAAGGGCAAATGCCACCGGACCACCCCAATCGTGCGCAACGACCCGAAACGTATCATGCCCCAACCGGGTCATCAGTTCGGCGATGTCGCGGGCCACGGTCATCTTGTCGTAACCATCTGCGGGCCGCGAGCTATCGCCCAGCCCGCGCATGTCCGGCGCGATCAGGGCATAGTGCTGCGCCAGCAGCGGAATTACGTCGCGCCACATGAACCAGGTCTGGGGCCAGCCGTGCAGCAACACGACCGGTTTGCCCGCGCCCGCCGTGACATAGTGCAGGCGGACCATGTCCAGATCGGCGAAATGATGCGTTACGGCTGGCATTGCGTGCCTCTCAGTTGCCGCTGAAGCTGGTCACGTCGACCGGCGTGATGCCATGTGCGGCGCAATGATCGGCATAGCGCTTCAGCATCGTCCGCCAGTTTTCAACAGCCATGATGTTGTCATTCTCATCCAGCAGGTTCCAGTCGCCGATAATAATATTGAGCGCGATGACTTCCGCTTCCGGCTCGGCAACAGGCGTGTGCGCCGAAGCGGCGGTTTCAAAAACCATGCTCCCCGGACCGGCGACCCAGTCATGTTCCTTGTAACGCCAGCGCCCGGCGACCGTGTAGACATGCACCGTTCCAGCATGGTGGTGCTTGGGCAATTCAGTCCCGGCAGGCAGCTTGAGCAGCGTGGTCCATTCGCCGTTGACTGGGTTGACCTTGATCAGCTTGAGGAAGATCTGGTCCGAATAGGGCAGAAACGGAATCCACGGCAGCGCATCGACATCGACCAGCGCGGTGCCAACGGAATCGGCAAAGAAAGTCATAAAAGGTTCTCCTGAATACTAAGTATGATTTTGCGTATGAAGTTCAGAACGGGCGGTCGCCGATGATCGTCGCGCGGTTCATTCGGCGCACGCACGGCGGATAATCCATCACGGCGTAATGCTGGGTGCAGCGGTTGTCCCACAAAGCGACCGAGCCCGGCGTCCAGCGCCAGCGGACCTGGTATTCGGGAATGGCCGCCTGGGAGATCAGGTAACGGAGCAGCGCCCCACTGCCATCGGTGAAATCCTGGCCAACCCGTACCCGCTCGGCAGTGTGATAGTTGGTGAAATGAGTTGTGAACCCGCAAACAAACAGCGCCTTGTTGCCGGTTATGGGATGCGTCCGAACGACCGGATGCTCCGGATCTGGATAGCGCTCCTTCATCGCCAGCCGTTCTTCGATCGGCTTGGCCGCCATGAAGCTCGATTCCATGCTGTGGCGCGCGCGCAGTGTGATGATATCTTCCTTGATATGGTCTGGCAGTCGCTCAAAGGCGAGTTCCATGTTGGCCCACATCGTGTCACCGCCGACCGGGGGACATTCAACACAGCGCAGAACGGCACCCATCGGCGGGATGTCGCGCCAGGTCGCATCAGCATGCCAAGCATTTTCATAGCGCTGCGGTTGGCTTTCCGGCGATTTCCAGATATGAATGATCCCCGGCTCGCCGTCGGCGCTATTTGCCAGTGGGTGGTCTTCAAGATCGCCGAACTGGCGCGCGACCCCGGCGTGCTGCGCGTCAGTCATGTCTTGATCGCGGAAGAAAAGCACCTTGTGCTTGATCAACAAGTCATTCAGTTCAGCGGCCAAGTCCGCATTGGTTGCGGCTTCGGCCAGGCGAATGTCACTGATCTGTGCGCCAAGCGGACACGATAGCAGTTCAACTTTCATGCGGGGTCTCCTTGGGCTTCAGGTAGGGGAAATTGGGTGCGCACCAGCCCCACTTCGCCACGATAGGACAAGCGGGCAGATGTGGGGCAGGTCTGGCATTGCACACCAGAGACATCTTTCATTCTCTCAGATCTCTTTTTGTTAAGGCCAATGTAAGTGCGTACGCATTTGGATTGGCTATCATTTGGTGACAAATAATAGATAGTATGCGACAAGGCGGAAATGTCCGTTGCATCACAGGTGCGCGCCACTGCGCTGCTCGACTTGCCAGCCATTTTGGTGGAGGCGGGGATCGATCCATATGGCCCCATGCGCGAGGCGCAGATCGACCCGGCCATGCTCGAACGCGCCGATCATACGATACCAGCCGAACGCGTGGCCTGGCTCCTTGATGGTATCGCCGAGCGAAATGATCTTCCCGATCTGGGCATCCGCATCGCGATGCGTCGACGCCTCGCAAACCTAGGAGTGGCAGGTCTCGTGCTGGGCCAGCAGGCAACTGTGCGCGAGGCGCTGGCGATGGTTGAGCGATACCGTCACCTGATGAGCGACTCACTCAGCCTCCATATCGAGGAACAAGCAGATCGCGCTTTGGCGATGCTTGGACTGGCAATGCCCGGATCAGCCCCGCAGCGCCAATCGCGTGAACTGGGCCTAGCGGCTTTCGTCCACCTGTTCCGACTGATGCTAGGGGATCGCTGGTGCCCGGATAGCGTTCACTTCACGCATGCCGCTCCTAAAAAGCCAACCCAGCATCGTCGTTTCTTTGGGTGTCCGGTTCAGTTCGACAGTCCGTTCGACGGCTTCGAGTTTGCTCGGGAAGGGCTGGACCGAACCAGACCAGGCGCCGATTCCGCTCTTGCCGCGTATGCCGCAACCCTGCTCGACAACATCGGTACGCAATCCGACGGCGCAACAACTAGGATTGTCATGCGACTGATCCACACGCTCTTGCCAATGGGACGGGCGTCAATCGCCAATGTTGGGCTTGCGATGGGGCGCAACGTCCGAACCCTGCAAAGAGATCTAGCGACCGAAGGAACCGAGTTCAGCCTCCTCATATCCGACATCAGGGCAGATCTCGCTGTCACTTACCTCAAGGATATGACAATCCCGGTCGAAACGGTTGCCGAGCGTCTCGGCTATTCCTCCTCCACCGCGTTCATCCGATTTTTTCGCTACCGGTTTGGCACTCCGCCAGGAACATGGCGGAACAATATTGCAGCTCTGTAGCGTCCTCACTCTGCCGTCAGCAAATCATCGTCACCCGAATAGCTCTTCCGTCGCTGCCGATTCCGAGACAGGCACAGAATGAACGATGCCAGCATTAGAAATTTCATGACACTTCAGGAAAACCAAGGGTTTCCGTCTGAGAGAACTTTGGATCAGGGTTCTGCGCCCTCCGCTAACTATCCCTTGGATTTCTAAGCCGACAGTTGATGAACCCTTCAAACCATGAAGTTTCAGGGAGAAGGCGTTCCTTGGCGTTGCAGATCGGTTGACCGCATCGGGCTTTGTGGGCGGCTTCAATCAGACCGCGTTCTGCCGCCGTTCGACCTCAAATCAGCAGAAGACATCTCTCCATCGTTTCGATCAATTGGTTGTCGCTCAGACCGACGACTGTGGTTCAGTTGCGAATGCCTTATGAGAGTGCAATATGATGTGAAACGCTGACATCGACCAAGGCATGTAGACCCCATGCAGACTGCCATCATTTCGGCCGCGGCAAGCGGCATCGGCCTTGCGATTGCTCGCGGCCTGAGTGCCGATGGCTGGCGGGTGTATGTTTGCGACCAAGATGAGAAGGCCCTGATCGCGCTCGCGCAGACGGATCCTGCCCTTTTGGCGCTTGCGTGCGATGTAAGCGATCCAGCGGCCGTCGAAACCTTCTACCATGCGGTTGAAACGGATTTGGCTCGGGCTGGGCTTTCCGGTGTCGATCTCCTCGTCAATAACGCAGGTGTTTCCGGCGAAACCGCGCGTTTTGAAGACCAGCAGGTAGAGGCGTGGCGCAGGACCATTGATGTTAACCTAAACGGCATGTTTCTGATGACGAAGCACGCCATACCGTTGATGCGCCTGAAGCAACCCCGCGCCTCCATCATCACGATGAGTTCCAATGCGGGGCTGATGGGTTGCCCGTTGCGCGGCCCCTATGTCGCCAGTAAATGGGCATTGATCGGACTGACAAAAACACTGGCGATGGAGTTGGGGCCGGAAGGCATCCGGGTTAATGCGCTTTGCCCCGCAAGTGTCGAAGGCCCGCGGATCGATCGCGTGATTGCTGCGGATGCCGTCGCGCGGGGACTGACGATCGATCAGGTCGAACGCGAGTATAAGCGCCAATCCTCACTTCGGGCTTTTGCCACCAATGAAGATATCGTCGGCATGGTGCGTTTCCTCATATCTCCCGCTGGGCAGATGATTTCTGGTCAGGCGATTTCTATTGATGGCCACACCGAGAGCCTGTCGCTCGATATGGAGCCCTAACGGGCAGCAAGTTTGGTCGGGCTGGCCTCAGGCTGCGGCTGTCTTCCATTCAACTGGCCTGATCTTAGGAAGGATCGCCAGCCAGCCGATCAGCCCGAGAATGTTGACAAGGCCCGCCAGGAGGAACGCCGTACCGTAAGAGCCTCCACCGGCGTCAATGAGGACGCCGGCAAAGAACACGCCGATGATCCCCGGCATGTTGCCCATCATGTTTTGGACGCCCACCCAGCGGGCGGCGGCTGACGGGCCGGCCATAATCTGCGGGATAATGAAATAAGCTGGGCACGACAGCCCGAGGGCAATTTCGTAAATAAAGAGAAGCGCGATGCACCAATTGATCGGCATAGTCGGCATGGCGAGCATGCAGACCAAGCCAGCCAGATGCGCAAGAGCGAGAGGCCCTTTGAGGGTGAGAGAGGGCGACCATCCGCGAGCGATCAGCTTGTCGATTGCCCAGCCAGCAAATAGCGCGGCGAGCGCATTGACCAAATACGCGCTTGAGACAACCGTCGCCATGTGCGTTTTCGAAAAGCCGCGCTGCATTTCAAGATACATCGGCAAAAAGCCAAGAATGAAGTACCAGTTCCAATTGCCAGCAAAATGGCCAAGCGATGCCCCCCAAAGGGCGCGCTGACCCAAGATTTGTCGCATCGTTATCGGGTGCGGAGCCGACTTATCCATCGGCTTTGCTTCTTTGATACGAACCCGGCTCCAAGGTATCAGCCAGATCAGCGAGACCACGCCAAAGACAATAAATGTCGCACGCCAGCCCCAGTGCGCCATCATGACGCCACCCAGCAATGTGCCCACGGCTGGGCCAACCAAATAGCCAAATCCAATGACCCCATTGGCCAGTCCCATCTGCGCGCGGGGCACATTGCTGGCAATGATCTTCGACGTGGTCGTGAACGCTACGCTTTCCCCTATGCCGAGCATGATGCGCAGCACCAACAGGCCCATGAATCCCTCAACAAAGCCTGTCAGAAGCGTCGAGATTGACCACATAAGAGCGCCAAGGCCGAGGACAAGCTTGCCACCGATCCTGTCCGATAGAGCGCCTGCTGGGAGCTGGAAGAACGCGTAGGCGAAATAGAAGCTGGCCGCGAGCAAGCCATAAGCTGTCGCCGAGAGATTGAGGTCCTCGCGGATCTGTGTTGCGCCGGTTGCGAGGTTGCCACGGTCAATATAGTTGAGGAAAAGGCTGACTGCCATCAGGCCTACAAGGACCATAGGGCCAGATGTGCGGTATGATCTGCCTTTACTGTTCATAGTCAGACCCTGACCGGTCCAGCATGCGCTTGAGCGCCGCGAAATGGAGGTCAGTGCGCGCGAGCCCTTCGACCTTGGCAGATGTCTTATATTGCTCGATCGTGAGGCTCAAAGCTGGTTCGGTCACGAGGCGGAGCTTCTGTCCGCTCGACTGCGCGAGGATCTGGGCCATCGCGGCCCGTTCAAAGAAGTATAGTGCATTGAACGCGTCGGCAACGCTGGCACCGGTGACCAGCACGCCGTGGTTGCGCAGCAGCAACATAGGCTTATCGCCCAGCGCGGTCGCCATGCGTCGGCCTTCCCCGCTGTCCAATGCAAATCCTGAATAGTCGCAATGCGCCACCAGCCCGGCAAAGCCGATCGCATTCTGGCTGGCCATCAGAAGTTCGGGCGCCTCCAGCATGCTAAGCGCAGTTGCATAAGGCATATGGGTGTGCATCACACAGGCGATGTCGGGCCGCGCGGCATGGACCGGGGCGTGGATGTAAAACGCCGTGTCTTCGACGGGGCCACCACCCGAAAGGACGTTACCTGCAAAATCGACCACAAGGAAATCACGCGCACGGATTTCAGACCAATGCAGCCCGAAAGGCGCGAGCAAAAAGCGATCCATGTGCCCCGGGACAAGAGCCGTAAAGTGGTTGTCGATGCCTTCGTGATAGCCATAATGCACGGCGAGCCGGTGCGCGGCGGCCAGATCAACCCGCACCTGCCACTCAGCGTCTGTGCAGACCCCTAAATCGGTTCTGGTACTAATAATTGCTCTCCCCTAGCTACCTTTCTGGTTCAGCTCAGCGTTCTGAGCAAGCGCAAACCACACGATAGTCTTAGGTGTCTTCAAGGGATGAGCGGCCCGTTTAGGGAGGCGTTTCCATCACAAGGGCTGGGGAGGGCGTTTTTTTTCACAGCCCATTTGGGGCGCATGCAACGCACTGTTTTGGGTCAGGCGTCCCCTGCCAGCGGGCCAAGTGCTTCGCGCAAAGGGCCAAGCCATTTGGCATAGGCGTGCCATATTCCCATGCCTTGGTCATTTAGGGGGCGCCGAACCTGTTCACTGCTGGGCGTTCGCACGACGCGATCTAGCTTGTAGAATTCAAGAACCGCCGGGTCCCATTCAAGACCCAGAAAATCGAGCATCGGCCGCAATTGGTGCTCGGGCTCTTGGACGAGGTCTTCATAAATGATCGTGTGCAAGGGCACGTCTGGAAGGGTGGATAGATGCTGTGTCGCACGGACGTGATCGACATAGCATTGGCCGATGTCCGCCAGATTGAAGGACGACGCATGCGCAACGGAAAAAGACTGGGTAAAGTTCGAAAAGCAACAATCAAGCGGGTTGCGTTGAATGAGCAGGAACCGAGCCTGAGGCAGGATACGCCGGATGAAAAGTATATTGCTCCAGTTATGGGGCAGCTTGTCGACGAAAAACGGCTTGTCTCCAGGCCGATGATGCGCGGAGCGGCGGAGATACTCGGCACCAAGGCCCTGTGCGCGTGCGACATCCATGCCAAGCACCAGATCAACGACGGATGTCTTTTGCCGTCGCGTTTGCTCTTCCATTTCGGATCTAAGCAGCGCGGGAATATAGGGAAGCTCGCCTGCCGCTTCGATCTGGGGATGACAGGCCAGCATCTGTTCAAGCAACGTTGAACCAGAGCGCGGCAGAGAGACGACAAAGATCGGCGTCGCAACATCCGGTGCCGCGGCTGGCCAAGAGGCGAATAGGGAAGGTTCCACTTTGGCGATCAGTTCATCAACCTCTTCGGTCAATTCCTCTCGGCGATAGCCGATACTGTCTGCCCGCTGCTGATTGCCAAGTGCATAATGGCTGAAGGCCCGCTCATATTGTGCCCGGTCATGCCACGCCCGCCCCAGCGCGAAATGCAATGGAGCGCTGTTGCGAATGTCGATAGCGATCTTAACCGCGCGTTCCATTTCAACAATGTCTGCGTCCGTCAGAATGCGGGATTTGATGCTCGCCAGCCCCCACCAAGCCTCCCCACACTCAAAATCGAGGCTGGTCGCCCGTCGATAGGCCTCTACTGCGTCAGGGACGCGCCCCTGAGACCGCAGGCTATGGCCGTAGAACACCCAGAAAAAGGGGTTTTCTGGTTCTGCAAGAACAAGGGCGTGCCGCTCAGCAAGGGCATCATCATGCCGGCCGAGCTTATCAAGCACCACTGCCCGCAGCGCCTGCACCTTTGTGTCTGGTGCCAATTGCTGCAGATGGTCGAGCAGCCTTAACGTCTCGATCGGCTTTTCTTGCTGGTTCAACACTGAGGCAAGGTCTCGCAGGACATCTGCCCCTGCTGCACCTTGTGCGAGCGCCGATTTCAAAAAGGCCTCAGCTTGGTTGAGCGCGCCCAACCGCGACGCGATCTTGCCCAGCGCCGCAAGGCCGCGCGGCTCTTTTGGACGTTCACGCAAATGCTGCATCACCAGCCCAGCTGCCTGTTCGAGTTGGCCGGTTGCTGCCAACCTGTCAGCCTCGGCCAGAAGCGGAAAGGCGACAATATCAGTCATGATATCCCAATAATGCCCGCAGCCCGGGGGCATGCTGATCTAGCAACGCTTGGTGGGTGGTCGGCAAAGTTTCAGGCAAAGAAACGCCGACGCCCGAGAGCTTTTCTCGCGCGGTCGCGCTGTGACGCCGATCAGCCCCGACCATGATCCGGGCGCGCCAGTCTTGCGGCAACGGAATTTGGCAATGATCGAACAGGCGCATGAAATAGTCCCCTGCTTCTGAGGTATCGAGCTGGGCCAGATGAGCAAGGAGATCTTCATAACTCACCGCAAGGCAGTCTGTGCCTAGCCATGCAACGACATTCAGCTCATACATGTCCTTTAAGGACGGAACTTTGCCGGGCACGCCAAAAATCATGAAGGTGAGCCAATCCGCGGCGCTCAGCGGTGCGGCTTTGAGATGATCCAACTCACCTTGGAACTGGTCGGACAAGTAAAATCGGGCGCGCGCCAAGGCCCAGCTGCGCGGGTCGCGATAAAGCAAGACGCGCCGCGTGGATGCTGTTTCAACGACCGATGCATCTGCCAGGAAAAGATGCCCCCAGCTTAGTTTGGGAGTTAAGGGATCAAAAGCGTGCCGGTTCTGGGCTAGGTTCGGCCATTGGATGAAGTCGGTTTGATGCTGTTGCTCAACCGGAACAAACATCCGCAAAATGTTGCGCAACAAGTGGGTCCCGCTTTTCGGGAGGCTGTTGAGGAAGATCGGCGCGCGTAACGGCGTCTGAGAAAACTGCGCATTGAGCGCGTCGAGCGTGTCCCTTTCCATGAAGATTTCAGCCATTCAGGATCATCCACACAGACAAAGGGAAAAAGAAAGCCGGCCGACCCCCAGAGGAATCGGCCGGCTGATCATAGCGAGATCAGAATTTTGTCGAAACGTTGATGAACGCGCGACGCCCGACAAACGAGTATTGCGACGCCGCAACGACCGGGCCCAAGGTGGAAATCTGCCCACCGTTCAGCACGGACACGCGAGGCGGCCGCTTATCGAACAGGTTGCTGACACCCAGGGTGAGATCGATCTTATCCCCAATTTCCTGCGACACAGAAATATTGTGGTAGAAGGTCATGGGTGTCGTCAACTTCGGGCAGTACCGGCCGCGAATGGTGGAGTCGATGCACGTTTCCCCGCCATAAGCGTCCTTGAACTCCTGCACGTTCGACGTCTTGCCGATCACGTTCACGCCATAAAAGACGCTGAACCCGCTCCGGCTGATCCAGTTCGCACGGAAGTCACCAACCCATTTGGGTGAACCCGCTTCGCCATTGTCGGTTTCAAGCGGCGAGGTGGGCAGCAGCTGGCTATTGTCCTTTAGCTGCCAGGTCATGTCGGCCAACAGGCGGAATTCGCCAAGTTTGCCAAGATCCTGAACAATGCTGGCGGACACGTCGATGCCTGAATTGCGCTGGCTGGCGATGTTGACGAACTTGTCCCGAACTTCCTTGATGTTGAACGGCGCTGCGGTCTGGCCACGGCTGAACAGGTCGCACAGCGGTTCGTTCGGGAAGTTTTCCGAGTCATAGCATCCAAAGACAATGGTGCCTGCCCCAAGCTGCGTGATTTCCCCCTTCACCCGAATGTCGAAATAATCGACAGCAAGGTTGAACCGGGTATCCGGGAGAAAATCAAACCGCGGGGTGAGAACGCCACCAAAGACGAAAGCGTTCGATTTTTCCGACTCCAACACGCCCAAACCGCCCTGCGAGGTGGCCGTCGCGCTGACGCCAGCGCCGCTGTGGTTGGCAGGAACCCCGTCGGCTGCGCAGTTATCAGCCACACGCTGCGTCACGCGACCAAGCGCCAAGTTGTTCCCCCATTGAATGCAGGGGTCAATCGAGCGCTGGGCGGGGAAGCTGGTTTCATCTGCCAGGAACTGTTCGAACAGCGCCGGCGCACGGAAGGATGTGCCATAGCTTGCGCGGAAACGCAGCCAATCATTCACCGCCCAGTTGCCACCAAGCTTGTAAGTGAAGTTACCATTGTCGGAACTCGATTGTCCATCGGACGCACGCGTTGCCTTCACATTGGTCAAGCGCCCGGCAAGCGACAGGGTGAAATCTTTGAACAGCGCTTTGTCGGACAAGACCGGAATGTTCAATTCACCAAAGGCTTCCGTCGTCACGCTCTTACCGGCAGTGATGCCTGAAGTCGAAGCGCCCCACGCGTTACCTGCACGTGTGATGGCGCCCGGCGTGTCGTTAATCTTGTCCTGCCGCAGGTTGGCGCCCATGGCGACCTGCAACGGACCGGCCGGCAGATCCAAGACCCGGCCCGAAAGCGACGCTTCGCCAGACAACTGGGTGTAGAGCGTGCGGCCCGACTCCCAGTCAAACATGAAGTCTTTCTGAGCTTGGGTCAGGTCACCGCGCAGGAAGTTCGGGTCAGTCCAGGGCAAGTCAATGCACTGTCTGCCCGAAATCGGGGTGACAGAGCCAACACAGGATTCGAACTGAAAATAGCCTGAGTCGTAGACGTCCTGAAGAATCTGCTGCGAACGATAGGTCGCGCTGCTGCGGCTATACTGGCCATAGACTTCCCATTTCCAGTCCTTGCCAAAATCTCCTCGCATGCCACCGACGCCGCGATAATAATCCACTTTCTGGCTGCTATCGGACTGATCGGTAATGCCGGTTGGGCTGATATAGTTGATGCCCGCAAAGCCATCACCCCAATAGTTATACGCGTTGCCCGCACCCGAGGTATAAAGATCACCAGTATAACCAAAGTTCCAGAACTGCCGCCATCCATTTTGGTATGTTTTGCGACGATTGAAGAGGAACTCGCCGAACATCTCGACCGAACCGCCCAGCTCATACGATCCTTCTGCATAAGCAGTGTAAAGGCTGGTTTCGGGAATGATCGTCTGGTCTTCGACAAACGGGTGGTAGGAGTTTTGAACGGCCAGCGAAGGCGCGTCATAACCCGTGGGATACCAGCCGGCAGGTGCTGCAAAGTCGCCGAAGTAATCCGGCGCGCCATAGGCTGGGATACCCAGCCGCTCACCCGGATATTGATATTGCAGCAGAATTGTCTCGCCATTGGGTGAAGTGTTGACGCCCGAGTTCGGCCCACCCGGGCCGTCCAGCTGGAGGTTGTCGATCAGGTTATAGGTCCAGATATGGCCCCAGCGAAGGTCTTCGCACTTATATTTGCCAGTGCGCGGATCAACGAGGTCAGCGCGCGATCCGTCTTCGCGGAAGGTATAGGCTTCGGGGCAGGCAAGATAGCTGCGGTCACCACGGCGCAGCTCTCTGACATGCGTATAGTCAGCAGCAACGAGGAAGTGGCCTCGGCTGAACTTGCGGCCAAGAATTGAACTGACGCGATATTCTTCTCCGCCGCTGTCCATCGGGGCAGATACGTTCGCGCTAATGTTAAACCCGTCAAAGTCCGTTTTCGTGATGATGTTCACCACGCCGGCGACAGCGTCCGAACCATAGACAGACGAGGCGCCCGTTTTCAGGATTTGCACATTCTGGGCAAGAGATTGCGGCAGAACGTTCAAATCGAAGGAAGAAACGGCACCCCGCGTCCCTGCCGGGCCCGCCCGACGGCCGTTGAGCAGCACCAAGGTCCGGTTTGCACCAAGGCCACGCAAGTCGATCGTTTGCGCGCCCGGCCCGCCTGCGGTCACATAGTTGGAGGAAATCGCGGAGGTGATCTGCGTCGACCCTGCCGCGATGGGGGAGCTTTGCAGCGTTGATGCAAGGTCGAACTTACCTTCTTTGGCAGCGAGCTCGACATTGATCACGGAGATAGGGTCCGGGCTGTTAAACGGCGTTACTGCCTGAATGCGGGTCCCGGTGACAACAATAGCCTCCCCTTCAAACGCCGAGGCTTGCGGTGTCCGAATTTCTTCTACCGCTGGCTCCGCGCTCTGCGGTTGAGCCTCTTGGGCCAAAGCGGGCATGCCGAGCACGAGCGCCATTGACGAAACACCGACCAAGCCGATTTTGCGAGCAAAAGCCCGCTTCGCGTAAATATCCATTTGAAGTCCCTCCCTGGACCATTTCAAATTCGGCGCAGAACTTTTTGATTAGCCTGCATCCAAACTGTCTCTAGAAAAGCGCCGTTAGGGTTAACTGTCAACAAAATCCATTTATGTACAATAGCTTAGGTTTCACCTTAGAAAGACGATGCGGGTGACCGAGATTCCCAGTTTTGCGTCGAATTCAGCTTGGTTTGCGGTGATCGGCTGCCCGATTTTGATGGTGCTTACTTTGGTCTTGGTGACATCAAGACTGGCGCTCTGCTTCTCGTCTTATAAAACGAGGAGAAGCATCTTATCGGCCTGAAGGGACCGAATCATGGCGGAACAAAGCCCTTATCTCTCTGAAATAAAGCCTTTTTGGCGAACAGCTTTCTATTTGACGGTGCTTGCACTGGGCTGTGTGCCGGTCTCGGCGACCTTGGCAGCTGTAGCTCCTGTTCCTAGTTCAGCCGAAGCGCAAACCAAAGCGGCGTTGGAACGGATCGCGCGACTGAACCCCCAGATCCATGCCGTGATTGCGGTTGATCCAACCGCGATGGATCAGGCTCGCGCGCTTGATGCCGCGCGCGCAGATCACGGCCCCATTCATGGCATGCCTGTTTTGGTGAAGGATAATATTGAAACCACGGGGCCGCTCCCGACAACGGCTGGGAGCCTTGCGCTTTTGAATAATGTGACTGGCAGAGACGCGCCGCTTGTGGCGCGGGTGCGTGCTGCCGGTGGCGTTATCATCGGCAAAACCAATCTTTCAGAATGGGCAAATATTCGATCTGGCCGTTCGATTTCGGGTTGGAGTGCCGTCGGAGGGCAAACGCGCAATCCTTATGCCCTGAACCGCAACCCATGTGGATCAAGCTCTGGCAGTGCGGCGGCGGTGGCTGCAGGCATGGCAGCCATGGCGATCGGAACCGAGACCGATGGCTCCATCACCTGCCCCGCAGCAGTGAATGGCATTGTCGGCTTTAAGCCGAGCGTTGGACTGGTCAGCCGAACCCACATCATTCCCATCAGCCAGACACAGGACACAGCGGGCCCCATGGCCCGGACGGTGCGGGAGGCAGCGTTACTCTTGACGGCCATGGCAGGCAGTGATCCGCTCGACCCTGCCACTCAAGAGGCGGATGCCCGTAAGAAGGATTATGCAGCCGCGCTTTCCGCGACCTCGCTCAAAGGCGCAAGGCTTGGGGTGCTTCGGTTCGCGACCGGGTTTGGGACGGATGGTCCCTTTGAGGCAGCCCTTAGAGTTCTGCGCGATCAAGGAGCTGTGCTCGTCGACATTGACGCTTTTCCTGAGCAGCAGGCCATTTCGGACGCAGAGACCATCGTGCTGTTCACCGAACTGAAGGCCTATCTCAATGCGTATCTCGCCGGCACGCCGTCGACGGTCCAGACCCGCTCCCTAGCGGATGTCATTGCGTTTAATCGGGCAAGAGCCGCAGACGAAATGGCGTTGTTCGGGCAGGAGCTTTTTGAAAAGGCGCAAGAAATGCCGGGTTTGGATGACCCAGCCTATCTCAAGGCGCGGGCAGATGCCGTTCGGTTGGCGGGGCCAGAAGGCATTGACAAGATCCTGAAATCGCACCGTTTGTCTGCTCTTATTGGACCCACGATGCCACCCGCTTGGATGATCGATGCTGTGAATGGCGATCAGATTTCAGGCGGCGGCGCAGGAAGCTTGGCAGCCGTGGCGGGCTATCCGCACCTGACTGTTCCCATGGGCAGCGTGAAAGGTCTCCCGGTTGGTATTAGTTTCATGGGCAGCAAATGGTCTGACGCCGACATTCTCTCCTTTGGCTTTGCCTTTGAGCAGGCATCGAAAAATGGGATGACGCCGAGATTTCTGCCCGCGATTGAGCAATCCGAAGAAATCGTGCCGCTGCTTTTACCAGCAGGAGCAGGCGCCAAGCCCTGAGCGGCGCAGACTTGCGCGACCCTTAGCGAGGGGCGTCTGCCGCGCTGCTTTGCATGGCGCCAAAGCGCTGGATGAGCCAACTGCGGAAGGCGGCCATTGCGGGGTCTGCCAGATCGTCTGCATGCAGCTTGAGATAATAGCCGTAGCCGTCTTCAATGACGGCGTCATAGGGCATGACCAGCCGGCCTTGCTCAATCTCGAGCGCGAACATGTCGATATCGCCAAGCAGCACCCCGGTTGCTGCCATTGCATATTGGGCGGCGGCAATCGCGGTGTCAAAAGCCACGCCATTTGCTGTCGCGACTTGGGCACCTTGCTGCCGTGCATAAGCAGACCACAGCAGATCGCGCGGTTGGCCATCGAGCTTGATATGGAGCAATTCTTGTTCGCTCAGAAATGCCGAGAGGCTTTTCCCTTTGGCCGCATTGGCCGTTTCGGGCGAACAGAGCGGTGCCACGCGGACCATGCGCAGCAGATCGGTGACCTGATCATCCACATTGGGCCGGTCATAGACGATCGCCATATCGAGCATACCTGCGGGCAGGCCGGTGACATTTGAACTCGAAACATCGATCCGAATATCCGGGTGCTCGCGCCGAAAATCTCCCAGAATGGGCAAAAATTGCTGTTGGAGGAGCGAGGGTGGAATATGGATGCGGAGCGTCCGTTGAGCCACTTCATTGTCGCGGATCGCATTCATCGCCTGTTCGATGCGGTCGAGGCTTTTTGTAACGACAGGGAGTAGGTCTGCGCCGACTGGGGTGAGCACCAGCCGGGACGCTTCGCGTTCGAACAACTGTTTGCCCAGCAATTCTTCCAGCGCACTGACATGCCGGCTCATGGCGCTTTGCGACACGGAGAGCGCGGCCGCCCCCGCAGTAAAGCTGCGATGCTGACCCACTGCTTCAAAGGCGCGCAGCGCGTTCAAGGGCAGCCAGCGGCGGTTTATCGTTCCCTTGGTGGAAATGGCGCGGTCCCTCATCGGAATATTGGTTATGGGCATGT
>JACCEC010021577.1_pt1 | contig 16162 bp, 17 predicted proteins | sample 7450121 | NCBI WGS metagenome assembly JACCEC01 (sample SAMN15323455, study PRJNA562643) | freshwater metagenome | isolation source: river surface water | place: USA:Blue River Watershed | collected 2017-08-18 | reverse complement strand
TTGTCAGGTGCTTTGTCCGTCCCGGCAGATGTTTTCACCCGGTCGGTTTGTTTGTCTGCATGTGCGCTGCTGGCAGGCGGCAAACCTTTGGCAGAAGCGGCAATGTCTGGCCGCTGCACATTTCTCAGTGCTTGAACCTGGTTGTGCAGGAAACTGGCGAAGTCAGCACCTTTCAAGGCCTCGGATTTCAGGCGCGCAGAGTCCATGCTCGAGCCAGAAGGCTCGGCAAGTTTGCTGCTTGGGCTGTTGGCAGGTAAGTTGTTTAAAGCAGATAAGTTCATATCCGGTCAGTGTTTCCCAAAAAGATGTCAGTCATAAAGCAAGAATCGTGACTGGTCATGGTTTGCCGTTTGAGCCGTCCTTGCATAGCGGCAGGGCGGTCCCGGTCCCGATACAGACAAACCAGTTGGCACATCCATTGCTTGATGAAACTGTCCGCGCTGAAAAGCGCACCTGAATTGAATTCTTAACGTTTCAAAAACACGAGAAAAGTCACAATGAGCACCTTGAGCCTGTCAACGATTCGACAGAATTTGGCAAAATTTGATTTCACCGGATTGGGTATTCCCGTCCTGGTGTTATTGATCATGGCCATGCTGGTGCTGCCTTTGCCTGCACTTTTGTTGGACTTTTTGTTTACTTTCAACATCATCATCAGCTTGGTGATCATCATGATCTCCATCAGCACCAGAAAGCCGCTGGATTTCTCGTCCTTTCCTACCGTGCTGTTGTTTGCCACTATGTTGAGACTGGCTTTGAACGTGGCGTCCACCCGAATCATCTTGGTGGAAGGCCATACCGGCCATGACGCCGCCGGTAAAGTGGTGGCTGCTTTTGGCGAATTTGTGATCGCTGGTAATTACGTAGTTGGTTTCATCATTTTTGCGATTTTGATGATCATTAACTTTATTGTGGTGACCAAAGGTGCCGGTCGCGTGTCTGAAGTGAACGCCCGATTCACCTTGGATGCCATGCCTGGTAAACAAATGTCTATTGACGCCGACTTGAACGCCGGTGTGATCGACCAGGCCACTGCTAAAAAACGCCGCGAAGAGCTGGCGCAAGAATCTGACTTCTTCGGTGCCATGGACGGTGCCTCCAAATTTGTCAGCGGTGACGCCATCGCCGGTTTGCTGATTTTGTTGATCAACCTGATCGGTGGTTTGGCCATTGGTGTGGTCCAGCATGGTTTGCCAGTGGCTGAGGCGGGCAAAATTTACACGCTGCTCACCATCGGTGACGGCTTGGTCGCGCAAATTCCTTCTTTGCTGCTGTCGCTGGCCACCGCCATCATCGTGACCCGCGTCACCACCACCGAATCGATTTCCGAGCAGGCCGGTACGCAACTGGCCAACCCTTCGGCCCTGTTTATCTCCGCCATCATTCTGACCATGCTGGGTTTGGTGCCCGGCATGCCGCATTTGATGTTCATCACTTTGGCCGCAGCAACCGCCGGTCTGGGTTTGCTGGTGGTGAAAAACGAGGTGGAAGAAGAAGCCACACAAGAAGCCGTGGCGCAAGCCGCTGCGACCACCGAAGCCACCAAAGATTTGGATTGGGACGATGTAGACCAGGTCGATTTGATCGGTTTGGAAATCGGCTACGGTTTGATTCCCTTGGTCAACCCCGAGACAGGCGGCGAACTGATGAGCCGCGTCAAAGGCGTGCGCAAAAAACTCTCGGCCGAACTCGGCTTTTTGGTGCAGCCTGTGCGTATCCGTGATGATTTGAATATTGATCCCGACAGCTACAACATCGTCTTGAAAGGCGTGGTCCGTGGCAAAGGTGAAATCAAAGTCGGTCGTGAACTCGCGATCAACCCCGGCCAGGTGTATGGTGAATTGCAAGGCACGCCTACGCGTGAACCTGCTTTCGGCTTGGAAGCCGTTTGGATTGAACCATCTCAACGCGATGTGGCGCGCACACTCGGTTACACCGTGGTTGACGCCAGCACCGCCATTGCCACCCATTTGAACAAAGTGCTGCGTGAAAACTCAGCAGATTTGTTGAGCCATGACGAAGTTCAGCAGTTGCTCGACAAGTTGTCAGCCAAGTCCCCCAAACTCGTGGAAGAACTGGTGCCCGGCAAACTCAGTCTGGGCGTGGTCACCCGCGTGTTACAACAATTGCTCGGCGAGGGCGTGTCTATTCGCGACATGCGCTCTATTGTCGAAACCCTGACCGAAGCGGCTGCTCGCAGCGCCGACCCCGAACAACTCGCCGCCTCTGTGCGCCCCAAACTCGGCCGCATGATCATGCAGTCGCTGGTGGATGAATCCAATAACTTGTCTGTCATGACATTGGAGCCCAGCTTGGAACAGTTGTTGCATAACGTGTTGCAACAAAGCCAGCCTGGCCAGCCCGTGGTGCTCGAGCCTAATCTGGCAGAAAACCTGTTCAATTCCTTGCGTCAAAGTGCGCATGAAATGGAAGAAGAAGGACATGCCGCCGTGTTGGTGGTGTCTCCGCTGATTCGCGGTTGGTTGTCCAAAGCGGTGCGCTTTCGCGTCAGCGATTTGACCGTGCTGTCTTACAGCGAAATCCCGGATGACCAGTCTGTCAAAGTGATTCACACCGTGAATGCGCTGAACCGAAATTGATACACATAAAACATTGACTTGAGAGAAACATCATGGAACTCAAACGCATCATGGCAAGAGATACCCGGGCCGCCAACGAAAAGGCAGTGGCCATGTTCGGGCCGGACGTACTCGTCATCTCAAGCAGCAAAGTACGCGGTCAGACGGAATTGATTGTGGCTGTCGATTTGGCGCCATTGGATGCCGAAACTGCTGTGGCAGAAACATTTGTGCCGACAGAGAAAAAATACGCTTTGTCAGACAAGCCTGTGGTGGAAGAGCCCGTTGCTTCTTTCGGCCAAGTGCTTGATCAAACCATGTCCAGTCAAAAGCACAAAGGCAAGTCCCCCAAAGCGCAGCCTGCAGAAGGTTTTGTGCCGGCTTCGAGCTTGAAGTCCAAGGCGGTGGAAGATGCCAAAACAGTGGAAATCCCGGTTGTTGCCGCACCTGCACCAGCTGAAGTGGATGAAACTGCATTGACCGAAAAAATCATGGCCGCGCAAGAAGAGCGCGACAAATTGCGCAGCCGCGAAATCGTGGACTTGGTTCGCGAGGAACTGTCGGTGTTGCGTCGCGAATTCAAACTCAGCCAGCAAATGGCTTGGCAAGGCGCAGGCTTGTCCCGCAATTTGCATCCGCTGCGCAATGCCTTGCAAGAAGCGTCCATTCCCGTGGCTTTGCGTGCCTTGTTGATTGACAGCATCCAGACTTTTGAAGAGATAGAACCGGCAATGGAAGAAATCCGACGCCAACTGTCTCACTCTATGCAGCAAACCCACATCGCTGTTCAAGACAGCGGCGTCCATGTGTTGGCCGGCCCTTCAGGTGCTGGCAAGTCATTGATGGTGGCGCGCATGGCGCAACAAGCCAGTGTGACTCTGGGCAGCGAACAAGTTGCAGTGATCAGTTTCAGCGATCAAAGAGCCGGTGCCTGGAACCAAACACAGTTACTCAGTGCACAGTCCGGTGTGGATTGTTTCCGCGCTACCAATATCACCATGCTGAAATTGCTGCTCGAAGAACACGGTCAGCGTAAATGCATCGTCATCGACACCCCCGGGGTACAAATGGCCGAGCGTGTGGCTGAAATTGCTGCGATTGCACCGACCGCCCATTTCCATGTGGTGATTCCCGCCGACGCGTCACAGTCGTTGTTGCGCAGGTTGTTATCTACACCTGCGATTCAGTGGCAGAGTCTGATGGTCAGCAAACTCGACGAGGCCACACAGCCTTGGTCCTTGATTCAAGTCTTGACCGAAGGTCATGTAGGCGTGAGTCATGTCAGCCGAGGCGACCGCATGGGCGACTGGAGCCGTCAGATTCAAATCGATGAACTGGTGGGATTGGCCTTGAGCCAACTGTCCATCACACAGGTGGACGCAGCACCAGAAGATTTTCAAAGCACGGTAGCCATGGCATCAGCCAGAATCAGCCGACTGGCAGCACAGCACACAGGGGCAGCGAATGAGTAATACAAAAACAACTGAAGTCATTGGTATCGCCAGTGGCAAGGGCGGTGTGGGTAAAACCACGGTGTCCATCAACCTGGCTGTGGCCTTGGCTCAACGCGGTCACGATGTCATGCTGTTTGACGCCGATCTGGGTTTGGCCAACGCGCAAATTGCCTTAGGTGCACGCGCTGAATACAACTTAAGCCACTTTCTGGCCGGTCAAAAAACGCTGGAAGAAATCACGCTGAAAACCCGCCAAGGTATTCAATTGATTCCCGGTGCATCAGGCATGCAGGAACTGGCGGCCTTAAGCCAAATTCAAGCGGCCAGCATCGTGCAGGCGTTCAGCAACTTGGGCAAAAACGTCGACTACCTGATTGTGGACGTGGCCGCCGGTATTTCACCTTCTGTGTTGGCATTTTTGGCTGCTTGTCACCGCCGCTTTGTGGTGGTGCAGGATGACCCCTCATCCATCGCAGATGCCTACGGCACCATCAAAGTGATGTCACAGGAAATGCATTTGGATGAAATTTATTTGATCCCCAATTTGGTCGACACACAAACCCAAGGTTGGAAGCTGTACCAGCGACTCAACGATGTGTGCGTCAGATTCTTGAATGAATCTATCCATTACCTCACTGCAATTGAACGCGATGAGATGGTGTTGGCTGCGCTGAAAAAGTACCAGTCCGTCATGGAACTGGCACCCGGTACGGCAGCTGCCCGTGATTTCCGACGTCTGGCCGAGCTTTGCACTCAGCTCAGACCCATTGACCATCCCTCAGGTGGTTTGCAATTTTTCATGGAGCGCCTGCTTAAAAGCAGTGTGAATCAATGATGCGCACGATGTCACCAATGAAGATGTACAGCCAGGCCCGCCCGCAAGGCGAGGAACTGGTACTCGCCCACCTGGGACTGGTTAAACGCGTGGCCTTGCATTTGAAAGCACGTGTGCCTGCCTACATGGAACTTGATGAATTGATACAAGTCGGCATGATGGGATTGCTCGAGGCTTCGCGTGTGTTTGACGCCAGCAAAGGCGTGGACTTTGAAAACTTCGCCCACAGCCGCGTGCGTGGCGCCATGTTGGACGAAGTGCGTCGCTTGTCTTTCCTGCCCCGTTCAGCGGTGGCTTTTAACAAGACACACAACGAGACGTTGCATGCCTTGTCCTCCGAACTCGGCCGCGCGCCGACGCAGGCGGAGATCGCCGAATACATGGGCAAGGATTTGGAAGACTTCCAAAAAGAACGCGGCAAGGCCCGTCGCTTTGAAACCTATTCACTGGAAGTGGTGACTGAAGAAGTCATGAGCATTGCAGATGATGCGTCTCACCAACCCGATGTCATGGTGGAAGAAGCCGAGTTCATGGAAGCGGTGACTGACGCGATTGCGTTGTTGCCGGAGCGTGAACAACTGGTGATGCAGCTCTACTATGTTGAAGAATTGAATTTGAAAGAAATCGGCGAAGTTTTAGAGGTCAGCGAATCACGCGTGAGCCAAATTTTGTCGTCAGTGGTGAAGAAATTGCGCGGAACCCTTCAAGTAGGAGAGGGAGCTGACGCCAAGCCAAGCAGGAGGGCCGCATGAACAGCTTCTTCCAACTTTTCTTTGCTTGGGGTTTGCTGCTGGTTTTTATTTTGGTTCTCTACGTCATCGATAAGGTGAATGTGATTTACCAAAGTTATGCCAAGCCGGATATGCCCCAGACTTTCAATGATGGACTTTTTGGCGAGCTGTCAGGCAAAGGCCTGTGGGACGCCATGAGCGGCATTCCGGTGCCGGGTGTTGACGCCAAATTTGTCGGCACACTCAAACCGCATTACGAACCCGTGCTGCGCCAACACATCGAACAAGTGTTCATGGAAGGCTATAAGCACGGCAAAGCAGGCACGGCCGGCGTGCCCACCAACAACCGCATGATTCCCACCCCGCGTGGCTCTTTGGAGTCTTGGTTGCCTATGCACCACTTGGCCAGTATTTACCAAGCCGGTGTGGACTTTGCTGCGGGCAACCCGGATGACGTGTTGCGTATTCAGCAGTCGCTGGATCAAGTGACCGCCATGATTTATGCGCGCATAGGTGTGGGCTTAAACAAAGCGTATTCAGCCACATTGCTGATACACCCTGAAGGTGAAGAACCCGATGAATTGCCGCCACCGGAAGAAGTGCCTGCATTGACTCAGGCCACTGAAACTGTCAGCGCACCAGAGGCTGCACCGTATTTACAACCGGATCTGAACACGCTTGCACCTGGCGTTGATGCGTCACAGCCTGTTGCCAGCCAAGAAGCCAAACCCGTACCAGCTTGAGAACATGATGCAAATTCAGTTTCATTCTCAAGTTAGGCCGCATGGCTCCGATTCATTCAATGTCAAATATTGAATCACAGGAGTCTATGAAATGAGAGCCAATCAGCGAGCTATCGAGTCCTACGGACAAGTCAAAGTCACAACCGGCGTGTCTAAGTCCAACAGCGTTGAACTGATTCAAATGCTTTTTGACGGTTTGATTGAAAGCATGTCAGCCGCCAAAGGCCATATTCTGCACAAGAGTTTGGAAGATAAAAGCAAGGCCATCGCACGCGCCAGCCGCATTGTGTTGGGCCTGCAAGGCGCCTTGGATTTTGAAAAGGGCGGCGATCTGGCTAAGAATTTAAATGAACTTTATGACTATGTGACAAGACGTTTGTTGCACGTAAATGCTCATAACGATTTGGAAGCCTTGGACGAAATTCAAGGCTTGATGATGGAAATTCGCAGCGCATGGGAGACGGTGCCTGCACTGATTCCCCGCGCACCGCAGCCAAGCATGGCAATGAATTGAGGCTAATGCGCTTGAGGGGTACTGTTTTTCAGTTACTCTAGGGCACAGATGGCGGGGCAGAGGGGTCAAGTGACCCCGTTTGCATTAACAGTGGAGTAGGAACATGGCAGCAGTAGGTCTGGTAGTTTTGATGATCGCGGTGTTCGGCGTTTTCGTCGCTCACGGTGGCGATATGACGCCTGTGATCAAGGCTGCGCCTTGGGAATTCGCGCAAATTTTCGGCGCTGCCGTTGCGGCTGCCATGATTGGCAACAGCAAAGACGGCGTCGGTGCAGGTTTCGGCGCAGTTGGCAAAGTGTTCAAAGGTCCCAAGTACCACAAGGAAGATTACCTCGCGGTGATTTTGGTGGTGTCGAAGATATTAAAAACGCTTAAAGCCGAAGGCGCGGTGGCCTTGGAGCCGCACATTGAAAATCCCGAGTCCAGCGCGATCTTTGCAGAATATCCACCCATCCTCCAAGACCACGCGTTGCTCGACATGATTTGCGACACCATCCGTTTGATGGTGGTGTCATCAGGCAACTTAAGCCCTTATGCGGTGGAAGACGTGATGACGGCTTCAATCAAAAACCACCACCACCATGAAATGATGAACCAAGCCTTTTGGGCGGGTATGGAAGGCGCGTTGCCTGCGCTGGGCATTGTGGCTTGTGTGTTGGGTGTGGTGAAAACCATGGGTGCGATTGACCAACCGCCTCCTGTGCTGGGTGCCTTGATTGGTTCAGCGCTGGTGGGTACGTTCATGGGTGTGTTGTTGGCTTACGGTGTGGCCGGTCCTTTCGCCATTCGCATTGGCCAAGTGATTGAAGAAGACACCGAAATTTTGAAATGTGTGCAGCAACTCATCGTTGCCAATTTGCATGGCCACCCCATGCCACTGGTGATTGAGGCTGCCCGATCGGTGATCAATCACCACAACAAGCCGTCGTTCGGTGAAATTTTTGACGGCATGCGAGGCAAGTAAACATGGCTGACGAAGAAGCCAAGACTACCGAAGCCGAGGACGCTGCCCCGGTAGACGCGCCAGTCGAAGGTGCAGAAGCGCCTGCGGCCGCGCCGGAGGCTGCGGAAGCACTCGCGCCGGTCATCATCATCAAGAAGATGCCCGACGGGCACGGCGGTGCCCACGGCGGCGCCTGGAAGATTGCGCTCGCCGACATGATGACCGCCATGATGGCGTTCTTCTTGTTGATGTGGTTGCTCGGTGCGTCCAACGCTGACCAACGCAAAAGCATTGCCGACTATTTCAAACCCACTTCACACAGCTTGACGCCTGTCGGACAACTCGCCGGTTCTAACGGTGTGCTCGGCGGCCGCTCCATCATCGACCCGGACGCATTTCCTTATGCCATGCGCCAAACCGGTTTGCTCGAACGGTTGACGCCCAAGTCTGAAGGCGGTCCCAACCCCGACACCGATCCCGGCCCTGAAAATGAAAACGAAGCCAAAGACCCAAGCACTGGCAAGGGCGAGGGCAAGAGCGATGGCGAAGGCGGCAACGATCCTGACAAGCTGACCAAAGCACAGAAAAAAGAAATTGCTGAACAGCAGGACAAAGAAAACTTTGAAAAACTTGAAAAAGAGATCAAAGAAAAACTGTCCGAGAACAAAAAGTTCGAGCAGATCAAAGACCAGGTGTCTATCAGCCGCGACAAAGAAGGTTTGCGTATCGAGATCATCGACAAGGCCGACTTTGCGATGTTCCCAAGCGGCGGTGTCGGTATGCAAGGCAAGGCTGCCGCTTTGATCGGCGAGGTCGCTTCCTCACTGGCTGACATGCCCAACAAAGTGGCTATCCGTGGTCACACCGATGCGGTGCCGTTCCAGAACCCGGACGGTAAAAATAACTGGTCACTGTCGGCTGAACGCGCGGAAGCCACGCGACAGTTGTTGCAGAAAAAAGGCATCAAGGAAGAACGGTTCACACGCATTGAAGGTGTGGCGGATACCGATCCGTTCAACCCGAAAGACAAGTTCGATCCGCGCAACCGCCGCATGAGTATCACGGTGTTGAACCAGGATCCGAAGTAAAAAATACAGAGCTGCCACATCTCGCGAACGCGTGATGTGGCCTTTTAAATAAACAACGTTGCTTAACTAAAACCGTTCAAAAGTTAAGCGGTGCGCAATTCGTATTTGTTGATCTTCTCGATCAATGTGGTGCGCTGTAAGTTGAGTAATTTGGCGGTGCGCGACACATTGCCTTGCGAACGCTCCAGCGCTTGCTCGATGATGTTGCGCTCTATCTCAGCCAATCTGTCTTTGAGTGACAAGCCTTCAGGCGGCAAATGCGGCATGCCTTGCGCCAGCATGATGATGCTCTCAATTTCGTTGTCTACGGGCTCAGGCTGATCCACCATTTGATCCAACTCACCTGCAGCTTGCAACTCAGCCAGCACTTCGGGCGGCATGGTCATTTCTTGCGCCATGGCCGGTCCGCTGCGCTCCAACATTTGCGCTTGCACAGGCACCAAGGCTTTGGGCAGCAAGTTCGCAGGAATGGCACGCAAGTCGATCACCTGACCCGCATACAAAGTGCTGAAGCGATCAATCAGGTTACAGAGTTCACGCACATTACCCGGCCACGGGTAGTCCACCAGCGCCTCTAAAAATTCGGCTGAAAACTCAATCGCTTTGTTGTTGCCGAGTTTGTAATGTTCTGCATAAAAACGCAGCAGTTCAGGAATATCTTGTTTACGCTCGCGCAATGGCGGTGTGACCACAGGCAACACATTAAGACGATAGTACAAGTCTTCGCGAAAGCGACCGGCTTGAATTTCTGTTTCCAAATCTCTATGTGTGGCGGCAATGACACGAACATCGATGGGAACCTGCCGGGTTGCACCCACCGGGTCAATCAACCGCTCTTGCAACACACGCAGCAATTTGACTTGCATGTCCAAGGACATGTCACCGATTTCATCTAAAAAGATGGTGCCGCCATGGGCCAACTCGAACCGTCCGATGCGGTCTGCCACCGCGCCGGTGAACGATCCTTTGCGGTGACCAAAGAGTTCACTTTCGAGTAAATCTTTGGGGATAGCTGAACAGTTAATAGGTACAAATGCACCGCCTACACGGTCCGATTGCTCATGCAATGAACGGGCTAACAACTCTTTGCCGGTGCCGCTTTCGCCGGTGACGAGCACCGTGGCGTTGGAGTTGGCGATGGTCGTGACCAGACGGCGCAAAGCCTGCGCGATAGGACTGGTACCGATGAAAAATGACTGCGATTTCATGCAGGCTTCATTGTCGCTGATGGCTTGAGACAAGCAAGTCGCCAAAAGTATTCGACTCACAGAGAATAGTTTTTAAAGAAGATGCCCAAGCGGTCGATTCTTCGCATGTACCCCTTGAAGCAGGTGTGACTGGATGAGCCGGTCAAGGCATGCTTCATATTGAGAGGAAATCACCATGTTTTACCGTTTCACTTTGACCTTGGCCGCCGTCGCTTCTTTGACAGCCTGCGAATCCATTCGCCCCTATGCAACAGCACCCGCACCCGTGGTGACCGTGGCAACACCGGCACCGGCGGCAGCACCGAAATCCATGCAGTCAGCGACTGAGGCTGCGCCTGCTTCCATGATCACGCCGATGTTGGAGCGCAAAGAAACCATGGTGGCTACCGGCTATGCGGTCATCAGCATTCAAAACCACAAGAACCCTGCGCAACAACGCTTGCTCGCTATCCGCGCTTCCAAGCTTGATGCCTACAGAGCATTGACCGAACAGGTGTACGGTCAGCAATTGGATGCAACCACCACCGTGGCTGACATGACAGTGTTGAATGACACTTTCCGCACACGCGTTGAAGGTGTGATCTACGGCGCTACCTTGGTCAGCATCACGCCCGTGGGTGACGACACCTATGAGACCACGCTGTCATTGGACCGCAATGCAGTTCAAGATTTGCGCATGCTGTATTTGACGCAAGTGGCTTCACGCTCAAACCGCTGATCCCCTTTGCTTGAATCATTAGGAATGGCTATGCGCTTCTTCACTCGTTTAACCGGTTGGCTCATCTGCGCTTTGGCTACATCTGCCATGGCCGATGTGCTGAGCCCGGAGGAGCGCTTGGACGCCATCCGTCAAGCCTTGGTCATGCGCGCCATGGAAGGTCCGACGGAAGTGCGCGCCAGTGCCTTTATTGACGGACGCGGTGTGTTGCGCGAAGCCAGCAGTTTTGTCACCGGCATGGAAGTCAGAGGCATACGCGTCATGGCTTACGGCCGTGACATGGACGCACCTGCCAAAGGCGGCATCACTATTGACAGCAGCAAACCCCTGCCGCCCAACGGTTGCCAACCAAAAACCAAATCCACGGTCTGGCACCAACTGACCTGGGAATTGGCCACAGTGCAAATGCCGGTGGCCTACCAATACGAAGCCCAGCAAATCGAATTTCAGTTGCGCAAGATGGCGTTTGCTGCCGGTCATCAGTCCGGTGTCTGGCGTCTGAATGAGCGCAAGTCCTCCGGCGACACTTACGAAAGATTGCTCGTCGGCCAGGGTGAACAACACGTGCCATGGCATTTGAAAGTCAGCATTTCGCCTAGCCGCGACAGCGCGAATTACATCAACACCTATGACATTCACTGGGAACTGGTGTCCCGCGCGCAAGGCGGCACCTTGTTTGAAACTGACCAGAAGATCACCATCAACCAACCGCAATTGGTGCCTGCCAGCAGCCGTCCTTTAGAGCCGTTGGTGATTGCTCAAATTCAGTCGGCAGTGCAATACATGGTGCAAGGCATGGAGCGCGTGTTGTCATGCCGGGTGCCGCAGTTTGAGGTGTTGAAAGTACGCAATGACTTGGTGCGAATTGCCGGTGGCAGTGGCAGTGGGTTGAAAGTGGGCGCCAGCATGGTGTTGACCGATAAGCAGCAATTGCCGTCGCGAGCTTTAGAGCCGCGCGCATTTGACAGCCTGGCCATGGCTGAGGTGGTGTCAGTCAGCGAATTTTCTGCTGAATTGAAATTGAAAACATCGGCCAAAATCAGCGCCACATCCCAATGGATGGCTGTGCCATACATGCCTTGAACAGTTGAAGGAGTTTTTCATGTTGTTGTCTCAACCTTTACGGATCATTTCCATGGCAGCTCTGCTGTCTGCCGGTGTGGCTTTGGCCAATGAATCTGCCAAACAATTGCCTCTGGAAATACCGCCGTCAATGCTGGACACGGATGCCCCCAAGCCCGCTGAAAAAGCCAAGCCTGTCGCAGCGAAAAAATCTGCACCTAAAACAGACAAAGTAGCAGCCCGTGAAGTGACAGCTGTCAACTTACCGCCAGCCAAACCGGCGGCGCAACCCGCCAGGGATTTGAGCGGACTGCCTGAAATGGCCAGCTACCTAACCAAGCGCGGCGACACATTAGACAAAATTGTGCAAAAGTTTTACGCAGCCAGCCCGTTGCGTTCTGAGTTATTGCGTGACGCGGTGATTCAAAACAACCCCAAATCTTTTCCCAAGGGCAGCGCCAAATCCTTGGTGATCGGCTCGACTTTGTCCATACCTGATCAGGTGCAACTGGCACAAAAATTACTGCAACTGTCCACGGACTCAGAGTCAACTGCTGTTGCTGCGGTTAAAACCGGCTCACCAGCCACGGCCGTGGCCACGCCTGCCGTACCCGCAGGCGGAGGCGGCGCCGCTGCCCACAGCGCAGGGCACAATATGGCCTTACAAGATCCGAAACGCCATTGGGTGCGCTACCCCTGATGCAGCGCTGACCCGGGTCGGTATCAAAGGACATGGTTCATGCTCGGTCCCGACATTGTTTCTGCAAGCAGCCGCGTGCCGGTGGTCCAGATGGATGCGCGTCCTATGTGGGTGCAGACGCCTGTGGCGCAGCAATTGGGCTTGCGGGACGGGCAAATCGTTCAAGCGGTTGCAGAAGTCCGGGATCAGCGCGTCCGTTTATGGCTGAAAGATTTCTTCTTCGAACTGCCTAACGGCTGGGTATTGAAAGACGGCGATAAGCCGTTTCTTCGCGTCTCGCACAACGCCGGCAGTTGGGGGTTTTTGATACAAGCCTACCCCAACGGTCAAACTTCAACGGCCACGCCCGCATCAGCCGCGTTTGGATTGAATCAACAAGCCGGTTTGATGCAAACGCGCGGCTTCACCAACCTGGGCATGTTGCTGACCCAACCCGGTGGATTCGAGAGCTTCACCCGTTTGATATCCAGCCTGGGCATGGGCAAGTTAAGCGGTCAAACCGAATTCACCGACATGGTCAAACGCTTGCTGCAGCAGCGAACCTCTTTGGCGCAAATGAACCCGATCACGCTCAAACGATTGGTGTCGGGCCAAGCACGCAGCGTGGAAAACCTGCTGGCCCAAGGACTGCCTGCAGAGGACGACCCTAAAAGCGCCATCAAACAAATTCTGGCCAGGCTGCAGCAAGAAACCATGGAAGGCGTTGGCAAACAAGAGACCAGCGAGCTGGAGCAAGCTGTGCGCGAGCTGGAGTCCTCGCAAGCGCAAAGCGCTCAAAAATGGGTCAACGGCGAACTGTCTTTGCATGTGGTGTTGCCGTTTGTCGACCATGAACCGGTGGATTTGCATTTTCAAAAACCGGCGCGTAAACCCAACCAGGAAGAACCGCCGTTGACCGTCGACATACATTCACGCAGCTCCACCTTGGGTGAAATATGGCTCAACACCACGATCACCCAAGGGACGGGCGTGGACTTGGTGATGTGGGCGCTGCGCGGTGAAGTCGCCAGTCTGGCCAAACAGCGTTCGGGCGAACTCGGTCTGGAGTTGGGCGCCGCCGGTTTGAATTTGCAGTCTTTTCAAATTTTCAATGCACCCAGACCACTGGTGCGCGCCAGCGAAGCCTCAGGCACACGCGGCTCTGTGGTGGACACCCGGGCTTGAGCTACTCACCATGAAAACACCTTTTGAAGCAGTCGCTCTTGAATACGGCCAACGCAAAACGCCGCGCGTGGTCGCCAAAGGAGAAGCTGATTTAGCGCATCGCATCATTCAAGAGGCCAAGCGCCAAGGCATTTACGTGGCCGAAGATCCGCAACTGCTGGCGCTGCTCAGCAAGCTGGAAGTGGGTGAGGAGATCACACAGGATATGTACACAGCCGTGGCTGTGATTTTGTCTTGGGTGTATTGGCTCAAGGGCATGCAGCCCGGCGACGAAAAAAAGCCGACAGCTGCTAAATCTGCGTCGGCTTCAGGCTTCGGTGAAGTTTCTTAAACGGCGAATGCGTTTGATTTGTCCGAGCCGGTCGTAAACCTCGACCGGGCTGGTCGGGTCTTGTAAGTTCATGCTTTCCAGCGCACCGCGAATGGCATCGAGTTTGCGCATGATGAGTATTTCATTGCGCCGGTGCATGTCCCTGCAATTGAGCATGCGGGTACGGAAATCATTCCAATGCGGCCCGAGTTTGTCCGCATCATTGAATTGGTTCACGCCGGTCAGGCGTGACAGCTCTGAGAGCAAATGGTTTTTGCCGCTCAACAGGCTTTCAAACTGATCCAGATCCTGGATTTTCAGTGCTTCGAATTCTTGGTCGAGCAAAGCTTCCAGCTGATTAACCAGTTCGTCAGCCTCTTTCAGCGTATCTGTTTGGTCAATGATCGTGGTGTCAGTCATGGGTGTTTGCTCAGCCTTTGATCATGTTTTCAAGGGCGACAAAGTTCTCGGCAATACGGCGTGGGTTCACAGGGTAGTTGCCTTGTTGCAAAGCGGCTTTGATGGATTCGACTTTGGAACGATCGAAGTCAGGCTGTGCATCGATGCGATCTTTGACATTGCTGAGGTTCACGGAGTCGCTTCCTTTTGTCTTGGCAGGCGCTTTGGTTTCTGTGGCCGAATCACTTTTGGCCGCAGTTGACTTGTTGTTCAACTTGTCCAAAGTGGTACGTGAAGCTTAATTGGAGCTTGAAATTCTGCTTTGGCTAGAGGAGATGGGATCAGACATGATGAATCCTTGTTAACAAAGGGGAGTACAAAACTTTTGACTCGACATCGTTAGTATCGACGCGAGGTTCTTGGACTTGAGGCAAAGCGGCATTATTTTTGAATATTTTTTGAAATGTGTCATTTTGTATTCTTTCAGAGGCCGCGCGCCATGTTGATACCAGTGACTACTGCTGTCAATGATCGGCCCGATTCCGGGTTTTTCAAGCGAATTTGTTCACCTAAAAGACCATCTTGTTGAGCTTCGGCTTTGACTGTAATCAAAAAGCCTTTGCCTTCGCCGCCGACAGCCACTGTGACTTGCTGGCCGCGCTTGACCATGGCCGAGGGTTTCAAATCCTGCATCTTGACCGGGGTGTTGGCGGGCAAGTCTCTGAGTAATTCTGTATTAACCAATTCGCGCTCATCGCTGACAAAACGGGTTTCCTGGGCAGGCACGCTGATTTCGCTGCTCTTGAACATGCCGGGTTGAACCACGGTGCCGCGTTTGTAAGACTGGTTGGCGACCCAGACCATTTTGGTAACGGTATTGGTTTGGGTGGCCGTGGCCAGTTGTGCGCCAATCCCTGTTTTGACTTGAACCATCACAAAGTGCTGCCAGACCGGTTCGGCACAGCGTGCACGCACGCTTTGTTTGTTGCCATAAGGTTGGTCGAACACGATGTCTTGCTTGCAAGTTTGAATTTTGATGCGGCTGTCCATGGGTTGGATGCTCACCAACGGGGCTTCAAGCTTGTAGGTGTCCATCACAAACTGGCGGGCACCTTGCTCCACAGCAGCCCAGCCCGCGTTAGCAGCAGGCGCGTTTTGCGCGTCCGCTTGCTGCCAGTCGGCACCCATCAGAAAGACCGCACAGCCCAAGGCTATCAGCCCGGAATGTGAACTGGTTTGAAAAGATCGGCACAGCATTTGCAAGATGGTCTCCAAGAGTGTGAAAGTTTTGACGTTTTTGGCGTCAGTCTCATACCCGATGCAATTTCGATGCCAACCCAATTTCAACCTGCTGAGCGCCTGATGAACTTCAATATAGATCCCAAAGCACTCGTCAAAACCAATTTTGCAGTTCCAAATACTGTAAATATGACAGCACGTCAAACGGTCGAGGCCAATGTGGCCCGAATCGGTTTTGCGCAGACCTTGGCACAACTGCAAACCCGCAATACTGTCAATTCATCGACGATTTTGAATCCGCAGGTACCCAGCGTCGCCGTGCAAGACGGCGATACCTTGACAAGTATTGTGAAAAACCGGATGCAGGCCATCGGGCGTCCGGTCTCTTTCAATGAAGCCGCACGCCTGGCCCAGGATGTGGCGCGCAGCAACGGCATCAGCAACCCTGACCGTATCTTTCCCGGCCAGCGTTTGA
>JACCEC010147624.1_pt1 | contig 16164 bp, 8 predicted proteins | sample 7450121 | NCBI WGS metagenome assembly JACCEC01 (sample SAMN15323455, study PRJNA562643) | freshwater metagenome | isolation source: river surface water | place: USA:Blue River Watershed | collected 2017-08-18 | reverse complement strand
TTCGTGTTCGCTGTCGACCCCACTTCAATCGATGCATCCTGCGTCGGTGGCAACGTCGCCATGAACGCCGGCGGCAAAAAAGCCGTGCTGTGGGGCACCGCGGTCGACAACCTCGCTTGGTGGCGTATGGTCGACCCCGAGGGCAATTGGCTCGAGGTCGATCGAGTCGGGCACAACCTCGGCAAGATTCACGATGCGCCAACAGTCGAGTGGCGACTCACTTGGAAAGACGGGCGCGCGCCGGCCGACGAAGCCCGCGTGCTGCGCACCGAAACACTTCGTATGCCGGGCTCGTCGTTCCGCAAGGCCGGTCTTGGTAAGGACGTCACGGACAAATTCCTCGGCGGTCTTCCGGGCGTTCAAAAGGAAGGTTGTGACGGCTTGATCACCGCGGCCCGTTGGGTCGTGCATCGCATGCCGCGTTGCATGCGAACCGTGTGTCTCGAGTTCTTTGGGCAGGCACGTGAAGCGATCCCATCGATCGTCGAGATCACGCAGCACCTAGAAGCTGCCGATCGCGCACACGGCGTCAAGCTTGCCGGTCTCGAGCATCTCGACGAGCGCTATCTACGTGCGGTCGGTTACGCTACCAAGAGCAAGCGCGCCGCCCTCCCCAAGATGGTTTTGATCGGCGACATCGTCGGCGACGACGATGCCAGTGTGGCCAAAGCCACCTCGGAAGTCGTTCGTATCGCGAACGCCCGTGGTGGCGAGGGCTTCATCGCCGTCGGTGCCGACGCTCGCAAGAAGTTCTGGCTCGATCGCGCGCGCACCGCTGCGATCGCCAAACACACCAACGCCTTCAAAATCAACGAAGACGTGGTGATTCCGCTCGCACGTCTCGGCGACTACACCGATGCCATCGAACGCATCAATATCGAGCTGTCGATCACGAACAAGTTACGCCTCATCGATGCCCTCGAAGAGTATCTGCGCGGCGAACTGAAACTCAATAAAACCGGCGATGCCGAACTCGATGCACTGTCGAAATCCGACATGCTCGGCGATCGACCCGCCCGCGCCAAGCAAGTGCTGATCGAGGTACGCAATCGTTGGGGTGATCTGCTGCATCGTATCGACCACACTTTTGCCGAGCTGCAAGATCGCAGCATTCGCGTTTCTTGGAAACGCGAGTTGCGCGAACCGTTATTCGATATTTTCGCAGGCGATGCATTCGCAGCGATTCGTAACGAGATCGTCTCGACCCACCAGCGTATTTTGAAGAGCCGCGTTTGGGTCGCCCTGCACATGCACGCCGGAGATGGCAATGTGCACACCAACATTCCGGTCAACTCCGACGATTACTTGATGCTGCAGGAGGCGAATGCTGCCGTGGCGCGCATCATGAAGATCGCGCGCGATCTAGGTGGCGTCATCTCGGGCGAGCACGGCATCGGCATCACCAAACTCGAGTTTCTCACCGACGAAGAAACCGCGGATCTGCGCCAATACAAAGCGCGTATCGATCCCGAAGGCCGATTCAACAAGGGCAAGTTGCTACCCGGCGGCGATCTGCGACACGCCTACACGCCGAGCTTCAACTTGCTCGGCCACGAATCGCTGATCATGCAGCAGTCCGACATCAGTTCGATCTCGGGTGCGATCAAAGACTGTCTCCGTTGCGGCAAGTGCAAACCCGTATGCGCGACGCATGTGCCGCGCGCAAATCTTCTCTACAGCCCGCGTAATAAGATTCTCGCCACTTCGCTGCTGATCGAGGCCTTTCTCTACGAAGAGCAAACGCGCCGCGGCGTGTCGATTCGTCACTGGGACGAGTTCGGTGACGTGGCAGATCACTGTACCGTGTGCCACAAGTGCGAATCGCCCTGCCCCGTCGATATCGACTTCGGCGATGTCTCCATGGCGATGCGCGACCTGTTGCGCCGCATGGGGAAAAAGCGCTTCAACCCGGGTACAGCCGCCTCGATGCTGTTCCTGAATGCGACCAATCCCGAGACGATCAAGCTCGTCCGTAAAGGCATGATCGAATGGGGTTTCAAGGCGCAGCGCTTAGGGCACCAACTCTTCAAGACGCTGGCAAAGCCGCAAGTGAAGGCGCCGCCCGCGACGGTCGGCAAACCACCGATTCGGGAACAGGTGGTTCACTTCGTGAATCGGCGCATGCCGGCTGGCGTGCCAAAGAAAACCGCACGCGCACTGCTCGATATCGAAGACAAGAACTATGTGCCCGTCATCCGTGACCCGCGCAGCACCGCGCCGGATGCCGAGGCCGTATTCTATTTCCCCGGTTGCGGCAGCGAGCGTCTCTTCTCACAGGTCGGACTCGCCACGCAGGCTATGCTCTGGCACGTCGGTGTACAGACGGTGCTGCCACCAGGGTATCTTTGCTGTGGTTACCCGCAACGTGGCGCCGGCGAATTCGACAAGGCCGCCAAGATGATCACGGACAACCGCGTGTTGTTCCATCGCGTCGCCAATACGCTCAACTACCTCGACATCAAAACCGTGGTCGTCAGTTGCGGCACCTGCTACGACCAATTGCAGGGTTATGAGTTTGAGAAGATCTTCCCGGGCTGTCGGATCATCGATATCCACGAGTACCTTCTCGAAAAAGGCGTGCGCCTCGAGGGCGTGACTGGAGTGCGATATCTCTATCACGATCCCTGTCACTCACCGATGAAGAAATACGAACCACTGAAGGTCGTCAACGAACTGATGAACTCGGAAGCCAACGGCAAAATCGTCAAAAACGATCGTTGCTGCGGCGAGTCGGGTACGTTTGCTATTTCTCGCCCTGACGTGTCGACACAGGTTCGTTTTCGTAAGGCCGAAGAAATGCAGAAGGGCGCGAAAGCCGCTCGCGCGGATGGCTTCGCCGGCGATGTGAAAGTACTGACCTCCTGCCCATCCTGTTTGCAGGGACTCAAGCGCTACGAGGACGAGACCGCACTCGATGCGGATTACATCGTTGTCGAAATCGCTAAGCACGTTCTCGGCGAACATTGGATGCGCGACTACGTCGCAGCCGCTAACGACGGCGGAATCGAGCGCGTACTGGTCTAGCGGGCCTCAGCCCGCCTTGCGGAAGGTGAGATTGATGCGCACGGCGCCGGTAGCGGCGCCCTCGGCTTGGCCGACGGCGTGATAACCACGCCGTGCGGAGCCACCCCACACGAGCACGTCGCTCGGCTCTAGCCGAATTTTCACGGCTGAGCCAGAACGCAGCTTCCCGTACCAAAGAAAAGTTGCCGCTGCACCAAGTGTGACGGAGACGATGGGCTGTGAAAAATCGCGCTCATCGGCGTCGCGATGAGCTCCCATCTTGGCTTTGCCTGCGTAGCGATTGATCAGGCAAGCGTCGGGAAGAAAGTCGCGATATCCCCCCTCGGCCGCTGCTCGCTGCGCGAGGTCCAAAAAAATTGACGGCATGGCAGGCCAAGGCAGCCCCGAGAGCGGATCGCAAGGTTCGTAGCGATAACCTCGAGCGTCACTGTGCCAACCGAGCGCGCCGCAATTGGTCATCGCGGCCGACATCGGCCGACCGCCCGGGGTTTGTAGTTGCCGAAACGGCGCCGCCGCGGCGACAAGGTCGACCGCGGCGGCATATTCAGCGGTGGCCACCGCGAAGCCGCGCAATAGCACGACTTCGGGCGCCACTTCGGTGACTAGGTCGATATCAGAACCCGACCGTCACACGTCCGTAGATGAAGCGACCCGAACGACCGAACGGCGAGTAGTTCGAGAACGAGGTCGCACCGGTCGTATTCAAAGACGGCGGCAAGCCATCCGGATACTTGTCGAGGATGTTGTCGGCGCCAAGAGCGATCTTCACGCTCTCGTTCACTTCGTAACGAGCCTCGAGGTCAACCAGCGTCTTCGCCGTCAACACGAAGTCAGCCGCGGCCGTCGTACCCGGCGACAACACGTCACCGTAACGCGTGGCGCGCAGGGTAGCGCCCCACGGACCATGCGACCAAGCGCCCGACAACACGAACTTGTTCTTCGGGTTGCCTTCTTCGAAGGTCAGCACGTTAACGCGACCGAACAAGGTCGGGTTGAGCTGTGCGATCTGCGAGATGGTGGGCAGTCGGGTGACTTCGGTCGAATTGAAGTTCGCCGTGGCCGTAACGTCGATCTTGCTGCCGTTGTCGAAGCGGACCGGATAGTTCGCGACGATATCGACACCGCGGGTGTTGGTATCCACACCGTTGATGAAGAAGCGGCCGCCACCGATACCGATGAAACCCTTCGAGGTCAGGAAGTCACGCACGTTGGTCGCCGTGAGGTTCTCCGACAGCACGATACGGTTGTCGATATTGATGCGATAGGCGTCGATGGTCAGGCTCAGATCGCCCGCCTGCACGACGGCACCGATCGAGAAGTTCATCGACTCTTCCGCCTCGAGCGGCTTGGCACCGAGCGCCACCGCCACCGGATCCGAAACCGGGAAGGTGGTGATGTCGAACGGAATGCCGTTGATGAAGTTCGTCGAGGTCGTGGCGAAGTACTGCTGCTGCAGTGACGGCGCTCGGAAGCCGCTCGAGACCGAACCACGCAGCGCGAAGACGTCGCTGAAATCGTAGCGGCCCGAGACCTTGCCCGAGATGTTGTTGCCAAAGTCGCTGTACTCCTCGACACGAATCGCCGCCGAGCCGAGGAACTTCTCGGTCAGATTCGCTTCGAGATCGAGGTAGGCGCCGACGGCGCTGCGATGCTCGTTGACCACGTTGCCCGGACGGAAGCCCGGGAACACCTGCGCGCCCGATGCGGTCGGAGCGCCGTTCAACAACACGCCACCATTGCGGTAGGAGTCCGGCTCACCGGCGAAGATACCGTAGCCTTCGCGACGCGCTTCGAGACCGAGGGCGACGTTGAGCGGCGAAGCAAGGCCCGCCACATCAACTCCGCGCACGCCCGAGATGTTGAGCACGCCCTGATCGTAGGCGAAGCCACCCGCATCGAACGAGGTCTTGCTAGCGGTGCCGAGTGAACGGTTCAAGGTGTTCTCGATGGTGAACGCCATCTTGTTCTTGCCGTACACGACCGAGGTGTCCATATCCCAACCGGCGAAGGCCCAGCGCAGACCCACCGCGGCGGAGAAGTCCGTCACATCTGGCGAGATCAGCGGCAAGAAACCATCGGGGTAGATCTGCGCGACGTTGCGCGCATCGTTGGCCGGGCGATAGAAACCCGCCGACGTTGCCGAACGATCCTGCCAGCTAGCCGAAGCGTAGATCTCGACGCCCTCGGTCAACTCGCCACCCGAGTTGAGGAACAAGGTCTTCTGCGAGAGCTCCGGTTCGCCGTACCAGGCGTTGAAACGCTGGAACGTCGCTTCGCGCGGATCGAACGCACCGGTGGCTGTTCGGTTGTATTGCTGACGGAAGTCCCAGCCACCACGCTCGGTGCGCTCGGCTTCTTTCAATTCGGCCGACACGGTCAAAAAGCCCGTGTCACCCAAAGAAAATCCCTTCCAGCCGCTGATGGTGAGCGTTTCACCATCCGAACGGCTGCGGCGCAGCACGCGCGGAGCCGACCAATTCGCACCCGCCGGCGGCGTGCCGGTCGCGGTCTCGTACTCGGTTTCGCGCCAGCCGTAGCTGATGGTGCCTTCACCGCCGTCACGGGCTTCGCGCAGACGCAGGTTGATAACGCCCGCGATCGCATCCGAACCGTACTGCGCCGAAGCGCCGTCGCGCAGCACTTCGATGGCGCTGATCGCGTTGTTCGGGATGGTGTTAAGGTCGGCCGAGGCCGCGCCGCGACCGACCGTGCCGTTCACGTTAACGAGCGCAGCCGAGTGACGACGCTTGCCGTTGACGAGCACCAGCGTCTGGTCCGGAGCTAGGCCGCGCAAAGTGGCGGGGCGCACGGTATCCGTACCGTCCGTCAGACCCGGGCGCGGGAAGTTGAATGACGGCAACGCCACCGACAACGCCTGGTTGATTTCGGTGACACCGAGGTTCTGCAGGGTATCGGCCGGGATGACATCGATGGGCACCGGGGTATCGAGCGCCGAACGATTGGCAACGCGAGTACCGGTGACGACCACTTGTTCGAGCGCATCGGCGCCCGTGGCGCTGTCCGCCCCACTCTGTGCCATGGCCGCCTGAGTCAAGGCGGCGGCCACAAACACCGCAATCAGCTTGTTGTTCATTTACAACTCCCTGGACATTTTGTCCGAATAAGAACCAGCGATTACACAGGAAATTCGTGCTTCGCTCAAGGCACGAATTGTTTGATTCTCACAACGATTTGGTATGACCCGATACCTACCCAAACGGGTCAGTGATTCCCCTGATCCGAACCCACCCGGCAGTGCTATACAGTTCCGGATTGGAACAACTTTTGTGCGCTTTAAGTCGCGTATGCAGTAAAAAGTAGACCGCATATCCATACCAACACGAGAGGATCGACGGTGGTGGCACCCGAGGTTGAAGATGGCGCTGCGGTGGAAGATGACGCCGCAGGCAGGGGCCCCACACCCAAGTCCACGGTCCTGATCGTCGACTCGGATGCGTCATCGCTCGAATTCATGGAGCGCTCCTTGAGCCAAGCGGGCCTCAAGGTCATCGCCACCACTCAGGTCGGCGGCGCCCAAGGCGCGGTTGGATTGCTCGATCTACGCCAAGATATCCACGTGGTGGTTATTGATCCGCACAGCTGCCGCGAATCCGCCGGGACCTCTTTCAGGAACCTGCACGCACGCTACGCCAACCACCGGCCATCGCTGCAGTTCGTCCTGGTTTCCGACCCCCGTCAGGGTGACCGCGGCACCGACTACCTGCACCTCGACACGACCGACTTTCTGCCCAAACCGCTGACTCGTAGCGTGTTGCTGCGCGCCGTCGTCGAGGCCGGCCGACGCCACGATCACTACTTTGATCGGGAACCGGTCCGATCGCCGCCGCGGGTGGTCGAACGCGCCCAGCACCCTGCGAAAAACGGCGCGGGTCGGGAACAGCCACTTGAACTAAAAGTGCTGCAGACCCTGCACGATATCGATGATTTTCGACTGCGGGCGCTCGATGGCATCGTCGAACCCGACGCTACTTGGAGCATGCTGACCGAGCTGTTGCGTGCGCGCCTCATCCGCCGCCGAATCTCGGTGACGAGTTTGTGTCTCGCCTCCAAGAGCCCGGTGACCACTGCGCTGCGCCGAATCGAGCGGCTGCTCGAAACGGGGTTCATCACCTATTCGCTCGATCCGAAGGACCGACGCCGCAAATACATCGAGCTCACGGATGACGGGGCGACCAAGATCCAGGACGTGGTTCGCGGTATCTCCCGCCACTTCGGCACCGACGAGCCGCAGCAGACACCCGACCCCTGATCCTGTGCGGGTTACCCCCGTAGGGTTTACGCCGCGGGGGTTTATTTCCCGATTTTCGGTTTAGAATCAGCCCTGAAGGACAAAAACTGTCCACGGGGCCTGAAGGCTCGTGAGATCAAACCTACTGAGGGACTGTAAATGAAGTCATATTCCGCTGTCGGCTTGGCGGTCGCGGCAACCCTGCTGTCTGCAGGCGCCGTCGCCCAGGAGTCGACCGAGCTTGAAGAAATCATCGTTACGGCGACCAAGCGTGCGCAGACCCTGCAAGATGTGCCGGTCGCCGTCAGCGTGACGCCAATCGAGACGATCAACAAAGCATCGATCAAGGACATCACTGACCTCGCGAGCATCATCCCGTCGCTGCGCGTAACAACTCTTCAGACGTCGACACAGACCAACTTCGTCATCCGTGGTTTCGGTAACGGCGCCAACAACCCGGGCATCGAGCCCTCGGTCGGCGTGTTCATCGATGGTGTATACCGCTCGCGTTCCGCCGGCTCGATCGGCGATCTTGTCGATGTCGAACGCGTCGAGGTGCTGCGCGGCCCGCAGAGCACACTGTTTGGTCAAAACGCATCGGCCGGCGTCATCAGCCTCGTGACCCAAAAACCGCAGTTCGAGTGGGGCGGCTACGTCGAAGGAACTGTCGGAAACTACAACGCCAAGATCCTCAAGTCGAAGGTCACAGGTCCAATCAGCGAGAGCGTTGCGTTCAGTATCGCGTCGGTCACGAACCAGCGCGACGGCTATTACACCGAGCTGAAGAGCGGCGAAATGATCAATGACCGCGACCGCTCGGATGTGCGCGCACAGTTGTTGTGGAAGGCTAGCGACAATTTCGAGCTGCGCATCATTGGCGACTACAGCAACATCAACGAGTTGTGCTGCGGCGTATCCAATCTTGTTAATGGCCCGACCGGCGCCATCATCCAATCACCACTAGTCGGGGGCAAGATCTACACGGGCGACCGTTTCGATCGCAAGTACTACGCGAACACGCTGCCGATCAACTCGGTCAAGAACAGCGGCTTCTCGGTGCATCTTGATTGGGATCTCGGCGATTGGCAGATGACCTCAATCTCCGCCTCGCGCAACCAGGAAACCGCTTTCGATTACGACTTCGACTTCACGAGCGGCGACCTCGGCGCTGTCAACTACAACGAAGGCGATATCGGCACAGTCACGCAAGAGTTGCGTTTGTCGTACGACGGTGGCGGCAAGGTGCGTGGCCTCGTCGGTGCGTATTACATGACGGAGAATGTCGATTACGACAACACCATTCGTATCGGAACTGGATTCCGCAACTATGCGGGCGTACTAACTAACCCGACGAATCCGACCGCAGGCCTCCAAACACTGCCTTCGCTTGAAGCAGCGTTCGGTCTGCCATCGGGGTCGCTTTTCCGTGCGGGCACGGGCAACAAGATCGAAACCGAACAGGATACCGACGCCTACACGCTGTTCGGTCAACTCGACTTCGATCTTACTGACCGACTCACGCTGACCACCGGTGTCGCGATGACCGACACCCAGAAAGATGTGAATTTCGCCCAGACGTCAAACGAAGTCTTCTCAAGTCTGGATTTCGTTACGGCGGGCTTCGCACAAATCCGCGGCGCTTTGTTGAGGGCGGGTCTGCCTGACTCGCTCGCCAGCCAATTCGCCGATCAGGCGAGTGTGGCCGACGGTACGGTCGTTCCCTGCTTCCGCCCGCCTGCGCCGTTTGGAGCCCTGACGGGCCCGCTCTGCAACCCGTTGCTCGCACTCTATCCGCTGCAGTTCCTGCATCCGGTCGTGCCGTTCAGCGACAGCTCAAGCGACAGCAAAACGACCTACACGATCCGCTTGGCCTACGACTTCAACGACAACTTGAATGCGTATGCGGGTGTTTCGACGGGCTACAAGGCGACCTCGTGGAACCTCTCGCGTGACAGCAAGCCCTTCCCGCCGGCTGCGGCAGCCCGTTCGCCGCTCGGTGGTGCGGTCAACCCGTGGTACCCGCGTTACGGCACTCGTTACGCGAAGCCGGAAGAAGCGACGGTCGTCGAGCTCGGCTTGAAGGGTCGTTGGAATCGGTTCGCCGCGAACGTCGCGATCTTCGATCAGGAGATCAAGAATTTCCAATCGAACCTGTTCTTCGGCACAGGCTTCCAGCTGGCCAACGCCGGCGTGCAGTCCACCAAGGGCGTCGAAATCGAAACCCAGTTCAAGGTAACCGATGCGCTGCAGCTCGACGTCGCCGCGACTTGGCTCGACCCGCTGTACGACAGCTACGTCGGCGCACCGGGCATCAACGGTCCGTACGACGCTTCGGGAACCCGTCCGGCTGGTATTCACGATTGGAGTATCTCGACGGCTGTGACGTACAACTGGACCCTTGGAGACGTGCCTGGTTTTGTCCGCGCAGACTATCTCTACGAAGACAACGTGCAGTTGGTCGACAATGTGCCGGCCAGTGTGGCATCGCGTCAGGTCAACACGCTCAATGCGTCGCTTGGGTTCGCACTGCAGAACTGGGACTTCTTGCTATGGGGTCGCAACCTGACTAACGACAACTATTTGCTGCAGGCCTTCCCGGCGGTTGCCCAAACGGGAAGCTTCTCCGGCTACCCGAACGAGCCACGCAAGTACGGCTTAACGGTCACGTATAAGTTCTAAACCGATCTCGGCGGATCACACCGCAAGGGCGGTCACGGCAACGTGGCCGCCCTTTTTTGTTGTTAGAAAACAACGCTAAGCCATTGAGAAATCGGCGGTTACGTGCTATTCCTGACACTAATCAGCTCGGCGTGCCGGGTTCGATTTCATTCAAAAACCAAGGGAAGGACCAACCACCATGAATCGCGTCAATCGCGCGGCTCTGATTTCGTCTTTCGTCGCTGCCATGATCGCGCAAAGCGCGGCTCTGGCTGCGCCGCAGGCGAGTCAGTCCACCGCCAATTCGCAGCAGTCAGGTCAGCAGCAGCAGAGTCAATCCTCTGATGCCACTGAAGTTGAGGAAGTCGTCGTCACCGGTTCGCGCATCAAGCGCACCGAGTTCACGACCGCCTCGCCCGTGCTCATCATCACGAGTGAAGATGCTTCGCTCGAAGGTTTGTTGAGCACCACCGAGATCCTGCAGACGAACACGCTCGCCGCGGGTTCGCAGCAGATCAACGACCAGACGACGGGCTTCGTGACCGAGAACGGTCCGGGCGCCAATACGGTCGCACTGCGTGGTATCGGCTCTTCCCGTACGCTCGTTCTGTTGAACGGCCGTCGCCTCTCGCCCGCCGGTGCGCGTGGTCAGTTGGCCGCCGCCGACCTCAACGTCATCCCGAGCTCGATCGTTCAGCGCACCGAGATCCTGAAGGACGGTGCCTCGTCGGTGTACGGTTCTGACGCCATCGCGGGTGTCATCAACCTGATCACTAATCAGAACCTCGACGAAGCGCGCATCAACTTCTCGGGCACGAACGTGTTCGATGGTGGTGGCGAAACGCAGAACTTTTCGGGCTCCTGGGGCAAAACTTGGGACGACAAGTCCAACGTCTCAATCTCCTTCGAGCACTACAAGCGCGATCCGCTGCTGGTTCAAGACCGCGACTTCCTGAACTGCGCGCAGGATCTGCTGCAAAACGTCACGACCGATTCGCGCTCGCTGCTTACCAGCAGCACGGGTCAGTCGCTCGACATCATTGATCCGGTCACGGGTCAGTCGAAGTGCTACAACATCTTCGTCGGCGCAGTCCGTCTACAAGGCGGCATCAACGCCGGTGCCGACTACATCCCGAACTCCGCAGCGGTCGCTGGTGGCGGTCTTCTGAGCCGCGACCTCGCCGGCTGGCAGCGCGTCGGCGGATCGATCGCGACGGTCGTCGGTTTGCGCCCGGGCTCGACGCCGGCTGCCAACCTCGCGGCTTACCAGGCACTGCGCGCATCGGTTCCGCAGGATAGCCCGACGTTCGGAACGCGCACCTTCATCTCACCGGCTGAGCGCAACTCGGTGTTTGCTCAGGCTTCGCACGAGTTCAGCGACTCGGCCAAGATCTATGGCGAATATCTTTGGAACAACCGCAAGTCGTCGCAGACGAGCTTCCGCCAGTTGTTCCCGTTGGTTTCAGCGACCAACGCCGGCAACACGTTTGGTGTCGCCATCCTGCCGATCGTTTTGGCGCCGCTCAGCCAAGAGCAGGACGTGAGCTTCCAACGTGGTGTCGTCGGCTTGACCGGTGACTTCTCGATCGGTGCGCTCAACGACTGGACCTACGACGTGTTCGTGCAGCGTACACAGTCCGAAGCCGACTACGGCATCGACTCGTTCTACAACGATCGCGTCGTTGCTTCGACCGGCGCAGGCAACTGCAACCCGGCGGCCATCACCCTGTCGGGTCCGACGGACTGCGTGAACGTGCGCTGGTCTCATCCGGATGTCATCTCGAAGGGCTTCTTCGGCATGACTGCCGCCGAGCAGAACTTCCTGATGGCGCGTGACTTCGGTCACACGGAATACGATCAAACGACCTTTGGTGCCTCGGTCACCGGCAACCTGTTCGACCTGCCCGCAGGTTCGGTCGGTGCGGTGTTCGGTATCGAGCAGCGTAAGGACGAGATCGACGACATCCCGGGTCCGCAGGCCATCAAGAACAATGCTTGGGGTCTGACGAGCGCTGGTCGCACGAAGGGTGAAGACACCGTTCAAGAAGTCTTCACCGAGCTCGAAGTGCCGCTGTTGCGCGATCTGCCGGCCATCAAGCGTCTCTCGTTCAACGGCTCGTTCCGTTGGACGGACTACGACAGCTACGGTTCGGACACCACCTACAAGGCGGGTCTGAACTGGCAGCTGATCGACTCGATCCGCTTCCGTGGCGCCTATGGCACCTCGTTCCGCGCTCCGGCCCTGTACGAACTGTTCCTCGCGAACCAGACCTCGTTCCTGGGTCAGACCTCGGTTGATCCTTGCATCAACTGGGCGCAGAGCTCGAACGAAACGCTGCGTAAGAACTGCGCCGCGGCCAACGTGCCGGGTGACTACGCTGCGATCGGTTCATCTTCGGCTCTCGTCATCGCGGGCGGTGGCAAGGGTGTGCTCGACGCCGAAACGTCGAACAACACCACCATCGGTCTCGTATGGACGCCGGAAGAGTTGCCGATCAGCGCAGCCGTCGACTGGTGGCGCATCGAAGTCGAGAACCAGGTGGCCCAGTTCGGCGCAGGCAGCATCATCAGCGCCTGCTACAACTCGCCTGACTTCCCGAACGATGCCTTCTGCCGTCTGTTCGTACGTGAATCGGCGACGGCTGCTCAGCGCGCCAACCAGATCCTCGAGGTGCGTAACTCCTACGTGAACATCTCGAACCAGATCGTGGAAGGCACGGACTGGACGGTGCGTTTCGACAAGCGCTTCGGCAAGACGCGCTTCACGGCTCAGGCTCTCGTCACCTACAACTTCGTCGATTCGTCGCAGTTGTTCCGTGACTCGCCGAACGTCAGCGTTCGCGGCCGCCCCTACAATAACAAGTGGGTGTCGAGCCTCGACCTGCGCTTCGAGCGTGGTCCGTGGACCTTCAACTGGAACATCGACTCGTTCTCGGCGACGACGAACGATCGCTTCTATGGTGGCGACGTGTTCGGTGGCATCGGCTTGCCGAACTGCGCCACGACCTCAGCGGCGCTGGCTCCGTACTGCGTCTCGGCGAAGTACGACCAGTCGACCAACCTGCACGTTCAGCACGACATGTCGCTGCGTTATCGTGCCGACAAGTGGGAAGCCATCGTCGGTGTGAACAACGTGTTCGACAAGGATCCGCCGTTCGTCTCGACCGGTTCCGGTGCGACCCGCATCGGTAACGCGATCGCGATCAGCAACTACGACATCCTCGGACGTCGTGCGTTCGTGAACGTCGGCTATCGCTTCTAAGCGATCCGTCACCACGTGACCTGAGAAGGCCCGCCGAAAGGCGGGCCTTTTCTTTTGGGCCTGCGATCTGCGAGGCTAGTGGCATGACCCAACCGGAATTGAGCCAGGTCACCACGAGCGATGGCGTGAGCTTGCAGCTACGTCACTGGCGACTGCCACAAGCTGCGAGACAAGTCATGATCGTTCATGGCCTCGGCGAACACGCCGGGCGCTATCAAAAGACCGCTGAACAACTCCTCGCGCTAGGCTGTGATGTGCTGGCCTACGACCAATACGGCCATGGCGAATCCCAAGGCAAACGCGGTCATCTCGCCCACGACGATCAACTCCTCGAACACCTGCGGGATGTTTGGCGCGCAAACGAGCCGACAGCGCCGGCGCAACGCATCTTGTTGGGGCATAGTCTTGGCGGCTTGATCGCTGCCGCCGCGGTAGCGCGGGGCTACGTGCAGCCCGATGCGCTCGTGCTCTCCTCGCCCGCGCTCGCCGTCGAGATGGCGGCGTGGCAACGCTCCGCCGTTCGTTGGCTGCCGCGTCTCGCACCGAATCTCGCGCTCGGTAACGGCTTGAATGCCGACTACCTCTCACACGATCGGCGCGTCGTCGAAGCCTATCGCCAAGACCCGCTCGTCCACGATCGCATCTGCGCACGACTGGGCGCATTTGTCGCCACCACGGGCGAGCAGGTGCTGCGACAAGCGCCACAGTGGCGTGTGCCCACCTTGTTGCTTTACGCGGGTGAAGATCGATTGGTTAGCCCCAAAGGGAGCGATGCCTTCGCGAGCGTCGCACCGCGAGCGCTGGTGACGTCAAAACGTTTTGACGGCTTCTATCACGAGATCTTCAACGAGGTGGACGCCACCTCGGTATTCAAGGCCCTCGCAGACTGGCTCGCCGTCGCGGGTTGAAAGCCATCCAGACCATGCAGCCCAGCACGGCTACAACGCCCGTCGCTGCGGCCAAGCGCACCGGCTGCGTGATCGCCGGCTCACCGAGATAAACGCCGGTAGCCGCCCAGACGAACACCGCGCAATACACGATGCTGCGAGTGACTACGCCCATCCAGACGTAGATCGCCGTCGCGAGCACGACCGTGATGAGCGCCCACTCGTCCATGCCGAGTCCAAACGGGTACCAGCTACGGTCGTAGAACAGAGTCGCGAAGTTCACGAGTGTTGCCGTACTGATCCAGCCGAAGTAGAGCGCAAAGACGCCGTCGACCACGAAGAACTCACCCCAGGTGGAAGTCGGCATCTGTCGCAAGCGCCAGAAAATCACCATGAGCGAACCGAGCACGAGCAGCATCAGCGCCACACTCAAAGGCACTTGGCGGTAATGCCAGGCGAAGATCCAGCCGGCGTTACCGAGCGCGTTGAACAAGTAAGGCGTGATGAGAGGGGCAATACGAGCGCGCGTTCGAGGCGCGCCACGAATGGCTGCGAAACTGAAGGACAAGAGCCCGATGTAGATCAGCAACCAAATGCTGAACACCCAGCCGGGCGGGGTGAAACCGGTTGGATAGAGTGCGGACAACTCGCCGGTATTGAGGCCGTTGATCGGCACGATATTGGCGGCTGCATTGACCGCCAAGACGATGACGGTCGCTAGCAGAGGCAGTATGTTTCGTCCCATGAAGACTCTCCCCCTATCTTCCGGTCCTAGAAACCTGGGCCTGATCATACTCGCTCCGCTGCTGCTGCTGTCAGGTTGTGTGGCAACCCTCGAGAAACCGCGCATCGACACCCGCTATCAGAGCTTGAACCACGAAAGCCGTGCACGTTTCATCGTGCTGCACTACACGGACCTCAATTTCAGCGACTCGCTGGAGGTTCTGACTCGGGGCAGGGTTAGCAGCCATTATCTCGTCGACGTCAAACCCCCCACGATCTATCGGCTGGTGGATGAGAGTCGCCTCGCTTGGCATGCCGGACGTAGCAGCTGGCTTGGTCAGACCGAGCTCAACGCGAGCTCCATCGGAATCGAGATCGTCAACGGCGGACACTCGGGGGATCGTTATGGCAGTTATGACCCCTTCCCCGAGCAACAAATTGATGCCGTGATCAAACTCGTCCGCGACATCGCGAAACGGCATGCCGTCGCGCCGCATCGCATCGTGGGGCACAGCGACATCGCGCCACAGCGTAAATCCGATCCGGGCCCTCTATTTCCTTGGAAGCGCTTTGCTGATGCCGGGTTGATTCCGTGGCCCGACGCGGAGCTCGTCTTAAGCAGTCGTCAGCGCTACGAAACCGCGCTCCCGGATGTCGCCTGGTTTCAAGCGGAGTTGGAAAAACATGGCTTCATCGTGCCACGTAATGGAACGCTCGATGACGAAACGCGCAACGTCATCTCCGCATTTCAGATGAAATATCGACCCGCCATCTATGACGGCAATCCCGATGCCGAGACGGCGGCCATCCTCGATACGGTAAACCGTCCCGAGGGTTTGCTAATTCAACGCCAAGGCCGCTGGCAGCGTTACCGCTGACGCCCCGCGCGTTGCATAAGCTCGTTACGGAATAGCGTCGAAGTTCGGCACTGCGGTCGGGGTACCCGTGCCCGCTGCAGCGATCGCCGAGTTGGCAAAATGTTTGGTGGTGTTGTCGCCCCAAACATAGGTCGTGCCATCCGCAACGATAGCTACGGAGAACGAACGACCACCCGAGTCGAGAGCAACCACGTTGCTCAAGACATTCACGGCTCCAAAAGTTTTGCGCGCAGTGGTGCCACCATCGCCGAGAGATCCGCTCTCGTTGGAGCCGGCAGAACTGACGAGCCCATTCGAGCCGAGCAGCAGAGCCATTCGATCGCCGGCGGCCGCATCCGTCACGGCTCGCGCAATCGCGGTCGGTACGCCGACATCAGTGCTGATCGCATCACCGAGGCCCAACTGCCCGTCACCGCTCTCGCCGAAACTATAGATCGCTCGACGCGCGGAGACGGCGAACGACTGATTACCACCCGCGCGAAC
>JACCEC010375007.1_pt1 | contig 16165 bp, 13 predicted proteins | sample 7450121 | NCBI WGS metagenome assembly JACCEC01 (sample SAMN15323455, study PRJNA562643) | freshwater metagenome | isolation source: river surface water | place: USA:Blue River Watershed | collected 2017-08-18 | reverse complement strand
TTGACCATCACGGTAGCACAGGATGTTGTCACCAGCCAGGGACGGGTTTGGATTCCCGCAGGTGCGGAAATTGTCGGACAATTAAAACCCGCTTCTGGAGGTTCTCAATTTGTTGCGAATGAAGTGATTATTGGGGCGGGAAAACGCTTCCGCTTAGAAGCAAATTCTCAAATTGTGACTCGCACAGAAACCATCCGCAAAGGAGCTTCAGCCGGTTCGATATTAGGTGGAGCCGCCATTGGTGCCGCCGCCGCCGCCGCCATTGGTGCCGTTGTTGGGGATAATGCGATCGCCACCGAAGAAGTATTAGGCGGTGCGGGACTCGGTGCAATTACTGGAGTCTTTGTTGGACGTCGGAAAGTTGATGTTGTGGTCGTTCGTCCGAGTGAAGACCTGAATTTAACCTTACAATCGGATATTGTGTTCCGGTGAACCCCATGAGGATTTCAAACGCTAGAAAATACGGGGCTGCATTCTTCTTGACTTTGGGGTTAATGGTATTAGTCAGTTGTTGGAGTCCTAAAGTCACCCAGACGGCTGAATCTTCTTTGCAGCAGGCTCAAACCTTAGCCGAAGGGATGACCCAACAACTGATCACTCAAACCCCCCAAACTCCACGTTTTGCTCAACCCATTGATTGTCAATTAGGTCAAGATTGCTTTATCTTGTTATATCCCGATCGAGATCCCAGTCCCAATGCCGTTGATTTTGGCTGTGGACGACAAACCTATGATGATCATAAAGGAACAGATTTTGCAATTGCTGACGAACAAGCTATGGCCAGAGGAGTTCCGGTCATTGCTTCCCAGGCGGGAACGGTGTTACGAGTTCGGGATGGGGTAGTCGATCAACGAGTTGCCAATGAAGCGGATAAAACGGCTGTAGAAGGGACAGAATGTGGTAATGGTGTTGTCATTGACCATCGTTCTATTCCCCAAGGTAGCGGATGGGAAACTCAGTATTGTCATTTGCGACAGGGAAGTATTCAAGTTAAACCGGGCGATCAGGTGGAGAAAGGAACTGTGTTAGGAATGGTGGGTGCTTCTGGGTTAGCTTCCTTTCCCCATGTTCATCTCACCATCCGCTATAACTCAGAGGTGATTGATCCCTTTGTGGGCCCAGGAGCAACGGCCGGATGTAATGTCACTCGTAACCCGATTTGGGAACAACCCTTGGCTTATATTCCGACGGGGTTAATTCGGGCTGGATTTTCCACCCAACCTCCCACAATGGATGAATTATGGCAAGGAAAATTTAATGAAACGGTTTTACCGGAAAATAGTCCCGCTTTATTATTTTGGGTGCAGGTTTATGGGGTATTAACCGGAGATAAAATGATTTTTAATGTTTATGATCCCCAAGGAAAAAAAGTTGTTAATAATGAAAATTTTGCGGATAAATCCAGTAAAACTTGGATTGGTTATGTCGGTAAAAAAAATAATCCTCAACAACCTTTCCCCCCTGGAACTTGGAATGCTGAATATCAATTAATCAGGGGCGATCGCACCCTAGTTAAAACTCAACGACAACTGATATTGCAATAAATTTTAACTAAAAGTTGATTTTTCCGTTCTATTCAGCCAATGATTCAAGATGAACAGGCTGTAAATTAAAACCAGAAAAATCAAATTGAGTCAGATCAATTTGCAAGCATCGGCAGAGGTTAATGAAATTATAGACACCATAACTCCCTGTGGTAGAAGGGTGATGATGCAAGGCTGACAAAAGAGATTGAAAATGTTGCTCTAGCATTTGGGAGGTTGGTAATAAGTTTTTGAGTTGTTTAATTAAGGGCTGTACAATCAATCGAATTTGAGAATCTGGAATATTGTCCAAAATCATTGTTTTAAATAATGCGTAGCGATTTAAACTTGATAATTGCACCCTTAAAAGTTCAGTCACCAGTTGCTGAACTAAACGGCCTATGACATATTCCATGACAAAAGGTTGTTGGGTATATTCCCCGGATCTTTGCTCAATCAAGCTACGCCAGGTTAAAGATTCCAAGGACTCCAACAAACAAGCCCGTGAAATAGCAGGTACAATGTCTGCTTGCAGTTCCGTAATTGTTGTCCATTCTCGATGAATTGCCAACCAATACATAATCGTTTGCTCGACAGGGGACAATCGTTCAAACTGTTGATCTAATAAGCGACGGATACCATTAAATACCAGAGTTTCGGTTTGTAAAAAGCTGGCAATCTGTCCATCAAATAAATTCTGAATCGAGGCAGCTACCATTTTTAAAACCAATGGATTGTACCGATAAAATTCACACAGTTGATGTTTTTCGGTTTGGGTTCCCACCAGATGCCAAGAATCAATAAATGCCCAGGATGCTTCCTGGGAACCTTTCACAGACAGCGATCGCACCCATCCATTCAAATCCTCCAAGCGGGCGACTTCGGCTGATTTCTCACGACTGGTTAGTAAGAGACAACTTTGATGGGGAGATTCTCCCAACAATCGAAATAAGTCGCTATAGTTAGCGAAATCAGACGGGTAGTATCCCGCACAATCTCCAGCTTGTAATAGAGTATCTTGATTATCCAAAATCACTAAACAGCGATGAGTTTGCAGCCAATAGAGCAACCGTTCGGGTTTAGCTTCGACATCTTGCTGATGGGAGAGGAAAAAGACCAGATCAAACAACAAGGTTTCTAAGGGGGGACGATGGCGGAGCGATCGCCAGAAAACAAATTGAAATTGTTCTTGTGAAAGTTGAGCCACTTTCGTTGCTAAAGCACTTTTGCCCATACCGCCCATTCCGACCAGTGCAATTAATCGGCAGCGATCTTCAATAATCCATTGGGTGAGTTTTTCAATTTCTGCTACTCGACCCTGGAGGGTAGAGACATCTGGGGCTTCGCCCCAGTCCGTTGCAGTGTGGATGGGGACTTGGAGATCGGGAACTGGAGGCGGAATTTGACTGAGAATGCTACGGAGATTCGTTTTGTTAATTGGGTGTCCTAAGATCTCACTGAGAAGTTTCCAAAATTTAGGGCCAATATCTCGTTGTAAATAGTTGATTGAATAGCCGGATCGGGCTGCAACATGATGATAAGTTAACTTGTTCCAGGCACCGAACAAAAGGGCAACTTCAACCTCCGTTAGAGGTCTAGCAATTTCTCTATTGAGAGCAAGACTAACAACCTCCAAGGCCTGCTCAAATTCCATATCTTTAAATTTTGCTTTGGTTTTAGCTAGGGGAGAATAATTTTCCTGTATCTAGTATTAAACCATACTTTTTTTCAGTCAACTCCATACTTTTCTGTAAAGACACCCTGCCAGAGTTTTGATAAATTGGTTAGTGTTTGCAACAGCTAATTATTTCGGTTATTAGCAATGGTCAATAACAGGCTGTAAATCACAATGTCGCTAGTTTTGTCCATGCTGGGATACTTCGCTCGCAAAATCAGGAGCATTCACCGCGAATTTATACCGCTCTGGATTACTTAAAGGTAAAGCCTTGGTATTTCCTCGGTTTAAAGATCGTAACTTCGTTTAATATTCCAAAGTCATAATGACTCTCAGTCAAAATCTGTGGATCAACTGTGATGAAGCGTTGATTTTGGGTTAGCTGTAATCCTGAAAATTCCTTCAATGGGAAAAACATAATCTGGATTACTGGCACAAACTAATCCAAATTTCAATGGTGCAGCCGATCTAAATGTTCGCCGTTGCGATAAGCAAAAATCGCTCAAAACTGGGCAAGTAGATTAGCTCATGGGTATTGAGTCATGCTCCTTTGGGTTGAGCATTTCAATACTTGTTGCTGGCTTATTTTTTGTGAGCGCAGGGAACAACTTAACTGGGAAAAAGCAACCAGCGTTATGCTGCACAACAACAGTTAACCTGATCACAAGTCATTAGAAACTTGATTCGGAAACTGAAGCAAAACTCCTCTGAATTAAAAATTAGGAGATCTTGCCATTAGGTTCATGCCCAAGATTCACCTTTAAGGAATAACCAATGAGTCAAACCCAGACATTTATAACCACGGTTGATTGCCAGACTGTCTCTGAAACCACGTATGATGCCGTTATCGTTGGAGCAGGGGTGGCTGGGGCGATTGTCGCTAAAGAATTAAGTCAACAAGGAAAAACGGTTTTAATCCTTGAGGCTGGAAAAAGTAAAGATTTAACCTTAGCAGGTTTTCAAAGTTATGTAGATGCCTTCTACAAAGAGGTAGAAAAACACCCCAACTCCCCCTATGGGGAAAATCCGAATGCTCCCAGTCCGACAAAAGATAATGACTATTTTGTAGAACGAGGGCCGATGACCCTAGGGGGTTCTTATACGCGGGTTCCGGGTGGAACAACGATGCACTGGGAAGCCAAAACCCCGCGAATGTTACCGGATGATTTTCAGTTACACACCAAGTATGGGCATGGTTTAGACTGGCCGATTACTTATGAAGATTTAATGCCCTACTATCGTAAAGCTGAACACGAGATTGGGGTTTGTGGAGATCGAGAAGAACAAGAAAAACTCGGTCTTAAATTTGAAGATGGCTATGTTTTTCCCATGGAAAAACTTCCTCCTTCTTACTTAGATCAAAAAGTGATTGAGAAAGTCAGTGGAACCAAAGTTGAGCTCTATGGCGAGTCCCTAGAATTAAGCTTTGCGACTTTTCCTCAAGGTCGTAATGGTGTCCCCAATCCCGAATATGATCAAGGCAACCTGTTTACTCCCGATGGCGTTGCGACGACCACCCCAGTTCAGTATGGGGAACGTTGCCAAGGAAACGCTAACTGTGTGCCGATTTGTCCGGTGCAAGCTAAATATGATGCCCGCAGAACCTTAACCAAAGCGTTACAAACAGGTCGGGTTCATATCCTGTCTCAAGCCGTTGCTTATCGCGTCGAAATTGATCCCGCCAATGGTCGGGTCAAGGCGATTCACTATAAGCACTATAAAACCACTGAATCTTCTGAATACACCACAGGAGTCGCCCAGGGGAAATTATTTGTCTTAGCGGCGAATGCTGTTGAAAACGCTCGGCTGATGCTGGCGTCTGAATTGCCGAGTACAAGTGGACTGATGGGTCGCCATTTAATGGATCACCCCTTCATGTTAGCTTGGGCTTTAATGCCAGAAGTCACGGGTACGATGCGGGGGCCGTTGGTGACATCAGGAATTGGAACCTTCCGCAACGGCAATTTTCGACACAAACAATCTGCCTTTGCTGTAGATATTCACAACGATGGCTGGGGATGGGCTACTGGATCACCCTATTCGGAAGTGGATGATGCCGTTGATAAGAAAAACAAATATGGCAAAGAACTACGCCAAACCTTAATTAGTCGGATTTCACGACAACTGCTGTTGGCGTTCATGTGCGAATTACCTCCCGATCCCAATAACCGAGTCACCATCGATCCGAAGTATAAAGATAGACTGGGTAATTACCGTCCCGTCATTAACTTTAACCTTCCTGACTACAGCCTCAGAACCCTGGCTTACACCCGGAAACTTTCTCGCCTGATCTTCCAGCGTTTGGGGGCAGAAGATTATACCCACTACGATGACTCAGACCCCGCCTATTTTGAGTTTGAAGGTGAAGGGTATTTTTACCGAGGCGGGAACCACTTCTCCGGTACTCATATCATGGGAACCACGAAATACAACTCGGTGATTGATAAGTCTCTGCGTTCTTGGGATCATGAAAATCTTTACTTATTAGGGGCGGGAAGTATGCCGACTATTGGTACTTCTAATACCACTGTCACCATTGCCGCTATCAGTTTTATGGCAGCAGACCAGATGTTGAAAGACTTGAAAGCGTAAGGTTTTCAACTCAGGGAGTCCTTTGCAAAAAATCGAGAACACATTGCGAGCAAACCGATTATGACTACAGACGCTTTAACACTGATTACAACGGTCGATGAGTTGCGTTACTATCTCAAAGAAGCGATGAAGCTAGAACACGCAACCATTCCCCCTTACATTACGGCGCTTTACTCTCTCAAACCCGGAACGAATTTAGAGGCGTTTCATATTATCCGCCAGGTTGCGGTAGAAGAAATGCTACACCTCACCCTCGTCGCTAATGTTTTTAATGCGGTGGGAGGTGACATTCAAGGAGTTTTAACAGCACCAGATTTTGTTCCTAAATATCCGACATTTTTACCCACCGGAGAAACGGATTTTCAAGTTTCTTTAAGTGGCTTTTCCCCGAAGACCGTCGAAACCTTTCGCAAGATTGAACGGTCTCAACCCATGGCCGAAGGGGTGCCCTTAGTGAAGGCGCGTAAACGCGAAGAAGACTATCAACAATATTTGCTATCGGTTCAGGGTTATAAAGATCCCTATACCTTCTACAGCATCGGTTTATTTTATGCCGAAATTATCCGGGGTTTAAATTATTTGTATAAACAGATGGGGAATGCCCTTTTCTGTGGCGATCCGAACAAACAAATTACCCCAGCCTATTACTATAATGGTGGCGGAGATATCATTCCCGTAACGGATTTACGTTCAGCAATACGGGCGTTAAGAGTCATTCAAGAACAAGGTGAAGGTTCAAGGGTGGCAACCATCTATGATGCAGAACGAGAACTGGGCCATGAGTTTCGGTTTGAGCAATTAGAATTAGGACAATATTACGTTGTGGATCGCGAAGAGCCTGAAAAATCCGATAAACCCCATCATCCAACCGGGGAAAAATTCCAAGTAGCCTGGGATGATGTATATCCGATTAAAGAGAATGCCAGCCTTAGTGATTATCCTGAAGGCTCAGAAGTGTACGAAGCGGCTGTGAATTTCCGCAATGCCTACAGTGAGTTTTTACGAACTTTAGAAACCGCGTTTAATGGGAAGCCAGAGGAATTGATTCCCGCCGTTGGGGGAATGTTCCGCCTCAAAGAATTGGTAAATCAATTAGTTCGTAACCCAATTCCGGGTCAGGATAAGGTTCATGCTGCTCCTATCTTCCCCGAACCACCAGCCGCATAAAGATGAGGACATGATTAAACGCACTCTTTCGTCAAAAGCAAGGCTGTTGCAATGGGCTAATGACGAGAGTGCCATGGAACGAACACTTGCAATCTAAAAATTTTTCTGGAGGGAAACAACGAATGGATATTAAAGCACCTGAGTTTATGGAGTATTTTCTCGATCTCTCAGTGGCCTTGACGGGTTTTTCTCGGTTCCATCTACAAGGAACTGGACAAGCCGCTCTTTATTTTGACACTGTTCTGAGCGTTATTGGCCAAGATCTGTTGGCAGAACTCTTAGAAACCTTTCATCAAATTCAAAGCGAAGCTCAAAGCAAAAATGACGAGTCTATCTTGACTGAGGGGCTTCGGATTGAAATTCTGGGCTCTGAGAAATTAGGCCCTATTGCCCGCAATCTGATCAAGCTTTGGTATGTCGCCACTTGGTATCAATTACCCGCAGACTGGCGAGATACCTTTGGAACCAAAGAAAACGATCAAACCTTTATTCCCAGTTCAGCCGCTTATCCAGAAGGGCTGTTATGGCAAACCATTGGCGTGAATCCACCGGGCGCAAAACCCCTGGGATATGGAACTTGGGCTGAAAAGCCTTCAGTCAGCCTCAGTTAACACTTATATCCCTTCGGATCAGGGGTTGACAAGATTTCAACGCTCAGAGTTTATCTCACAAATTTGTAACTTTTTTGGCGTTTAAGTAAGAACATGAAGATCACGTTTGGATTCCGTAAACTTTCTGCTATTGCTCTGTCCGTTCTCCTGAGTTTAACGTTGTTTAGTTTGCCTGCTCATGCTTTCGTGACCCAAGCCTACGAAACGTTACTTCGGGACAATGCTTGTAATAACTGCGATTTATCACAAGCCGATTTAGCGGGTAAGGATTTATACGGAAGTGCACTCAATGGAGCTAACTTATCAAATGCAAATCTCTCAGGCTCTCTGCTGAATGATGCACAACTGAAAGGCGCGAATCTATCAGGCGCGAATCTATCAGGCGCGATCATGATGGGGGTTAACTTGTCAGAGGCTAATCTGACGGGTGCGAATCTGTCCCAGGCCGATTTGTATAATGCCTTGATGTCGAAAGTTAAGTTGCCAACGGCAAATTTAACCGAGGCGGATCTCACAGAGTCGATTCTCTCTGATTCTGATTTGTCGGGTGCTGTGGTGAAAAGTGCCAAGCTCAAACGAGCAATTCTGTCTCGTTCTAATTTATCAAATGCTGATTTTTCCAACAGCTACATGAGAAATACCCGATTATTAGAAGCAAATCTGAAGGGTGCTAATTTCTCTGATGCCGATTTGTTTAATTCCCTAATGCCTGACACGACGACTTATAACGGTGATGTCTCTAAGTTCGGCGCAACTAAGTAAAGCCTGAATTGTTAGGGATAATCTTGACGACAGAATATTTGATCTCACCAGATTATCCCGATAGATTTTACCTTCTCAAAGTTAATGTCCTGAAAACCGAATAGCAGGACATTAACTCACAAGACTACGAATCACTCAGTAATGTTTGCAACTCATCAGCTTAACATGAAAAAATTGTCAGTTTTCCAGAAGAAAATTAAAGAAATCAGCCGTTTCTCCGTGCTGTCCTTTTCCGTTCTTTTATTCGGAATCACAGCCTTTACCCTTCCAGCGACTGCGGCTAACAATGGTAATAATTCAGTGTTAGTGTCTTTGGTTTCTGGGTCATCTTCTGCGATTTTAAATCCTACATTTGATCGCTCAAAAATCAAATTAGGAATTACACCGACAGGTTGGAGTAATAGTGATGATCTCAGTATTGATCTAAATCCTCCTATTCCTTATCAGGAGATTTTAAGCGAAACGGCATTGGCGGGATTTGAAGGTTCCCAGTTGTCACCAAAATATCCAAAATTTCCCGATGAAAAAGACAAATTAAAAGCCGAGTTAGACCTGCGGAATTTAACGATTTCTGAACCTTGGGTGGGGACTTTATTTACTGAAGGAAAAGCTGATCAAACCTTGGCAGAATTTAAGCAACAAGTAGAATTAATGTCCTTCATGAATGGCAAAAGTATTGTAGTTGCTGAATTAGGCGGGGCGGTTCATCAAAAGAAATGTGTCGATCCTTTAGTGAACAGACCCCATTTTACGAAAAAACAATGGTCAGATTTAGTGGAGGGTTTGAATCAACTTGGCTCCCTTGCTAAAGACCACAATATGCAGTTAGTTTATCACCCCCATATTGGTACGGGAGTAGAAGACTGGGATGATATTGAGCGGTTAATGAAGGAAACCAAGCCTGAGTATGTGAAGTTATTGCTGGATACAGGTCATTTGTACTACGCCGGAGTTGATCCTTTAAAAGTTACTAAAACCTACGCTGATCGCATCAAGCACGTTCACCTCAAAAATATTCGTCAGAACATTTTAGATGAATCCAAAAGCACGGGTCGTAGCTTTTTAGATTCTATTCGGGAAGGAATATTTACTGTCCCTGGAGATGCTGAAGGTGCTATTGATTTTGAACCCATTTTACAAGAACTGGCTAAAGCCAACTATGAAGGATGGTTAATGGTAGAAGCGGAACAAGATCCTAATAAAGCTGAACCCTTAAAATATGCCTTGATGGCTCGTCAGTATCTACGGAATGAAATTGGCTTTTAAGTCCTGAAAAAAACCCTTAAATCCAGAGCTTTGCATCGGGAGTAGAGTGGATTTAAGGTTAATCAGACATTGAGTAGCTCACCTTCTACTCCCGAATTAATCAATATTTTGGAGCACATTGCCATGAGTTTTAGTGAAGATCAAGAAGAAATTAGAAGAGTATTTGAAGACGTTTATCCCCACAATGTCAGAAGTCGGGATGCTGAAGGTTACGCAGCAATGTACACAGAAGATGCTCTGTGGATGCCGCCGACTGCTCAGGAGCGACGCGGAATTTCTGAGATTTTGGAAGGATTTTCTCAGATGCTTGACAATAAAGATATTGATCCTGTGTTTACGGCAGAAGAAATCGAAGTCATCGGTGATTTTGGATATTTGGTCGGGATTTCAATTGCTAATATTAAACCCCATGATGGAAGCCCTAATAAACAAGTTAAATATCGGGCTTTATGGCTGATGAAAAAAGAAGATGGGATTTGGAAAATTAGTCGCCAGATGTGGGTCGCTCAATCTTAGTCAAGATGGGATTTGACAAAATCAGCCTTTGAATCGGATTGTCAGAATTATAAACAAGGAAGAAACCCAACGATGAATGATCTTTACTTAAGTTTTTTCATGTTCACCACGAATCTAAAACCCGATAATTTAGATTATCGGAACGTGGTTGTTGATCATATTAGAGAATTAGAACGTTTTGGCTACACGGGTTTTGAATTTCCCATTGCTCCTGGGGAAACTGACTTTTTCGAGAAAGACCTAGAGGATTATTTAAATCTGCGAAATTTCATTGACAGCATGGGATTTGAGCATATCAAAATTGCCACCAATGTTGGAGCCACTCCCCAATTTGATCCGAGTTCTTCCGACCCTGAACAACAACAAGAAGCTTTAAAATATCTCAAGTCACGGGTTGATATCACCGAAGCATTGCGGGGTGAAATTATGATGGGGCCTATTATTATCCCCTATGCTGCATTTCCGAAGCGAGAATCTGATCAAGAGTCGCTGTGGAGTGATGAACTCCAAGACGCACTCCAAATTCGCTATCTCAATGCTCAACCGATTCTGGAAGAATTAGGTCAGTATGCAGAACGAAAAAAAGTCAAATTAGCGATTGAGCCGATCACTCACTGGGAAACACCCGGCCCTAATAAATTATCACAATTAATCGAGTTTCTGGATGGGATTTCAAGCACTGCAGTGGGTGTTGTTATTGATAGTGCCCATGAAATTTTAGATGGAGACGGGCCAACACTATTTAGCGATCAAGTCAAACATTTAGCTCGACAAGATCGACTTCATTATATTCAAATTTCTGCTCCTGATCGGGGAGCGTTGCATACGAGTTGGTTGCCTTGGCAAGCCTTTTTAGAACCCATTTTACCTTTTTATAATGGGCCGATTGCTATCGAAATTTTCAATGCAATTCCTGAGTTTGTGAATTCACTGCGTTTAACTCGCCGTAAGTTTTGGATTCCGGGTGAAGATCCTGAGAATCAATACCCCAGTGCTTACGAAATTTCCAAACTAGCCGCCGAGAAAACACAGGAAGAATTGCAAAAAATTCGCGATGGATATTAGAAATTAATGTTAGTTAAAAAATCAAAACAGGCCACAATTGTTTCAGTTTTTGCTGGATTTCTCCTGGCGGTAGCGCTGATGTTCTGCAACTCGGAGCAGGCGATCGCATCTGCTGCGGTGGGTTCTCCAGAAGAAATGGGTCTTTGGGAAACCGTCCCTATGGCTGCAAAAGAAGACTTGATGCAGTCTGTTCATACGATTCTGCTTCCCAATGGAAAAGTGCTGAGTGTTAACGGCAGCAGTTTTCGTAATACCTTAGTTAAAAATGAAAAAGGAAAAAACACCTTTATTGAAGGGGTGGGAATCGGAGACTATGATGCCATTAATAATACCTCTCTTTTCGATCCCGAAACCCAGAAATTTCAGAGAATTGCTTCTCCACCTGCCATCCAGTACGGGGAAAGCAACGATTTATTTTGTGCAGGTCATCTGCATCTAGCCAATGGTAACGTTCTGTTTATTAGCGGTACGGGACGTTATTACCCTGGAGGACGGTTTACAGGCTCAAAGCAAGTCAATATTTATGATTGGCAAACCGGGGAATGGTCTACGGTGGGTCAAATGAAAGAGGGGCGATGGTATCCTACCTTAGTCTCACTGGCCGATGGCAAAATTGTGATTTTTTCCGGTCTGAAAATTAATTCCCCCAATCAAATTAATCCCAGTATTGAAATCTACGACCCTAAAACCGAAAAATTTCAATATATTGACCTGACCGGAATCGAAAACAGTCCCTTCAACACCTACATTGAAGATGCCGATGGCTACGATACGATTGATCTTTATCCGCGTGTGTTTCCAACGGCTGACGGTAGATTGTTGATTACCGGAGATGAAGCGGGTATTGCTAATGTTCTCGTTCAGAGCAAAAGTAAGAAAAGTTACCTGATGTCGATTGATGAAGACGCAACAGGTAAATTTTCCGTTAGCTTTGAAGTGGGGCCAGAACGATATGAAACCTCGAAAGCTTACGGAACCGCAGTCCAAGTTCCTAACTCTGAAGATGTCTTATTAATCGCTGGGATGATTGGTACCAACGATATTAACTTTGGACGAGGGGGCAAAACCGATAACTACCCCGATGCCAGAATTGCCTCTAGTTTACAACGGTGGGTTGCTCCTGAACGCAGTGGCGAAAAGAACGGCAAATGGGAAACAGTGGAGAAGTTTCTCGAAAAGCCACGTGCCAATGTTGAAGCGATAATTTTACCGAACCAGGAAATTTTAGTGCTCAATGGCGGTGAATATCCTGAATACAAACCCATCTATGAGCCAGTCTTAATGACTCCGAATTCCGAGGCTGAAGGGGGGTATAGTATCAAGACGATGAATCCTGCGAAATTTCCCCGACTTTATCATAATGGAGCAATGCTGTTACCCGATGCTCGTGTTTTAACCATTGGTGGCAACGGAAATCGAGTAGCACGGGAAAAAGATGGCACACTTCATCCTGACATTGGGCGAGATGCGAAAAATAATTTCATCATCGCAAAGCTAATGGACAAATCCGATGAATCCGGTCAACCTAAAGAGTTTACGATTGAAGAGTATTACCAATCTCCTCAAAGCTATTTTACTAAAGGTGATCCAGAACCTTTTGTTCCGGCGGAAATTTGGCAAGCTGAAATCTTTAGTCCACCTTATCTATTCAAACCCGGTGCTCGACCTGAAATTGTAAACGTTCCGAACGCTCTCAAATATGGTGAATTGGGCAAAATTTCAGTTGAAAATGCCACGGAAAACGGTTCTTTAGTCTTGGTCAAACTGGGTGCAGAAACTCACTCTTTCGATTTTGGACAACGATTGGTTGATTTACCGATCAAAAATATAGCGTTAGGGGAAAAGTCGGAAATCGACTTTCAAGCTCCCACTAATTCTAATCTTTATCCCCCTGGGTATTACATGATGTTCTACCTGAATGACATCGGTAAACCCTCCCATGCTCAGATGGTTAAGTTAGAAGTTTCTTAACAAAATTATCACTGTCAATTGAGCATTTTATCGCGTTAGTGAATAGGGAACAGTTTAAGGATTTACACCGCTATATAGCAATTCCAAATAGGTTGTAATAACCTCTATGACTAAAACCCTTACCGTAGGGGCAATTCATGAATTGCCCCTACCACAAATCAAATAGGATTGCTATATAAGCTGTTTTGCATCTTCATCAACGCTGAATCAATAGTTGAAGTTTAAAAGCTTGAATATTACGTTGAAATGCAGAACAGCTTATTCTCTTATTAAGATGACAAATAGCCCATTTTCCACCTTAAAACCAAGGAATTAAGACAATGGCATTAACCGAAGAAGATTTGCAAAATCTACCCGGAGATGGAGAAGGAATTGATCCCTATAATCCGGGTAAATATGCAGAATTGCTGGAAGAGTTACAAGGAAATATTCTGAGTTCCCATGGACGAGATTATAGCGTTTATCTGTTTTTAAAATTTAAGCCGGATCAAATAGATCAGGCAAAAAAATGGATTCGAACCTTTACCCAACAGTATATCAAATCTGCCAGACAGCAGGCTGATAATGCCCGTGAGTACAGAGAACAAGGCATTGATGGGGGTGTATTTGGTAACTTCTTTTTATCCCGTAAGGGTTATGAGTATTTAAAATTTTCTCCCGCTAAAATTCCCAACGATCAACCCTTTCGTTACGGGATGAAAAATCCGACGATTCAGAAGTCCTTGGGTGATCCAAATTATAAAGATGAAAAAGCAGGATGGGAGGTAGGATATCAAGGAGAAATTCATGCCTTAGTGACGATGGCTGATGATAACTTAGTTTCCTTATTACAGAACGTTAATACAACGGTTCAAACTTTGCGTCAAAGTGCTGAAATTCTTCACCGAGAAGATGGTTTTATTCTGAAAAATTATCGAGGACAAATTGTTGAACATTTTGGCTTTGTCGATAATATTAGTCAGCCTCTATTTTTGAAACGAGAAATTGAACTCGCCAAGCAAAAAGGAAATGATTTCAGCCAATGGGATGCTCGTGCTTCTCTGGATCTGATTTTGGCGAAAGACCCTAACGGGAATAAGGAAGATAGCTACGGTAGTTATTTAGTCTATCGTAAACTTGAACAAAACGTTAAAGGATTCCGTAAAGACCAGCGCAAACTGGCTGAAAAATTAGGGATGACTGAAGATTTAGCGGGTGCACTGGTGGTGGGTCGCTTTTTTGATGGAACACCCGTAACCCTGCAAGATCAACCTTTGTACGCCAACCCGATCCGACCGTTGGATACGATGAATGACTTTGATTACAGCCAGGATACTCAAGGAAGTAAGTGTCCGTTTCATTCCCATCTCCGTAAAATGAACCCTAGAGGAGATACCGGACGGGTGGAATCTTCTGTTAGTTACGAAGATTCCTTAAATACAGAACGCCATCATCGGATTGTGCGTCGGGGTGTTAGTTTTGGAGAAAATAACTTATCCCATGAGCCAGAAACCGGATCTGGAATGCTGTTTTTATGCTTTCAAGCCAATATTGAAAATCAGTTTAATTTTATGCAGTCCTCATGGGCTAATCAAAAAAACTTTGTTCAAATTAATGTTGGGCCAGATCCCCTGATTGGTCAACCCGCAGCGAGTCAACAATGGCCTACCAAATGGGGGGAATCAAATTTTAAAGAACATAGTTTTCCCCTGTGGGTAAAAATGAAGGGCGGTGAATACTTTTTTGCTCCTAGTATTAGCTTTCTCAGAACAATTGGACTCTAGGATTGATTGTTCGGACATCTCAATTTGATTTTCGGTTATCTGGGGTTAAAATCACAAGAAAAACTTGGGAAGGTTGGAAGCCTCGTCTATGGGCGAGCGAGGAGGAAAACCTTCCTAAGCGGTTTTAACCGCCTAAGATTTTAGAAACCATAAGAGTAACCATCTTTTTTGTGAATTGACCGACAATATTTATAGCTAATTCCTGTCACCCTTCCGTCCTGAGTAGCGATATCAAAACTACCAGAGGCACGGCAAAGAATTCGACCCAAATAGGAACCTATTTTCTTACCTGCTGTAACAGTAGCCGTAACAATATCGCCTGTTTGAAAACCTTTATGAATCTGTATCCGTGAGCGATGTCGTATAGGAAAACCGTATTTATTTGTCCCGCACATTTGGCGAGTTCCGTGTCCTGTTGCCCTAATCAGAATAGGTTGATTTGTCAATAACGTTAGTGCCACAAACTAGCGTCGCATTCATGGGTATCATGACTCAAATAACGCAGCCTTTAGGCTCAGGCTGGTCAGCTATCTAAAGTTGGAGGCATGAAGCCCCGTCTCTTCAGAGCGGGGTGCTGACCCACTTCCAAAAGGGATGACTTGGCCCCTGTTGAAGAATTTTAGACACTTGCTGTTCTAAACGGCGTTGTTCAACCGCAGGAAGTCCGAATAAAATGTTGCGACTATGCCAAACTAAGGTTGCAGTTGTTAGACCTATACACAACCCCAACCCCAAGGCGGCAAAACGATTATACGCTAAACCATAGCGGACAGCCGACCAAGTAAAATGGTTTTGCAAAAGGGCAATTTCTTCCCGCAACCCCCACAAACTCAAGGGTGCTACGGTAATCCATAGGATTGCAATCACTAACCATCGGCTGTAAACCATGAGTCGATGCAATTGTTGGACTTGAGCCTTAAAAATTGAATCATCTGGCGACGGGTTTAATCCCATTTCAGTCTCCTGCTGTTTAACCTGATGGACTGTTCGATAACGACAGTCCTTATAGGTTAATTTTAGGTTAAAGCTATTCTCTGTTCCCTTTTGTAGCATTCTCTTCAGGATTTCAACTGACTTATAACTGAGCTAGTTTGTTCTGCACCCAATCAATTTGAGAGTTAAATTCTAGGGTTTCTATGCTCACGGGGTGACAACCCCGTCAAAAACCCTAGCTGTAGGAGATGTAGCCAAATTGCGGTAAAAAAAGATGGGGTAGTATTCGTGAAAAAGCCCCATCAAGTCAAAATGATTCCT
>JACCEC011260339.1_pt1 | contig 16179 bp, 17 predicted proteins | sample 7450121 | NCBI WGS metagenome assembly JACCEC01 (sample SAMN15323455, study PRJNA562643) | freshwater metagenome | isolation source: river surface water | place: USA:Blue River Watershed | collected 2017-08-18 | reverse complement strand
GTTATGGCATTTTATGCTGTAATAACCTACCTTCTCTTTCCGGTAGTCGCTTATTTCTTATTTGGGAAAACATTAGAGGCGGCTGGAAACGGTTTTATTGTTGGAAGTATCGCGTCGATTGTTCTCTGGAAGTTTTATGGGTTTGGAATCGTTAAGGGAGCGTAAGTTATCATCAATTCGATCACATATGCCGTTTAATAATATACGCGCTTAATAACCCAGTAAGTGATGAAAAGAATAAAACGGTTTTGAATATCTTAAAAAATTCATCTTTATCTGGAATATGAATTTTTATTTGATCTGAAACCTTTATATATTCGTGGGATTTCCCTTCGCCATTCTTTCCAATATTGAAATGGATAAGTGCCTCCATAAAAAATATAATGAATGTGATAAAAGTAATTATAATAAATATGATTTTCATTTTTACTATATATATTAACAAGAATATCGTCCATGGGATAATAAACACAGCGACGATTCAGTAGTTGTCAAATATGAAATCCGGGTCGCCAGTGATCATGCGAAGAGCTTGTGTAGTGTAGGCTCGTTCAACTGCGTCTGCTTCATAATAGTTCCAATATGTGTCTTGCAGGCGGAGGTCGATGTAGCGTGAACTATTCGCAGACTGGGTGTTCGTGAAGTGGCTTATCGTGCAATAATGTTTTGAAGGTGGATAATCATTTTTCACAAATACGCCTTTTCTGTTGAGGTGGGCATATTCTGGCCGTTTTTCTCGGATGAGGTACATTTTTCCGGGTATAAGGTCGGTTGGGGAAACAAGTCGTAGTGGTCGCATTGGTTGTGGGGTTGTTGGATTGTCTGGTTGTCTGACAATGTATCAGATTGAAATACTTTTGTTTCAATTTTATTTTTTGGTTTACTGTGATTGAGTATCATGAGCGAACATGACTGAATAACTATAACAAGTATACATATTTTTATTTTTTTCATAAAAATATGTCACGATATATCGTATTAAAATATTTAGTTGGAATAAGCCAAACCTCCCATACCGCTCATCACACGCAGAACGTTGTAGTTGACGGCATAGACGCGAACCTTGGCAGTGTTGGTGCCCTCAACGGTGGCGTTGGAGAGAACAAGCTGCAAAGTAGCGTTATCAATACGAGAGAAGTTGCAAGAGCCGGAAGGCTGGTGCTCCTCGGGCCTGAGAGCAAAGGAATACAGGTTGATTCCGGTGTCAGGGGCGCGAGTGTGGTGCTGGTGAGGCTGAACCAGGTCGAAGTAGGTTCCCTCACGCTCAGAGAAGCGGTCCTGTCCGTTAAGCTGGAGCTTAGCGGTAACGACAGGGTTCTCACCCCAGCAGTGCATGTCAAGAGAAGTCTCAGTGAGGACGAACGTGCCGGCATCAGAAACTCCAGAGGTGGGTCCTCCAGTGGAGAAGTTGGGGAGGTTGTAGTTGGCAGCGGAGGGCTGGTTGTCGCCAAGCTGCCACCAAGAGGTAGCATTAGCGGTGGCAGTGACATCGGGGGCACCGGCATCAGTGAAGAGGCCGGAGGAGTTGATGTAGGCGTTGGCGTTGGCAGAAGTTCCAACAACGGAGTCGTGAGATCCGAAGGCCATAATGGCGTTGGGGAGGGCATCGACGGCGTCGGTGTAGTTGAAGGGCTGAGCACCGAGGAGGCGGTTAAGGATGGTTCCGGCCTCAAGGGAAGAGCAGTAGTCGACGTTCTTGTCAGGCTGGACAACCCAGATAAGCTCCTTAACGGGGTGGTTGAAGTTAAGCTTGATCTTGTTGGAAGAAGAACCGACGGACTCATCACCGGTGAACTGAAGCTGCTCGATGAGGTACTCGTGGGGGTTCTGGGCCATGCGCCTACGCTCATCAGTGTCCAAGAACACATAGTCAACGTAGAGGGAAGCGGCGACGAGGGACTGGTTGTAAGCAGAGGTAACCTTGACGGAACCAGTGCTCAAGCTGGACATAGCCCACAAGCACTCCTCAATGGGGCGGATATCAAGGTTGATCTTGACCTCGTGGTACTGAAGGGCGATGAGGGGAAGGGCCAGACCGGGGTTGCGGCAGAACCAGAACTGGAGGGGGACATAGAGGGTGGTCTCAGGGAGAGCATTGCGGGGAGCGCAAACCTGGCGGGGAGCGTTAGCATCGCAAGGGCCATCGATGTCGTTGAAGGAGGGATCAGTGATGAAGGTCAACTGGGTAGTGTTTCCGATCATCTTGAAGTAACCGCGCTGCTGCTCGGTAGACATGGTGAGCTGGTTCCAGATGTGCATCCAGTCGCCGAACTGACGGTCGATGCGCTGGCCACCGATCTCAACCTCAACCTGAGAGATGAGCTGCTCACCGGGGAAGTCAAGCCAACGGGCATAGACGTTGCCTCCACCAGTGTTCTTCAAAGACTGGCTAATCTCGGGGAGAGTAACCTGAAGGTAAGTGCGGTAAGCCAAATCACCATTACGAGAGATGGTGCAGGTCACGCGGCGACCGAAGTCAGCCTGGCCATTGAAAGTCTGCTCGATAGACTCCATGGCGAAGTTAGTGTGACGCTTGTAGGAAACCTTCCAGAAAGTGATCTGGGGGTTACCAGTCAGGTAAACGTCTTGGGCGCCATAGGCGACAAGTTGCATAAGTCCTCCACCCATTGTAAAATGCTTGTTATACTATTGAAAAAGAAAAAAAAATCGCGAAATTGACATATTTTCCGCAAAATGGAATTAAACAAAAATTGCTAAACCTTCTTATATACGTTTTCAAATACAGTGGTGGCGGTGGCGATAGGGTGTGGAATCTATGTCGCTATTCAAATATAAACCGCCTAAAAAGATTGTGCTTGACGAAAGAAGCATAACAACGCTAGATAGTAAACATAAAGAATTACAGTCGGATTTTCAATATATACAAGATACAATTATTCCGGAACTTGAAAATGAACGGAGTATGCTAAAACAACGCCTACAGATACTGAAAGGAGGGGTTCCGCCCCCCAGCGACGGGAAGGGGGTTCCGCCCCCCAACGACGGAAATTACGCTAAATATACATCTAAATCCGACGACAAAAATAGCGGCGAAGCGCGAGGTGGTGTAGTCGCGGATTTGCGGAGCAAAGAAGCGACGAAACCACCGAGCAACCTGGAAGAATGCCTAGAGATCCGAGATCGCATCAAAGAAATAAATGCAACCATCAAAAAACACCAACAAGATTATAAAAACTACTACCTTCACAACAGCGAGTATATCTTCGAGTATTTTGAAACCAAGAAAACAATCACAAGTGGCGGATCGATGAAAACAAAATCCCTAAATGCATTTTTCAATCTTCCGGAAGCCAAAAAAACAGAAGAACTCTTCAAAAATCAACATAATAACGTTGAAAAATACCTGGCGAGTATCGATCAAACCTACATGGATGTTTCTAAATACGTCTACCCCACGGATATATGCCAGTTTTGTCACCAGGGCGAAATGATTCCTATTGAAAGTGAAGGTATTATGGTTTGTAATCAGTGTGCAAAGCAAGTTGTATTTCTTATCGACAATGAGAAACCATCTTACAAAGAACCGCCGAAAGAGGCGTGCTTTTACGCATATAAACGCATCAACCATTTTCGAGAGATTCTCGCGCAATTCCAAGCAAAAGAGACGACATGTATTCCCGATAATGTCCTTGAAAGCATCAAACAACAAATCAAGAAGGAACGTATTGAAATCTCTCAATTCACCGATAAGAAAGCGAAAGAAATCATGAAGAAACTTGGATTTAATAAATACTATGAACACATTCCATTTATTAAAGATAAGCTGGGGATCAAACCGCCCGTTATGACACCCGACCTGGAAGACAGGTTGTGTAACCTCTTCATGGAAATCCAGGGGCCGTATGCGAAGTTTTGTCCAGACGACCGTGTGAATTTCCTGAATTATTATTATACTGTGTACAAGTTGTGCGAACTTCTTGGGCGGCGTGAGTTCTTGCCGTTCTTTCCAATGTTGAAAGATCGAGAGAAACGGATCGAACAAGATCAGATTTGGAAGAAGATATGCATTGAACTCGATTGGGAGTTTATCGCGACGCCTTAGGAAAACATAATAGCTCTGGAATGTTAGTTCATTGCCTCATCATTGGTCCCCCCAATCGATTACAACATCTCGATTTGGTTTGGGGGATGTAGGTTTATTTTTCGGATAAAGGTTTTGACCGCTTTTAGGTTTGTATGGTCCAAAAAAATCTACATCGGTATTAACAAATTCGTTGCAGGCGAGGAGTCCAATACCTTTGATACCATAATCACGTTTCTCAAGTTCTACTCTTTCATAATTTTTAGGGTTACCCACAAAGGCTTTACACTTTGACATTTCCATTCTCCCCCCCCTCATCACCTTCCGTGATTTCACATTCTTTCGACGCTTTGAACTATGAACGCGACGACGCCGATGCGCGGTTTTATGCGAAGCCATTCTTATAAATGATTAATTATGTATTATGCATAGATAATTAATTTTGATTCATACAAACCGCCTGCCCACGACAACCAGAGGCAGATTACGTCTTCCTCGCCTTACGTCTGTAATTACGCACACCACCCACTCCACCGCTTGCGAGACTATGTGATTTATAGTATACTTGCGCATTATTTGTAAACATTCCATACATTGAATAAGGCATATACGGTGTAACTGTAAGGACATATGTTGTGATATGATAATTTCCATTGGTTCGAATGGTAAGTGTATACACACCAGGGACCGTATTACGTGATGTGATAATACTTCCAGTCGTTGCATTTACGGTAATCATATCATATGAAGATGTATCGACACCGGTAGTAAATAATTTAGAATACGATCTTCCGCTAATCAACCCCGGTGCACTAGGAACACCTGCGACAACAGTTGAACTAAAAGTCCGTACCATCGCGGGAGGTGAGCCAGCTACCACCGTTCGCGCATAAGGCGTGAATCCCATCACGAGAATCTCATACGCCGTATTTACACCAGTATAAACCCATTTGACGCCGAGTGGTGAGCTAGCCGATGCAGGGACGCCCGTAAGCACGTTATTCGCACGAGAAGTATTCCAACCAGAACTAGAAATCGACGCTTCTGCAAAGTTATTCACTAAAGTCACAGTCCCGCTTACGACAACGACATTTCCGGTTAAATTCGTATATCCTGGCATGATGTAACCACCTGATCCAGCAATCGCTCCAGTTACATAACATCCTGATACGGTTTTGTTGGTAGTGTTACCCGCCAAATTACCGAGGATACCGCTCGCATTTGCATTGACATAGCCAAGCGAATAAGAATTGGATACATAGACTTCACCAGAACTTCTTCCAATGATGCCACCACCCCATTCACCGATCGCACCAGTGCTATAGCACTCGCTTAATGTAAACCGATTTGTCCCGTTATTACCACCGGATGATGATCCGGCAATACCTCCGGCATGTGTGCCAATACTTCCAGTTGAATAACAGTTCACAATTGTTGCGATGCTAGTAAAGATACCGGTTATACCTCCACCGTATTCTCCGATTGCACCAGATGACCAGCATGACTCGCAATGTAAAACGCCAGAAGATGGCGAATGCGATCCAACGATACCGCCTCCGTAGAGTCCAACTGTCCCAGATGAAGAACAGCCAGTGATTTTCAGAGGACCAGCGTAACGCCCAATAATACCGCCACCATATTCACCAGTATTTCCGGTAGAATGACAGTTCAAAACAATATTGCTACCGGTCGTTGTTCCTTTACCATAATAGGACTGGCCTAACCATCCACCCTCGTTCGCTAGTGTAGCACCGCCCGCAGCGCGTATTTCTAGGTTCATCAAGTAGATAATATCGTATCCATTTGATCCATTCGTGCCATTTCGAATGAGACCCGGATAGTTCGTTATTCCAGATATCGTGATAATTGGACGCGTTCCATTGGGTTTTAATAATCGCGAACCAACCTGAATATTTTCAGATAGGCAAACAAAATAGCCGTTCGCACCACCTATAGTTTCATCAATTGTTATATCCGTTAGCAACTCAACATTCAATAACCCTTGTGAAGTATTGTTGTTCATAATATTCAACGGCCATGAGATATTTTCCCATTCTGTGTCGTCTGTCCTAAATGTCACCGGTTCACCAACAGCAGATTGTCGTAAATATACAATAGAGGTTCCTGGCAACAAAATACCAGATAATCCTACAGGAAATCCAGCCTCACTCATCGGGCCGAACAATAGACGTGGATCGGTATCATCGGTAGTTCCAGTTGTTTCGTGGGAAAGCCCCTCTGAAAAGCGATAACCAACCCCGCGAGAGATTGGATACTCCACCCCGTCCACAACGATTCTACCATTACTGTTGGTCAAATACACTAAATGCGTATGGGTAAAGCTTGCACTACCATTGTCGTTGTGTGCTGGTGTATCGCCCTTGATCCACCGCATCGGAACTGATGCCTTGTTTGATATTTCAAGCCCCATACGATCAAATAATTCATCACGGATTTCATTCGTAAGCTGAATAGTAAAGTATTCCGACACGTTATCGCCCGTTTTCGCAAGAACACGCGCCTTTGCTGACACGACTTCATCGCGCGAGAGAATATAATCTATTGTCTCATCTGACAATACATTTAAGAATTGTTGTGCCATAATAATATAATATATACGAATACGAAAATATTATATATCCATGCTGCCTACATTATCTGTCCTTTTCTAAGAGAACCTGATACTCTGCGATCACTTGTCGGTATCCATTGTCAAGAAGGTAGGGTAAACTATATTTGCCCTTTGTGTTTGTTATATTATCACCGATATCATCGATTAAAATGACACCATTTTCGCTCATAAGACCGTTTTTTATAATATATTCACTGTCTTTCAGATGCTGGATACATGCATCTTCACCACTCTCCATGTGATCCATATAAAGAAAGTCGATTGTGAAATCGATGCTTTTCAAAAAATCAGTAGAGTATCCTTGAACAATCTCGACATGTTTGTTTGAGCCACACATTGTGGTCGCAATTTGTATCGCATCATGATTCGGGTCAATTGTATACAATTTGTAATTCTGACCATCTAAATTATCAGAAAATACCTTTGTGAATATTCCAGCACCCCAATCCCAGCAACTCGGTTCGTCGGGTCGCCAGTATTGAATATCTGGATTCATACAACCCGGATAGTGTCCAGAAACAAAACTACGACTTGTCCCTAATTCTACAATATTATATGGTCTTTTCTCAGTTTCATTGTCCAGTGATTTCATATGATCAAGAATGAGTTCATATGACTTTTCGAATGTGTTTGTTCGTCGATCAAAATACTCCGAATATTTCATTTGCTCACGGGTCGTTTATAAAGTTGAAACAATATATTTTAAGTCATATACGTCATATCGTATAATCGCCTATTCTCAGATGTTACGAACTTACGTCGATCTTCTTCCATGTTTCCGGAAACATATCGCGGGTGTCATGCGAAACACCTGGTCCAAACCATCGACTAGGGTAGCACACGACCTTCCCCGGGTTCGCATTCAAATACGCACCCCACCAACTAAACGTGCTGTTCGCAATGATATTATGATCACATACACTCATCAATAAAAGTTGTTGCCAATCAACAATTGTATCACGGACAAATTGGAATTGAATATCGCGACCAAATGCAGGCCCATTAATGTCTGTTTCGCAACGACGTCTCACTTCCGAAATATTTTCAAGAACAACATCTTTGTCACATGCTTCATAGAAAACAAGAAACGTATAGCGGCTATCCTTTTCGGGGGTCAATGATAATATATGCGAGATAGCGTGATAATAATATTCAGCAGACATTAATGGGTGAATATGTGATAATTGTTTATAGTCTCCGATTCGAAAATGCACACTTACCAATACTCGTTTCTTGTCCGAATTTCCAATATATTCATTACTCCATGTTTCATTTGCGTAGAGTTGTTTGATCCAATTTTGTTGTTGTCGTAATTGAATGAGGTCGCATATTTCCGCGAATTTATCCACGAAATACAAGTGACTTTGAAAATACCCGTGAATCCGAAGAGGTTTCGTATATTTCACTGTTTCTCTTGGTAGTTCTGTATAATGAAACCCGATTTCATCCCAACGCACTAATGATTTAAACATTTTTTCAGTGACATCATTTGATGGGGTTAGATACTTTCTCAACCCACGAAATAAGGTTGACCAATAGGTATAACGCGAAAATCCATGTGACCCAGGTAACTCGTCGTGTTGCATAAAAAAAAACGTATCTTTGTTGCGAATTGCGGTTGCGATTGTTGCGAAAATTTGGAACAGTTGGTTTCCTAACCCACCCATAATTGTAGTTGTGATCATATCCAATCGATATACTTTTGTCTATTATTTTGTTTATGCATTCGTTTTTAAGTTCATTATTCTCAGTAAATAAATGGGTATAAATAATATCTATTATTCTTATATTATTTATTACAATTGTTATTGACGATGCTTCGTAAATTTTCAGATATAAAACACGCATTGTATATCAATCTGGATTCGCGAACCGATCGCCGAGAGATGTTCGAAAAACAGTTTGAAGAATTAACATCACTTTATCCAAAAGATTTCTCGTTTACGCCAGTGCCGCGGTTTTCCGCCATCAAAGACGAGCAAAATGGCGCCATTGGTTGCACAAAGAGCCATATCGAGTGTCTGCGTATGGCAAAAGATAATGGATGGGATCATCTTCTCATTCTAGAGGATGATGCATTACTTATTCATCCTGAAATTTTGGTTCATCAAGTATCTTCCTTTCTTTCGCGTTTTCATGACGAGTGGGATGTTGTCTTATTTTCAGGAAACAATTATCCACCTTTCAAAATAGAAGCGCCGGACTGTTTTCGAGTAGCGAATTGTCAAACGACCGGATGTTATCTAGTATGCAGTAGGTATTATGATAAACTAATCCACAATTTCGAAGAGGGTCTAAGAGAACTCATTGCAAATCCAGGAAATCCAGAAGCGTATGCGTGTGATTCATACTGGAAACGTCTTCAACGCGAAGACCGGTGGTTCTTAATTACGCCAATCTGCATTATACAACGTGCAGGTTACAGTGATATTGAAAAAAGAGATGTAAATTATGAAAAATTAATGACAGATCTTGTAAAAAAGAAACCTGTTCGAAGATGAATCGGGAATATTATTCATCGGTCAAATAATGATCGACAACCCACCATCCAAAATCACGGTCACTCGGGTAATGAAGTCCGGCCATAATCCGAATATTCGCGCATTTGGTCGCGATTTCCATAATTGCCTGCGTTTTTGCCGGGAATTTTCGCGCGAGTATTTTCGCTAAATAATATCCCTGGATTGCATGACCCGATGGATATGCAGGTGTGTTCGCAGAATCCGAATGTAATAATGTTCCGTTTGCCTCATTGATGATTTCTGGTGCGATTTGTGCTGGTCTGGCGCGATTGTAAAAGTATTTCAAAGACCTCGCTACAAACATAACGCGAGTGTTTGTCATAATATGATCCATTTCTTCAACTGTCATCTCGTCTGGAGTAATCACAGACCGAAATGCAGCAGCAGGATTCATATCCGTCATTCGAAAAAACGAGACATCACTCGGCATTCGTTTCATGATATAATCTTTTATGACGATATCAATTTCGGCATGACTATCCGGAAATGCTTTCCCAAATCCAGGTATAGTAATATTAAAAGATGGATACCACCAGTAATATCGTTTCTGTTGGACGAGAAGAACAACGATGTAGACGATTGCTAAAACAACGAAGATTCGAAAACGGTCAGGATCACGTTCGACGATCTGATAATGATATGAATTGAAACGTTCTCGTAATTCAGTGACTGCTCCACTTTCTTTTTTAGGTGGCGGAGCTCCTATCCAGGATCGAAACTCATTGAAACCTGGTAATACAACCATACTTCTTTAATATATACTACTTGAAGCATATATTATAGTGAACCGGCAAAACCGGCGTATTTGGTCTATTTAGACACGGAGAGGAGTGGGGAATCCGACGAGGTTGGCACCGATACCGAAGCCAGCACCGGTTCTAGCAGACACAGCCAAGCTGGGGACGTAGGTATCAAGGATACTGAAGGTAGCAGCAGCGGTAAGAGCGATCAATGCAACCTCGTCAAAGGACAAACTGCGCTTAGGGATGGCGTAGGCAGCGATAGCAACCATGACACCCTCCACCAAATACTTAATGGTTCTCTTAACGAGTTCACCTAAATCAAAAACTCCGGACATTTGAGAATTTTATTATAAATAATGATAAGAAATTAAAATGGAATGAAATGAATAGAATGAAATTGAATAATGCGTTAAAACACTTAAATAAAGTATAACTTACTATATTATAAATTATAATAGCGATGTCATTTCCACCTCCTTCCGGCGTTGAACTAAAGCATACCTCATCGGGCGATGCTAACCCTAAATATATCGACTTGTTAGAAGAAGACAAGCCGATTGCTGGACAAAAGTTCGCATGCTTGTCTTTCGTTTCTCCGGAACACATTTTGAAGCAGAAGGATCATTTCTTTTTCGAGAAGTTTCTTCACTATTGGGACTATCAAAAGTCAATGGAAAAATTCATTCAGTTCCTAAACTTCGTATCATTCAAGTACCATGTGAATTTCGACAAAATTTCGGCTGATTTTCAAGAATTCGCTAAAGAAGAGAAAGAGACTCTTCAAAAAACCAACATCTATGACGAATACAAGACTTTTCTCGACAAGCATGAGGAAGACTTGGACAATGAGTTTAATGAGAAGCACCATTTCCAGACATCCGTGCGCGGTTTGAAGGTTCGCGGTGTCTTCGGCTCGCAGAAGGAGGCAGAGTTGCGTTGCCAAATGTTGCGCGAGGTGGATCCCAATCACGATGTGTTTGTCGGTCCTGTCGGAATGTGGGTTCCCTTTCACCCCGACGCATACAAGACTGGTCGCGTCGAGTATATGGAGGAGACTCTGAACCAGTTGATGGCGGAGAAGAAGAAGAATGAGGACCAGGCGAAGACCGAGTTTGATAAGCGCGTCAAGGAGACGAAGGCGAAGGCAATTCAGGAGAATATCAAGCTCGCAAAGGAGAGCGGAAATAAGTTGACACAGATGTTAGCGAAGGATGGGGAGACGTTGGTGGATGCGAAGCCGCGTGATCTCGAAGGTGCCGATGCCAGTGAGAGTGCAGGCGGAGGTATTTGGAATGCAGCGGATGACTCGGCGTCAGTCACCATGACAGTCGAAGAGATGAGGAAGGAGCTTTTTGAGAGCGAGGATGTCGTGATGGATAAGAATAATGATCACGGTCTCTCGAAGTTGACATCATCGTCGACCCCAGCAGACACTGAATAAAATTAGAAATTCTAAATCATTATTATTATTATTATTACTTTTGAGGTATAATAATAATGTAACATACGCTAGAGTATTTTATCTACCATTTTTTGGTAAATGTAACATTGGCATTCCAGCCGCTAGATTGGCTATAGCCACCACCAAAACTAAGAGAGGAATTCTTTGCATCAGGAGTTACAGTGGAAAAATCAGTAGAACTTATTGTTCTAGGAGTCGTATACTGGAGAGTTCGCATTGAAGAGTGTTTGTTATAATATAGTATACGATTAAAATCCAAAGGATAAATCCTAGATGGAAAACGCTTTTCATCACCACTTACTCTTCTTGACATTAATCATCGGGCCCTTGCTTTTTTTCGCAGCATTCGGATCGTACGATTGATCTCCTTCGTCATCTGAACCGAGATTCTTGGAGATTTCCCAGAACTCCTTACTGCCCAGCTTGAAAGGCCCGTGTTGTTGTGCCTTATACCAGAAGATTTGGTCTTGTAATTTGTTCGATTTCGCATTGTTATTGATGACCAGACACTCATAATTCTCGGTACACTGATCCATGACCTGAGTAAAGCTCTCAAAAGTGGGAAACATACCTGCATAATTGTCATAGATTCGCTTACGGTTCGCAATATATGGTTCACGGAGAATAAAAACGTAGTCGATATTCGTGCGGAGATTTGGAGGGATACCCAGGGGATATTGCATTGTGATAACCAGCATGATCTTCCAATGACGCCCGTTCATGAAGAGGAGACGCATCATCACATCCTTCGTCCATTTGTTATCATACAAACAATCATCTAGAACAACAAATGTACGCGGATCGATCGACGATTTCTTATACATTTCCTGTTCCTTCTTCACCTGTTTCAATACTGCTTTTTGGCGCTTAAGAATATTTTCGATGATCGCGGTATTATAAGCGTCGTGGATGAATAGTTTGGGCACATGGGCCGCGAAAAACCCGTTACCGGCCTCTGTTCCTGAGATGACTGTTCCAATGGGAATATCCTGGTGATGAAACATCAAGTCCTGCACAAGGAAACTTTTACCGGTATCACGACGTCCAATAAGAACAATAACTGGACCTTTGTTTTCATCAGGTCGAAAGCTAATTGCCTTCATATCAAATTTTGCGAGCTCTAAATTCATGTTAGTATGGTGTAATAAAAATGGGATATATTATTTTTATTATGATTTTACGAATGTGGACGAAGAACGAAAGAATGAAATGAATGCCCGTTTAAAATCAATATAAAACTTCTATTTATCAATCATATTACATTTAGGAACAAACATGTCTTCAACAATGCCAAAGTCTGATACGGCAACATTTCAGCTTCATTACAGAAAACATAAATACACCCCTGATACTATCGAACCTGCTTTATTGTATGATATCCAAAATTATATCCCGATCTATTCGCGATTCTTTGATGTCAATGAAACCAACTATAATGCAATTCAATTGAATCAGAAGTATTATTTACAAAATATCATTTCACATCCATCTCAAATTATGGGAGATGACCATTCTGACGGCAACAGCCACGAACACGACCGCGACCGTGACAACCGATCGCTGAACCATTTGGAAACCGTAATTGCAGACGATAACGGAAACACAAATAACGTCCCAATCTTTGTGAAGTATTCGCCGCTATTGGACCCGATTCGTTATCTATCTGGGAAGTATCAAGTTCACCAGAATAAGACACGCACTCTTCCTAAATACAATTCTACACTAGACGACTGCGAAGAGAAAATGCTGAACACAAATAATACATCATATGTAGACGGTTTCTTCTCGTATTTGACCAGTCGTGCACTTCACACGCACGGAATCGTGCACGGTGTGGATTATTATGGCAGTTATCTCTGTAAGCAACGAGAATTCTCTACGAATGTGTTTGATGATATTGATTATCTAGTCGGTTGCTCATTTTTCAACAACTATGAAAACGACCTTTTTACAATCGATTATTCTCAGTTTGGAGATGATATCGATGGAGATTCCACTGATCTTAATACGAGTAAATTGATGAAACTTCGTAATAAAATGAAGCCAATCCTTGGTGCAAGCGATGCCGATAGTTATCTACAAAATGAAGGAGATTACAATAATATAAAAAACCGGATCAACATCTTGGAAAATGTATCAGAATGCGACGCAGTTTTAGAAACAGATTCAATAACATCGATTGATGTAACAGATATGGCAGTCGTTGATACTTCATCACCCGCGGAGGAACATACAGAATCTGTAAAGGATGTTTCGAGAGAATTAGAAATCGTTGAATTAAACGTCAGCGATGAAACAGATATTGTTTCCAGTTCATTACATCCCAAGAATCAAACGAGAGATCGTGATGATATGAGTGATAGTGATTCATCCCAATCTAATTCATCATATACTACAATCAGTGATGATGACGAGAATGGCAATGATACCGAGATGGATTGTCATGCATCAATGATACAGATTGATGATTCAACGTTTGCGAAAGACAATGGAAGTGAAAGCGGAAGCGGCAGCGGAAGTGGCACCGGAAGCGACACTGGAAGCGACACCCGAAGCGACACCGGAAGCGACACCGGAAGTTATGACAGTGACGACGAGCAAATCATCGTGAAAATCAAGGACTTTCCTATTCAGGCAATCCTCCTTGAAAAATGCATAAGCACACTCGACCGTATTATGATGACAGATGAACTTACCAAAGAAGAGTGGACGTCAATCTTATTCCAAGTCATTATGACACTTGTCATGTATCAAAAAATGTTTGAATTCACGCATAACGACCTCCATACGAATAATGTAATGTTCATCGAAACAACAGAAGAGTTCCTTTATTATTTGTATGAAGGCCAGTATTATAAAGTCCCCACGTACGGCCGCATTTTCAAGATCATTGATTTCGGCCGCGCAATCTATAAATTCCGCGGTGAACTCATCTGCAGCGACAGTTTCCATCCCAAAGGCGATGCTGCTACCCAGTACAACTTCCCACCTTATTATAACCCAGATAAGCCAACCGTAGAACCGAACTACAGTTTTGATTTGTGCCGTTTTGCCTGTGCTCTTTTCGATTACTTTATCTACGATTTGCGCAAGGTGGAAAAGCTGTGCAAGGCGGATCCGATTATCAAGTTGATTGTAAAATGGACAACGGATGATAAGGGACGTAATATTCTGTATAAATCCAGCGGTGAGGAACGATATCCAGATTTCAAACTCTACAAGATGATATCGCGGTCAGTGCATGGACATATCCCATCAAATGAGATTCATAATCCGCTGTTTGACCAGTACAAGATTACAATGAAAAAATATAAGAAACACGCATCTCTTTCAGCGAAATTCCTGAAAGACGGCCGCAATACGCATATTCTTATGAATGTGGATACATTACCTAATTATTCTGGCGGCTGTTCAGAAACCTCGCCCGGTGTGCAGGAAGTCCATTCTTCGCAATGAATTCGATATTCCTCATGGTCCAGCCCATACTGCAACCAGAATGACCGGTTTCCATATTATCGCCGACGAGTGTGACGATGCGGTCATCGCCATAACTGAACATGAAACCACGGTCAGCGGGTGGACTGTATTTCGAAAGATATTTCCAAACATTGATTTCTTTGTCGCGGACTTCTGGTAATTGACCGACGCGAAGAATCGAACGCATTCCGTCCTTTATCATGTCTTCCGACCATTTGTCGTTCAAATACGAGAGATCACAATCACGAACAGCATCCAAAGTAAGGGGCCAGTATTCTTCTTCAGAGACAGGACGTTCCAAATGCGAAGGCACGGCAACAGAGACGGATTCAGGAGCAACGGTAGTAGCAACAGACATTACGAACGAATGAATAGCGATACGTCATAAATAACATAAACACAACAAATCAATTTTTTGTGTTTATGCAGGAGAATAGTCTTTGAATAAAATATCAACATATACTAATAAACACGATTAAGAATGTCATTTGCAAATACTGTTGCCATATTAGCACCTATCGTAAATTGTATTCAACTCTTCCCACAATTATACAAATCATATCAAACAAAGCATGTCGAAGATTTATCACTTTATTCGTTATGTCTACTATTACTGACCAGCGTGTTATGGCTACTTCATGGTTATTTTATTCAAGATACGTCCCTTATGACAGCTGGTATTATATCTGTCACTGTAAATTTCTCATTGCTCGTGTTGTTTTTTAAGTATCATCACCAAAGATCGTAATCCATATAAACATTATTTCTGTTATTTATTTATTGCGATTGTATATACGATGGCACGTGATACGATTAAAATCGAAGGCGTTACGTATGATATAACCAATTTTAAGCATCCTGGCGGGAATATCATCAATTATGCAAAGAATTCTCCTGACGCAACTGAAGTATTTCGTGAGTTTCATCACAGATCTACCAAAGCAAGCAAACTTCTTCGATCATTGCCGGTATACCACGACGGGGATCACGACGGAGACGGCGCTAATGACACTGACGCGTTTATCGAACGTTCGCATTTGCTCACAGAACGCCAGCAAGAAATGACAAACGATTTCCGAGAGATGCGAGCGAACCTTGTCAACCAAGGGTGCTTTGAAACGGATTATATTCACGTCTATTTTCGATTGCTTGAAATCGCGTTTTACTTTGGTCTAGGAACATGGTTGGCTTCGTATAATATTTATGCGTCCATTCTCTCGTTCATCGCATTTAAGACCCGATGTGGGTGGGTGCAACACGAATGCGGACATTTGAGTTTTACGGGTATCCGCCCGATCGAT
>JACCEC011302088.1_pt1 | contig 16180 bp, 17 predicted proteins | sample 7450121 | NCBI WGS metagenome assembly JACCEC01 (sample SAMN15323455, study PRJNA562643) | freshwater metagenome | isolation source: river surface water | place: USA:Blue River Watershed | collected 2017-08-18 | reverse complement strand
GGTCGACCACTCGGCCTCGCATTTGGTGTTCAACCGGGCCGTGGGTCTGAAGGACAGTTGGGGCAAGTGACGTCATGGACACCCAACTCACCACCGCCCTAGACCAACTGCACCATGCTTTGGAGCGACTGCGCGATGGCTCTTTGCAGACCCGGGACTTCTGTCACCAAGCCAGAGACCAAGACGTGTTGCTAGGCGCTTTGCCCGAGCGCTACCAAACGGTATGGCTGGACCTGATCGACAGGATGGAATCCAGCGCCTTGTTCACCGAAGAGAGTTGCTCTTTCAGCCAAACCGAGTTGATCGACAGCTTGTCGATTTGGATGGACAAGGCCCAACGTTTACTTGAGGCATGATGCCTGCTCATTGAATGGACCCCGCATGAACACCACCGAACTCTTCTCCTTGCAAGGCCGAGTAGCCCTCGTCACCGGCGGCTCCAGAGGCATTGGTCGCATGATCGCACTAGGCTTGTTGTGCCAGGGTGCCAAGGTGTACATCACGGCGCGCAAAGCAGCGGCTTGCGATGCCACGGCCCAAGAACTGTCTGCTCACGGCACTTGCATCTCCATGCCGCTGGATGTTTCAACCAACGAAGGCATTTCACAACTGGTGACACAGTTGAGCGCGAAAGAAAAACACCTGGACATTCTGGTCAACAACGCTGGCGCTGCCTGGGGTGCCCCTTTCGATGCTTTTCCAGAAAGTGGATGGGACAAGGTTGTGGACCTCAACATGAAGGCCCCTTTCTTTCTCACCCAGGCACTGGCCCCCATGCTGCGTAAGGCCGCCAAACACCACATGGCCAAAGTGATCAACATCGCCTCTATCGATGGTCTCTCGGTCAACCCATGGGAAACCTATTCCTATGCCGCCAGCAAAGCAGGCGTGATTCACCTGACCAAACGCATGTCCTTGGAGTTGATCAAAGATGGCATCAATGTCAACGCCATTGCGCCAGGCGCTTTTGCGTCCGACATGAACCGCGAAGCGCGTGACCATGGCGAAGCCACCGCACAAACCATCCCCTCGCGTCGCATTGGCCGCGATGAAGACATGGCCGCAGCAGCCATTTATTTGTCCAGTGCCGCGAGTGACTATGTGGTGGGCCACACCTTGGTGGTCGATGGTGGGGTAACACTGGCCAGAGGCTGAGGTGATAATCCTTTGAACAAAGGAAATCTCATGTCAATGCTTCTCGACAAAATGCAGTGGCGCTATGCCACCAAAAAAATGGACGCTGCCAAAGCTGTCCCCCAAGACAAAGTCAACCGCATCATTGAAGCGGCGCGCTTGGCTCCCACATCCAGCGGCCTGCAGCCCTTTGAGATTGTGTTGGTCACCAACCCCGAGGTGCGTGCTCAAATTCAAGCCGCTGCACACGGCCAAGCGCAAATCACCGAAGGCTCCCATTTGCTGGTGTTTGCTGCTTGGGACCACTACACCGCAGACCGCATCAACCACATGTTTGACCTGACCAACACCGAGCGCGGTGGCACCAACGAGGGCTGGGAAAACTACCGACAAATGCTGTTGAAGAATTACCCTTCACGCGATGCCCAAGTCAACTTTGAACATGCGGCACGACAAGCCTATATTGGTTTGGGTGCTGCACTCATTGCGGCGGCGTTTGAAGAGGTGGACAGCACGCCCATGGAAGGCTTTGATCCTGCCAGCGTGGACGCCATCTTGAATTTGAGTGCCCGTGGCCTGCGCAGTGTGGCGATCATGCCTTTGGGCTATCGTTTGAACGGCCAAGATTGGTTGCAAAACTTGAAAAAGGTTCGCCGCCCCTTGAATGAATTTGTCACCGAAGTGAAGTAACCCCTCCACCACCAGGAACCTACATGGCCAAAGGCGAACAACGCAGCAACAAGATGACCAAGAAGCCCAAAAAGGACACTTCACCGCCCAAGGTGATCGTGCCTGGTGATCGCCCCACAGCGCCCACCACCTTTGTGGCGCCTCGAGGCAAACTCAAAAACAAGTGATGGTTGTGGATGCCTTCGAAAGCTCAGTGCACTGGGCCTTTGAGGGCTGCTGGCAATGGCAGGGGCAACACCGAGATGCCCTCCTCCAGCAAAGCTTGGGTTTCTTGAGCAGACACTTGACCACGAATGCCCCGCTCTTCGGCCTCGCCGTAATGCATCTTGCGGGCTTCGTCCGCAAATTGTGAGCCCACATCCTCGGTGTGGGCCATCACATGCTGCACCATCTTCAACCAGGCCGCTTGCATCTCAGGCGGCATGACGGCAGGCGCTGAGACGGCGGGCACGCTGACCGCTTGTTCATCTGCGGACACAACATCTGTAACTGTTTCAGTCCGAGTGTTGCCGAGGTTCAGCCGCGGAGCGCTGAGCATCTTGTGGATTTGATCGTCGCCACACATGGGGCATTCCACCAACTGTTGGGCACGCTGCGTCTGGTAATCATCTTCAGACGCGAACCAGCCTTCGAAGACATGCTGGTGCTGGCATTGGAGATTGAGAACTTTCATGCCGACATGGTGTCACATTTGAGCAGGCCAAGCAACGGCAGTGGATCAAGTCCCCAGGGCTTGAATGACCGAGTCGGCACACAAACGCATCAAGCCCTCGGGCAACAAACCCAAGACAAGGACCAGACCACCATTGATGGTCAACACCACGCGAACCTGGGTGTCTGCGGTGACCGTGGTGGCGGTCAGTGGCGCATCGAAGTACATGACCTTGATGACACGCAAATAGTAGAAAGCACCCACCAAGGACATCATGACGGCAAAGACAGCCAGCAACAGCGCACTGGTTTGACCCGAGGACACCAGGGCTTGCAACACCGACAACTTGGCAAAGAAGCCGACCAAGGGCGGCACGCCTGCCAATGAAAACAAACAAATGGCCATCACGCCTGCATACAAGGGGCTGCGTTGATTCAAACCAGCCAAATCGGCGATTTCTTCGCTCTCAAAACCCTCTCGCGCCAACAACAAAATGACGCCAAACACGCCCAAGGTGGTGAGCACGTAGCTGACCATGTAGAACATGGCCGAGCTGTAGGCGTTGGCCGCCGACAGGGTGTTGCCATTGGTCACACCAGACAACATGCCAATCAACACAAAGCCCATTTGTGCGATGGTGGAAAAAGCCAGCATGCGTTTCAGATTGGTTTGGGCAATGGCCGAGAAATTACCAGCCAACAGGGTGAAGATCACCAAGAACACCATCATTTGCTGCCAATCAATGGCGAGTGGCAACAAGCCATCGACCAGCAAACGCATCATCAAGGCAAAGGCGGCCAGTTTGGGCGCGGCTGCAATCATCAAGGTGACTGCTGTGGGTGCACCTTGGTAAACATCGGGCACCCACATGTGAAACGGCGCGGTGCCCAACTTGAAAGCAATGCCACAGACCACGAACACCAAACCCAACACCAACACCTGGTGCTTGATGTGTCCACTGGCCACGGCCGCAAAAACACCTGCCAAATCCAGTGTGCCCGTGGCACCGTAAAGCATGGACAAACCGTAGAGCAAAAAACCACTGGCCAATGCACCCAGCACAAAATACTTCATGGCTGCTTCGGTGGCATTGCCATGGTCGCGGCGCAAGGCCACCAATGCATAACTGGAGAGGGTCAGCAATTCCAAGCCCAGGTACAAGACCAAGAAATTGTTGCCCGAAATCATGACGAACATGCCGAGCAAGGCCAACAAGTTGAGGGTGAAAAACTCACCCCCTTCCAACATTTGGCGATCTGCCGCATAGGGGCGGCCATAGACCAAGGACACCATGACCGCGATGGTGGCAAAGCATTTGAGCCAATTGCCCATGGCATCGGAGACCACCATGTGGCTGAAGCCGTAGTAGGTTTCACCAGTGCTGGCAAACAAGGCCTGGATCAAGGCCACGGTGCCCAAGGTGATCATGGTCAAACCATAGGTGAGCGTGCGCTTGGGACTTTTGACCCAAAGGTCGACCAAAGTGATGACACAGGTCATGGTCAGCAACACGATTTCCGGGTAAGCCGTCACCCAGTTGAATTGGTCCATCATGGTTGAAATCCAAAGTTGGTCATGGTGCGGGTCACTGTGGTAATTTGCTCACCGACACATGCTCGAGCAAATGGCTGACCGAGACATTCATGACATCGGTGAAAGGTTTGGGGTACAGACCCATGGCCAGCACGGCCACGGCCAACAGACTCAACATGAAGAATTCACGCGCATTGATGTCCTCCAGTTCCCGCACATGGTCGTTGGTGACTGGGCCCAGGTAAACGCGCTTGACCATCCACAGGGTGTAAGCCGCACCGAAGATCAAGGCTGATGCGGCCAACAAGCCGATCCAGAAATTGAACTTGACCGCAGCCAAAATCACCATCCACTCACCTACAAAGCCCGCTGTGCCTGGCAACCCGCAATTGGCCATGGCAAACAGCAAGGCAAAAGCCGCGAACTTGGGCATGGTGTTGACCACACCGCCGTAACTGGCGATTTCACGTGAATGCACCCGGTCATACAAGACGCCAATGCACAAGAACATGGCTGCAGACACGAAACCATGCGCAATCATTTGCACAATGCCGCCACTCACGCCCAGTTCGCTGAAAACGAAAAAGCCGAGTGTGACAAAACCCATGTGCGCCACAGACGAGTAGGCCACCAGTTTTTTCATGTCCTGCTGCACCACGGCCACCAAGCCCACGTAGACCACGGCAATGATGGACAAGCCAATCATCAACCAGGCATATTCATGGCTGGCGTCAGGGGTGATCGGAAAGCTAAAGCGCAAGAAACCATAGGCACCCAACTTCAACATGATGGCCGCCAAAACAGCTGAACCACCTGTGGGGGCTTCCACGTGCACATCGGGCAACCAGGTGTGCACCGGCCACATGGGCACTTTGACAGCAAAGGCCGCGAAGAAAGCAAAGAACAGCAAGGTTTGCGCTTGCGCTGACAAAGGCAAGTGCCACCAGGTGTGCAAATCGAAACTGCCACCCGACTCGATGTAGAGGTAAATCAGGGACACCAACATCAACAAGGAGCCCAGCAAGGTGTAGAGGAAGAACTTGAAGGCCGCGTAAATCTTGTTCGGACCACCCCAGACACCAATGATCAGGTACATGGGAATAAGCGTGGCCTCACAGCACACATAAAACAGCATGCCGTCGAGTGCACAAAAAACACCGACCATGACGCCACTCAACACCAAGAACGCACCCATGTACTGGTGAACCCGTTCGGTGATGACTTCCCAAGCGGCGATGACCACAATGACCGTGATGAACGAGGTGAGCAGCACAAACCACATGGAAATACCGTCCAAGCCCAGGTGGTAGTGCATGTTGAAGCGCTCAATCCAGGAGAGCTTCTCGACAAACTGCATCTCGTGCGAACGGGTGTCAAAACCAGCATAGAGGGGCAAGGTGACCAAGAAGCTGACCACTGCGCCGATCAGGGCCACCCAACGCACTGCGCGGGCCTGCTCGTCACGTCCCAAGGCCAGCAACAACACGCCAAAAAAGATGGGGCACCAAATGGCCAGGCTCAACATTCCCATGGCGTCTCTCTCACTTGTATTTCAATCATGGACTTCATCGATGACCTCATGGTTTGAGCCAAACAAACCAAGTGATCAGGCCGAACATGCCCAAGATCATCAGCAATGCATAGTGGTACAGGTAACCGGTTTGCAAACGACGGGCCAGTTGGGCGACCTGCCCCACCACACGCCATGAACCATTGACCAGCCACCCGTCGATCACGCGTTGATCGCCGCCCTTCCACAAACCAGTAGCCAGCATGCGGGCACCACGTGCCAACACGTGTTCATTGAAAGCGTCCAAATAGTATTTGTTGACCAGCAGGGAGTGAACAGGCTTGAACAGGCGCTCAATGGCGGCAGGCAAAGCCGGGTTGATCATGTACATGTAAAAAGACACCACCACACCCGCCAAGGCCAAGAAAAATGGAGCCGTGCTGAAGGCATGCTGGGCCATGGCCCAAGCGCCGTGGAACTCTTCGCCCAAATCGCTCATGGCATGGTGGACTGTGTGGTTGACTGTGATCGCGTCTTTGAAGAAGTCTCCAAACAGCAAGGGCTCGATGGTGAAGTAACCAATCAGTACCGAGGGGATGGCCAACAACACCAATGGCAATGTGACCACCCAAGGCGACTCATGGGGCGCATGGTGGGTGTCGTGGCCATGGTGATCGTCATGGTGGGCATCTGGGTTTTGATCAAAACGCTCTTGACCATGGAACACCAAGAAATACATGCGGAATGAATAAAACGCAGTGATGAACACACCTGCCAGCACCGCGAAGTGCGCCCAGGAGGCCGCCGGCAAATGGCTGGCAGTCACGGCCTCAATGATGCTGTCCTTGGAATAAAAACCAGAGAACAAAGGCGTGCCAATCAGCGCCAAGGAACCCAACAAGGAGGTGATCCATGTGATGGGCATGTATTTACGCACACCACCCATGTATCGGATGTCTTGATTGTGGTGCATGCCCATGATGACCGAACCGGCACCCAAGAACAACAAGGCTTTGAAAAACGCGTGTGTCATGAGGTGGAACACCGCCACCGAGTAGGCAGAGGCACCCAAGGCAACGGTCATGTATCCCAACTGGGACAAGGTGGAATAAGCCACCACCCGTTTGATGTCGTTTTGCACGATGCCCAAGAAACCCATGAACAACGCCGTGATGGAACCGATGATCATGATCAGGTTCAAGGCCGTGTCAGACAACTCGAACAGCGGTGACATCCGGGCCACCATGAAAATGCCCGCAGTCACCATGGTGGCGGCGTGAATCAAAGCAGAGATGGGTGTTGGGCCTTCCATGGAGTCTGGCAACCACACATGCAATGGGAATTGGGCTGATTTGCCCATGGCGCCCACAAACAAACAAATGCAGATGACTGTGACCAACATCCAATCCGTGCCGGGCAAGGTCTGTGCGGCCAACTCGGATGCGTGTGAAAAAGCTTCCACGTAATTGAGGGTGCCCGCGTAAGCCGCGATGAGACCAATGCCCAAAATGAAACCAAAGTCACCCACACGGTTGACCAAAAAGGCTTTCATGTTGGCAAACACCGCTGTGGGTTTGTTGAACCAGAAGCCAATGAGCAAATACGACACCAAGCCCACCGCTTCCCAACCAAAGAACAACTGCAGCATGTTGTTGCTCATCACCAGCATCAGCATGGAAAAAGTGAACAGTGAGATGTAGGCAAAAAAGCGGTTGTAACCATCGTCCTCAGCCATGTAGCCCATGGTGTAGATGTGCACCATCAAAGACACAAAGGTCACGACGCACATCATCATGGCGGTGAGGCCGTCCACCATGAAGCCCACTTCCATTTTCAAACCACCGACTTCCATCCAGGTGTAGAGCGTTTCATTGAAGCGTGCGCCCTCGGTGACCACGCTGTAGAGCGTTTGCGCAGACAACACAAAGGCCACCAACACACCCAAAATGGTGAGGCTGTGCGCCATGCGTCGACCCAACAAGTCGCCGCCCAAGCGCGTGCCCAAAACACCCGCCATCAAGGCGCCAGCCAGTGGGGCCAGGGCCACGGTGAGCAAGGTAGAAGCTTGAAGTGTTTGGCTCATGGTGAATCTGCTCAGCCTTTGAGTGAATCGAGTTCGTCCACATTGACGCTGGAGCGGTTACGGAACAACAACACCAAAATCGCCAAACCAATGGCCGATTCAGCAGCCGCCACGGTCAAAATGAAGAACACAAAAATTTGACCTTGTATGTCGCCCAGGTAATGAGAGAACGCGACGAAATTGGTGTTGACCGCCAGCAGCATCAACTCGATGGCCATGAGCAAGACGATGAGGTTTTTGCGGTTGAGGAAAATGCCGATGACCGACAGGGCAAACAACACAGCACCCAATGTCAGGTAGTGGCCGAGGGTGACATTCATGCTTTGGGCTCCTCGCTGGGTTGCACGGTGGCTTGTTGCACTGGTGCCATCTTCACCATGCGCAGACGATCGGCCGGTTTGGCTTTGATTTGTTCGGCTGGGTTTTGCAATTTGCTGTCTTTGCGATGGCGCATGGTCAGGGCAATCGCAGCAATGATGGCAACGAGCAGCAACACAGCAGCAATTTCAAGCGGGTACAGGTAATCGGTGTAGAGCGCGACGCCCAAGTCTTTGGTGTTGGAAATTTGGGTGCCAGGCGCTGCAACAGGTTCAACAGGGGCAGGAGCCGAGCGGAACCCTCCCATCAAGACCGATGCCAACTCCAAAGCCAATATGGCCCCGATAGATGCCGCAAGTGGGAAGTGGCTCCAAAAACCTTGGCGCAATTTGTCCATGTTCACATCAATCATCATGACCACGAACAAGAACAAGACCATGACCGCACCCACGTATACCAAGACCAAGGTGATGGACAAAAACTCCGCTTTGAGCAGCATCCAAATGCCTGAGGCTTGAAAAAACGCGAGCACCAAAAACAAGGCGGCGTGGACCGGGTTGCGGGACGTGATCACGCGCAAAGCCGCAAACAACAGCACCGCTGAAAAAGCGTAGAACAGGGCTGATTTGACGTCCATGTTGCTATCTTTCTGTCGGGTTAACGGTATTTGGCATCGGCTGCCTTGTTGGCCGCGATCTGCGCTTCATAGCGGTCCCCCACGGCCAGCAACATTTCTTTGGTGAAGTACAAGTCGCCGCGTTTTTCACCGTGGTACTCGAAGATGTGGGTTTCGACAATCGAGTCGACGGGGCAACTTTCTTCGCAAAAGCCGCAAAAAATACACTTGGTCAGATCAATGTCGTAGCGCGAGGTGCGACGCGAGCCATCGGCACGGACATCGGATTCGATGGTGATGGCCATGGCGGGACACACGGCTTCGCACAATTTGCAGGCAATGCAACGCTCCTCGCCGTTTTCGTAGCGACGCAACGCGTGCAGTCCCCGAAAACGAGGACTCAGCGGTGTTTTTTCTTCAGGGAATTGCACCGTGATTTTGCGGGCGAACATGTAACGGCCGGTGATGGCCATGCCCTTGAAAAACTCCAGCAGCAAAAAGCTGGAGAAAAAATCGGTCCAGGAGAAAGGTGTTGGGGCTGAAGCCGTTGCAAGCTTGTTCATGTCAGTCTCTGCATCAGTTCCAAATGTTCCAAGGTGTTTGCATCCAAACACCCACCACCACCAACCACACCAAGGTGATTGGAATGAAAATTTTCCAACCCAGACGCATGATCTGGTCATAACGGAAACGTGGGAAGGTGGCACGCACCCACAAGAACATGGTCACGACCACGAAGGTCTTGATGCCCAACCAGATCCAGCCAGGAATCCAGGTCAACCATGCCACATCGATCGGGGCCAACCAACCACCCAAGAACAAAATGACGCACAAGGTGGACACCAAAATCATGTTGGCGTACTCACCCAAGAAGAACATGGCAAACGACATGCCCGAGTACTCGATCATGTGTCCCGCCACGATTTCGGATTCACCCTCCACCACGTCGAACGGGTGGCGGTTGGTTTCGGCCAAGCTGGCAATGAAATAGATGATGAAGATGGGGAACAGGGGCAACCAGTTCCAAGACAAAAAGCCGATGCCCTCAGAGGCGAACATGCCCTTGCCTTGGCTTTGAACAATGTCGCTCATGTTCATGCTGCCACTCACCATGAGCACCACCACCAGGCAAAAACCCATGGCGATTTCGTAGCTCACCATTTGCGCCGAGGCGCGCAATGCACCCAAGAATGCGTATTTGGAATTGGAGGCCCAGCCCGCGATGATGATGCCGTAGACCTCTAAGGAAGTGACCGCCATCAAGAACAACAAGCCTGCATTGACATCGGCCAACACCACCTCGGGTCCAAACGGCACCACCGCCCAAGCGGCCAGCACCGGCATCATGGTCATCACCGGGCCCATGTAAAACAAACCGCGTGTGGCCTGTGTGGGCAGGATGATTTCTTTGGTGAGAATTTTCAAGGCGTCTGCAATCGGTTGCAGCAAGCCATAAGGGCCAATGCGGTTGGGGCCGACACGGATTTGGGTGAAGCCAATCGCTTTGCGTTCCCACAAAGTGAGATAGGCCACACACAACAACAAGGGCAACACCACGCCAATGATTTTCAGCAAGGTCCACAGCACAGGCCAAGCCATGGCGGTCCACCACGGGGCCGCCGACAACGAAGCACCAGCGTTGAACAGTGTTTCAACCATGGCTCACCTCTTGCGCATCAGCCGTGTGCTGCAGTGCGGGTGCGCGACGCACCAATCCATCGAGCTGGTAAATCGACGCAGTCACAGGTGCCACCGTGGCAGGCGTCAGGTCGATCGCAACGGCACAGTCATTGGACAAACGCGAGGGCACATTCGCAGGGATGGCCTGCGCCCTCACCTGCTCAATGGTGTCGAATTCGAAGCCAGGCAATTGCAGCATGGTGCCCAGCACGCGCCAGACTTTCCAAGCAGGACGTGTTTCACCCAAAGGTTTGACCACGCCGTGGAAACTTTGCACACGACCTTCGGTGTTGACAAAAGTGCCCGCTGTCTCGGTGAAGGGAGAGATGGGCAGCAAGACATCGCTGAAAGCCATGTTGGTTTTGAAGGGCGAGAGCGTGACCACCATGCCAGTGCGGCCCAGGTGTGACACAGCATGCTCACCACCCGCGCAATCGAATGCAGGCTCGGTGTTCAACAAAAACAAGGCTTGCAAGGCCTGGTCTTGCAGCATTTGAGAGGCGTTCAAGCCGCCTTGAATCGGTTGCGCTTGAACCAACTGCGCGCCAACGGTATTGGCCGCTTCTCCCAAATAACCGACGGAAGCACCGGTTTGTGTGGCAATCCAATGGGCCACGGCCAACAAACTGGAGGCCTTGGCATGGTGCGCAGCGGCATTGCCGAGCAAGATGGCTTTGCGCTCACCCGACAAGAGTGAATTGGCGATGGCCAGGGCTGTGGCAGAGGCTTGACCCGTCACAGGTGCGGTCACGCCTTGTTGCTGTGCCACTGCAGTGGCCACATCGGCCAAGGCTTGAACCCAAACGGCGCTGGGTGCAACCAGGGTATTGGCCACGGGCATGGCCCAATCAGCCGCGGCTTCATTCAGGGCATGAACCTGCGCACCACGACGTGCAGCTTGTCGAACGCGTTGCGCCAACAGCGGATGGTCTTTGCGCAAGTTGCCGCCCACAACCAACACACTTTCGAGGGTGGACAAGGATGCAATGGATGTCCCCAGCCAACGAACCGAACCATCTGCGTGGAAATCGGCTGCACGCAGGCGGCTGTCGATGTTGTCACTGCCCAGGGCGCGCATGAATTGCGTCGCCAAATGCAGTTCTTCCAGGGTGCTGTGGGGGCTGGCCAAACAACCGATGGCTTTTGCGCCATGTTCGGTTTTGATTTGTTTGACGCCATTGGCCACATATTCGAGCGCTGCGGTCCAATCCACCTCGTGCCATTGACCGTCCTGTTTGATCATGGGTTGGGTGAGGCGCTCTGCGCTGTTCAAGGCTTCGTAACTGAAGCGGTCACGGTCGGCGATCCAGCATTCGTTGACGTCTTCGTTTTCCAAAGGCACCACACGCATGACTTGGTTGTTCTTGACTTGCACAATCAAGTTGGCACCGGTGGCGTCGTGCGGGCTGACCGATTTGCGACGGCTCAACTCCCAAGTGCGGGCTTGGTAACGGAAGGGCTTGCTGGTCAGTGCGCCCACCGGGCAAATGTCAATCATGTTGCCAGAGAGTTCGGAGTCCACCGTCTCACCCACAAAGGTTTCAATCTCGGAATGCTCACCCCGGTGCGACATGCCCAATTCCATGCTGCCGGCAATCTCTTGACCGAACCGAACACAGCGGGTGCAATGGATGCAGCGGCTCATCTCCTCCATGCTGATGAGCGGTCCCACGTCTTTGTGGAACACCACGCGCTTTTCTTCGTCGTAGCGTGATGCACTGCCACCGTAGCCCACGGCCAAGTCTTGCAATTGGCATTCACCGCCTTGGTCGCAAATCGGGCAATCCAACGGATGGTTGATCAGCAAAAACTCCATCACCGACTTTTGGGCTTTGATGGCGCGGTCTGACTTGGTGTGCACCACCATGCCCTGGGTCACGGGTGTGGCGCAAGCAGGCATGGGTTTGGGGGCTTTTTCAATGTCGACCAAACACATGCGGCAGTTGGCCGCGATGCTCAATTTCTTGTGATAGCAAAAATGCGGAATGAAACAACCCGCTTGCTCGGCGGCTTGAATGACCACGCTGCCCGCAGCCACTTCCACTTTTTTACCGTCGATTTCAATCTCAACCATGGTGTGCAGCCTGCTCAGACGTACGACGAGACCATGCAGGTCTTGTGCGTGATGTGGTGTTCGAATTCGGGGCGGAAATGCTTGAGCATGCCGCGCACGGGCATGGCCGCGGCATCGCCCAGCGCGCAAATGGTGCGACCCATGATGTTTTCGGCGACGTTGTCCAGCAAGTCCATGTCGGTGGGACGGCCTTGGCCGTTTTCAATCCGCTCGACCATGCGCGACAGCCAGCCAGTGCCTTCACGGCAGGGGGTGCATTGACCGCAGGACTCGTGCATGTAAAAGGCGGACAAGCGCTGCAGACTTTTCACCATGCAACGGGTGTCGTCCATCACGATGACTGCACCAGAACCCAACATGGAGCCTGCTTTGGCGATGGCGTCGTAATCCATGGTGGTGTCCATCATGATGGACGCGGGCAGCACAGGGGCGGATGAACCACCTGGAATCACCGCTTTCAAAGCACGTCCACCGCGCACACCACCGGCCAATTCGAGCAAAGTGGCGAAAGGCGTGCCCATGGGAATTTCATAGTTGCCAGGACGCTCGACATCGCCGCTGACCGGGAAAATTTTGGTGCCACCGTTGTTGGGTTTGCCGCAGGCCAAATAGGCCGCACCGCCGTTGCGAATGATCCAAGGCACGGCCGCAAAGGTTTCGGTGTTGTTGATGGTGGTGGGTTTGCCGTAGGCCCCATAACTGGCGGGGAATGGTGGCTTGAAACGAGGCTGTCCTTTTTTGCCCTCCAGGGACTCGAGCAATGCGGTTTCTTCACCGCAGATGTATGCCCCAAAACCATGGGCAGCATGCAACTGAAAACTGAAGTTGCTGCCTTGGATGTTGTCACCCAAAAAGCCTGCAGCGCGCGCTTCTTCCAGCGCGGCTTCAAACCGCTCATAGGTTTGGAAGATTTCGCCGTGGATGTAGTTGTAGCCCACGCTGATGCCCATGGCATAAGCAGCAATCGCCATGCCTTCGATGACGATGTGCGGATTGAACTCGAGGATGTCCCGGTCTTTGCAAGTGCCAGGCTCGCCTTCATCGGAATTGCACACCAGGTATTTTTGGCCAAAGAACTGCCGTGGCATGAAGCTCCACTTGAGCCCTGTGGGAAAGCCCGCGCCCCCACGACCACGCAAACCAGATTCTTTGACGATGGCAATCACTTCGTCTTGGGTCAAAGCCGCAGCGCCATTCAAACCCAACACTGTGCGCAACGCTTGATAGCCACCACGCGCCAAATAGTCTTGCAAGCCCCAGTTGCGGCCGTTCAGACCTGCGTAAATTTGGGGGTTGATATGGCGGTCGTGGAAACAAGTTTCCGAACCGGTGGCTTGGTATTTGGAGAGCAGTTGTTGCAAATTCATGATGCGGCTCCAGCCTGACGCAACTCGTCGATCATTTGATCAATTTTGTCGGTGCTCATGAAGCTGCACATGTGGCGATCGTTCACCAATAGCACCGGGGCATCGGCGCACGCACCCATGCACTCGCTGGGTTGCACGGTGAACATGCCATCGGCTGTGGTGCCGCCCACTTCGACTTGGAGTTTGTTGCACACGTATTCGAGGGTTTGCTGACCCGCACGCAACTGACAGGGCAAATTGGTGCAGACATTGATCTTGAAGCGACCGACGGGCTTCAAATTGAACATGTTGTAGAAGGTGAACACCTCGTGCACCGCCATCACAGGCATGTCGAGGTAATGCGCGACGGCTTTCTCGTGCGCGGCGCTCACATGTCCGTTTTCTTGTTGCAAGATCGACAAGCAAGCAATGACAGCCGATTGCTTTTGATCGGCTGGGTACTTGGCCACTTCGCGGGCAAAGCGTTGCTGCGTGGCCTCGCTCAGTGATGCCGGTTCGACCGTGTGGGCGTGTGTGGTGTTCATCGGTCAATTTCTCCGAACACGATGTCCATGGTGCCAATGATGGCCACGGTATCGGAAATCATGTGGCCTTTGGCCATTTCGTCCATGGCGGCCAAATGAGGAAAGCCTGGGGCGCGAATTTTCATGCGATAAGGTTTGTTGGCACCGTCTGAGACCAGGTAAATGCCAAACTCGCCTTTGGGGTGCTCCACCGCTGCGTAGGCTTCGCCTTCGGGCACATGAAAACCTTCGGTAAAGAGTTTGAAATGGTGAATCAACTCTTCCATGCTGGTCTTCATGGCTTCACGGTGCGGCGGTGCCACCTTGTGGTTGTCAGTGATGACTGGGCCAGGGTTGGCACGCAACCATTTCACACATTGGCTGATGATTTGATTTGATTGACGCAACTCGGCCACACGCACCAAATAACGGTCATAGCAGTCGCCGGTGGTGCCCACAGGAATGTCGAAATCCATTTGGTCGTAAACATCGTAAGGCTGCTGCTTGCGCAGGTCCCAAGCGATGCCAGAGCCGCGCAGCATCGGGCCCGTGAATCCCATGTTTTTGGCGCGCTCGGGTGTCACCACACCAATGCCCACGGTGCGCTGCTTCCAAATACGGTTGTCGGTGAGCAGGGTTTCATACTCGTCCACATACTTGGGGAAGCGCTTGGTGAAATCGTCGATGAAATCGAGCAATGAACCTTGGCGGTTTTCATTCAAGCGGGCAATCGCTTTGGCATTTTTGATTTTGCTGACCTGGTACTGCGGCATGGTGTCTGGCAGATCGCGGTACACTCCACCTGGGCGGAAATAGGCCGCATGCATGCGGGCACCCGACACGGCTTCGTACATGTCGTACAAATCTTCTCGCTCGCGGAAGCAGTAAATGAGGATGTTCATCGCACCGCAGTCGAAACCATGCGCGCCCAGCCACATCAGGTGGTTGAGCATGCGGGTGATTTCGGCAAACATCACGCGGATGTACTGCGCGCGCACGGGCACTTCCAGGCCCATCAGCTTTTCAATGGCCAGGCAGTAAGCGTGCTCGTTGCACATCATGGACACATAGTCGAGGCGGTCCATGTAGGGCAAGGCTTGCAAATAGGTTTTGCTCTCGGCCAGCTTTTCGGTGGCGCGGTGCAACAAACCAATGTGCGGGTCGGCGCGCTGAACCACCTCGCCATCGAGCTCCAAAATGAGGCGCAACACACCGTGCGCTGCAGGATGCTGTGGACCCAGGTTCAGGGTGAAGTTTTTGATATCAGCCATGGTGAATCAGTGCAAGCCGCCGTAGTTGTCTTCACGGACGATGCGCGGCGTGATTTCACGCGGCTCGATGGTGACAGGCTGGTAAATGACCCTTTTTTGCTCGGCGTCATAGCGCATTTCCACATGACCACTGGTGGGAAAGTCTTTGCGGAAAGGATGGCCAATGAAGCCGTAGTCGGTGAGGATGCGGCGCAAATCGGTGTGGTTTTCGAACAAGATGCCGTAGAGGTCAAAAGCTTCGCGCTCAAACCAGTTGGCCGCATTCCAAACACCGTTGATGGATGCCAACTGCGGCATGTCATCGCTCAATGCAAACACGCGCAAACGCAAACGCCAGTTGTTCGTGAGGGACAGCAAGTGGCTGACCACTGCATACCGGGGCCCATCGGTGAAACGTGAAGGCGCACCGTCTTTGTAGCTGCTGTAGTCCATGCCACACAAATCGATGAGTTGCTCAAACGCCAGTTCGGGATGGTCCCTCAGGGTTTGAGCCACGTCCACATAATCAGCCGAGCGCACCGTGAGGGTGAGTTCGCCCAAAGCCAAATCGAGCTGGACGATGCGCTCACCCAACACCGACTTCAAGGCTGTTTGGAGCGTGTCGATGGAAACAGTGATGCTCATGCGGCGTGACGCGCGATGGTGTTTTCGCGGCGGATTTTGTTTTGCAATTGCAAAATGCCATAGAGCAAGGCTTCTGCGGTAGGCGGGCAACCAGGCACATACACGTCAACGGGCACGATGCGGTC